>JABLTH010013299.1_pt1 | contig 32616 bp, 23 predicted proteins | sample 7875711 | NCBI WGS metagenome assembly JABLTH01 (sample SAMN14941262, study PRJNA633318) | bioreactor metagenome | isolation source: bioreactor | place: China | collected 2019-03-05 | reverse complement strand
GTCGCGGCGAGCGATTCCAGCGGCGTCACCGCCGGTACGTTGCCGATGAGCGCACTGAGCGCGCTGGCCTGGGTGCGCCAGTCGAACACGTTGGGGTGGTCGCTACCGGTCGCGCCCGACCACCGCGTACCGAGCCGGCCGGCGGCGTCGCGATCGTCCTGCCAGATGGCATTGGCCTGGCTCGCGAGGAAGGCCGCGTAGCCGGGGTCGCGCGTGGTGTCGATGAGGTCGGTCCAGTAACGCATGAAGATGCCTTTGAACTGCTTGGCCTTGTCATCGCAGGTCTGCGTCGTGGCATCGCAGGTCTCGGTCAGCACGCCATCGGTCACCAGCGCATTCGGTCCGATCGCGGCATCCGCCAGGTGCCGCACGCTCGCCAGGACGCCCGGATCCCTCGTGGCGCGCCACAACTCCAGGCCCGCGCCGATCGCCATGCCCTGGTTGTAGGTCCATACGTTCTGGCCGTTGTGGGTGCAGGCGTCGGTGAGGCCGTCATTGACCAGGCCGGCGGCGTTGATCATGCCGCGGGCCTGAAACCAGTCCCAGGCGGTGCGCGATCGCGCCAGCCATAGCTGGTCGCCGGGGATGCGGTTGTGCAGCTCGGCGGTGAGCCGGATCCACAAGCCGTTGGTGATGGCGTTCTTGTAGGTGCGCTCGGCATTCCACCAGACACCGCCGCCGCAGGTCGTGCTATCCCAGTAGCCGTAGACGTAGTCGGCGATGGTCACTGCCATGTCGAGATACTTGGGGTTCCTGGTCAGGTCGTAGGCCTGCAGCCAGGTGAGGCCCCACCATTCCGAATCGTCGATGGCGCGGCTGGTGAAGTTGCCCAGCAGGGGATCGCCCGACAGCACGCCGGGCGGAAATACGCCCTTGTCCTTTTCGAAGGTGTTGTCCAGTTGGCCGAGATAGCGGCGGTCGCCGGTGCGTTGCATGTAATCGCCGATGGTCTGCAGGGCAACGGCCGAGTTCCACCAGCTGGATGGGAACCAGGCCTTGCCGGGTTCGTAAGAGCTCATCAGCACGTCCGCTGCCACGCGCGCACGCGCGACCGCGGTCGAGCCCTCGGCCCTTGGACTGGCCGGATAGGCGGACTCCGCCGGCGTGGCGGAGAAGGGGGCGGCCAGGGCCGTGAGGCCGGCCACGAGCAGCCAGGTCCGAATGCGTGTGCGTACTGCTTCGAGATTCATTATCGGAAGCGCTCCGTTCGGATGCCCACCAGAGGCGGGAGGCTAGGCGTCCTCCCATCCACGACCGGACCGTGGGCGATGATCCGGCCAGTAACGTATGCGTGTGCGTACAGCCGTCTAGACGGCCACATCACGGCGCAATGGAGCGGGCCATGGGTGGCGAATCACTCTCACATCCGGATGCCGCCTCTCGGCGCGATGGCGACGGCGCTCCCCAGCCCTGCCGAACCATCACGCGCCGTCCTGAGGCAAACACTTCCCCGGCGCCATCTTTCAGGCGCTTAGATCGATCCAAATTGGAAATCTAAAAAAAGGCCGAGCCGTGCCGGACCTAGGCCGGGTGTTACACGATCCATGCCGCGCCGGACTGTAACCCGCGCATGCCCAGCAATGCTCGTTGCATTGCAAAAGAAAAGGCCGAAGCACTGGCCATCACTTCTGAGTCATCGTCCGCGCCGGCGCTGAGTGAACCCAAGCGGTGTCGATGCAGCGTGCTCTTCACAGCATGAATCCGCTTGCAGCGCCTCATGCTCCTTGCACCTCAAGTTCATCGGCGTTTGCATGCTCGCCGCCGAGCGGCAACGGCGATCAACAGCGCACCTTCATTCGATTGCGCCATTCGCCAAACGGGAAACGACACACGTGCCGACATCGATCAGCGGTCGCCGCACCGCTTCACAAGCCCTAGACACATTTCCCCCATGCTTCCCTAAGAATACAAAGCCTCTCCTGCTTCCCGGGCCGCCCCATGCCCTCATCTTCCTACTGCCGTTTCGGCGTTCCCGGCTTGGATACGGTGTTGCACGGTGGGCTCCCCGCCGGTCACCTCTATCTGCTCGAAGGACAGCCCGGCGCCGGAAAGACCACGCTCTCCCTGCAGTTTCTGCTCGAAGGCGTGAGGTTGGGGGAGCGATGCCTGTACATCACGCTGTCGGAGACCTCGGACGAACTCCGCGACGTCGCGTCCTCCCAGGGGTGGGATTTGACGGGTATCGATCTCTTCGAGCTGTCGTCGGTCGAAGACGTTCTTGGCGACGGACGCAACCAGTCCGTGTTCCATTCGTGGGACGTGGAACTGGGCGAAACCGTCCGGCTGATCAAGCAGGAGGTCGAACGGACCGAGCCCAAGCGCGTCGTATTCGACAGCCTCTCGGAGCTTCGACTGCTCGCGCAGGATCCATTGCGCTACCGCCGCCAGGTATTGGCGCTCAAGCAATTCTTCTCGCCGCGCAACGCCACGGTGCTATTCATCGACGACCTGACCAGCGAGGGCAGGGACCGGGATACGCATTTGCACAGCCTCAGCCGCGGCGTCATTTCGCTGGAACGCTTCGCGTTGGAATTCGGCGCGGCGCGACGCCGCTTGCAAGTGCAGAAGATCCGCGGGCGGCCGTTCATGGCCGGCTACCACGATCTGAGCATTCTGACCGGCGGCGTCCAGGTCTATCCGCGACTGGTCGCTGCCGAGCATCACGTCGCCTTTCAGAACGAGCCGATTCCTAGCGGCCTCGATCAGCTCGACGACCTGACCGGCGGTGGCTTTCTTCGTGGCACCAGCACGCTGATCACCGGTCCTGCGGGCACGGGCAAAACCACGTTGACCATGCAGTACGTCGGCGCGGCCTGCGCGCGCGGAGAGCGTTGCCACGTCTACGAATTCGACGAGCGTATCGGTACGTTGCTCAACCGATCGGAAGCCATGGGCGTCCACCTGTCCCGCTACATCGACGAGGGTCTGCTCGAAATCACCCAGGTCGATCCGGCCGAGATGTCGCCGGGCGAGTTTACGTGGCGGGTCTATCGCGCCGTCCAGGAAGAGCAGTGCCGCATGGTCGTCATCGACAGCCTGAACGGCTATCTGTCCGCGATGCCGCAGGAGAAGCACCTGCTGCTGCAGATGCACGAGCTGCTCGCCTTCCTCAATCATTCCGGCGTCACCACCTTCCTGATCAACCCGCTGTTCGGCCTGGTCGGATCGATGGAGTCGGACCATCTCAATGTGTCCTACATCGCCGACACGGTCATTCTCCTGCGCTTTTTTGAATCCAAAGGGCGGATCAGAAAGGCCATTTCCGTCATCAAGAACCGTGGCGGCAAGCACGGGGACACCATCCGCGAGCTCCACATCGACAGCCACGGCTTGCGAGTCGGGGAACCGCTGGCGGGCTTCCGCGGCGTGCTGACCGGGACTCCCGAGTTCGTTGGGGAGGACCATCCGCTGCTGGAAAACCGGGATGCCTAGGGAAGCGACGCGCGGCTATCGGGTGCAGATCGTGGCGCCCTGGCAGCGCGACGGCGAAAACTTGGCCGACGTGCTGAGCAGAAGCGGTTACCACACCGCGCTCTATCCCGATCAGATGGCGTTGGCCAGGCATATCGGCGAGCACACCGGCGTGGTCGTCCTGACGCAGGAAGCGCTGGAGAACGGCACGGACGCGATCCAGCGATCCCTTGCGCACCAGCCGACGTGGTCGGACATTCCGTTCGTCGTGCTCCAGTCGCCCCGGTCCGCGCGTGAGGCCCTCGTGTCGCCCTTGCCGCACACCGTCCTGAACGTCATCGAGCTCGAACGCCCCATGGGATCGGCGTCGCTGTTGAGCGCGGTCGATACCGCGATGCGATCCCGGCAAAAACAGTTCGAGATCAGGGACCGCATGCAAGAGCTGTCGGCGAGCAGGAAGGCGCTGGCCGATAGCGAAGCCGAGTTGCGGCGCATCACCGATTCGCTGCCGGTGCTGATCGCGCTCATCGATACCGACTTCCGCTACCGCTTCGCCAACCGCGCGCACCGGGACTGGTTCGGGATCGATCCGGCCGACATGCTCGGCCGGACTTTCGTGGAAGTCTTCGGCCCCACGCCCTGGGAAGCGCAGGCCGAAGTCCTGCATCGCGCCATGCAAGGCGAGCCCGCGCAAATGGAGTTGATGTGGCTGCATCCCGACGGCCGGCGCCGCGAGACGGAGATCCGCTACTTACCTCGCCGCGTCGACGAAGGCCGGATCGACGGCGTGCATCTGTTCGCGACGGACATCACCGAGCGCAAGGACGCCCTGGAAGCCGTCAGCCAGGCGGCCGCCCGGCTGGAGCGGCGAGTCGAGGAGCGAACCGCGGCGCTGCGCGAGGAAATGCAGGCGCGCCTGGAGAGCGAGGCGGCGCTGAGGCAGGCGCAGAAGATGGAAGCCGTGGGGCAGCTTACCGGCGGCATCGCCCACGATTTCAACAATATGCTGACCAGCATCATCGGCGCGCTGGACCTGGTCACCCTGCGGGTCAAGGACGATCGCACCGCCAAAGTGGTGAGGGCGGCGACCGAATCCGCCTGCCGCGCCGCGGCGCTCACCCAGCGCCTGCTGGCGTTTTCCAGGCGACAGTCGCTCGACCCCAATCCGGTGGACGTGAACGGGTTGATCCAGTCGATGCACATGCTGCTCAAGCAGACCTTGGGCGAGCGCATTCGGATCGAGATCGATCTGGCCATGCCGCTGGACAAGGCTCTGGTGGATGCCCACCAGCTGGAGAACGCGCTGCTCAATCTCTGCATCAATGCCAGGGATGCCATGCCCGATGGCGGACTGCTGAGCATCAGGACCCGGACGGCTGCCGCCATGCCGTCCGTGCGCGATGACGCGCAACCCAATGCCGGCGGCTACGTGGTCGTCGAAGTGGCGGACAGCGGCGTCGGCATGGAGCCGGCGGTGCGGGAGCGGGTCTTCGAGCCGTTCTTCACGACCAAGCCGCTCGGCCAGGGCACGGGCCTGGGGCTTTCGATGATCTATGGCTTCGTGCAGCAATCGAAGGGCGGTATCGACCTGCAATCGTCGCCGGGAGGCGGCACGACCATCTCGCTTTACCTGCCCGTGGCGCCCGGCGCCGCCACGACGCCCGCGCCACACCACGGCACGGAGGCGCCGAAGGGCGAAGGGCAGCTCGTGCTGGTGGTGGAGGACGACGACCAGGTCAGATTGCTGGTCAACTTCCAGTTGGAGGAACTCGGCTACACCGTGGTGACCGCCCGTGACGCCACCGACGCGATTTCCCAGCTCGCGTCGCTGCCCTACGTCGACCTGCTGGTGACCGATGTCGGCCTTCCCGGCATGAACGGGCGGCAGCTCGCCGAACTGTTCCGCGAACGGCATCCCGCCACCCCGGTGCTGTTCATGACGGGCTATGCCGAAAGCGCGGCGGTGAGGTCCGAGTTCCTCGGGCCAAACATGAGCCTGATCACCAAGCCGTTCGCGCTGGAGGTGTTCAGCCAGGCGGTCATGAGGGCGCTGGTCGGCACGGACTGAGCGCGTGCGGCCTGGGCTCAATCGACACGGACCACCATCTTGCCGCCCGCGGTGCCTTTGTCCATGAGCCGTTGCGCCTGCTGGACTTGGCCTTGACGAGAGGCGACGCGATCGTTTCGGCCCCCCTTCCTTTGCGCCTCACAGCAAGGCTATGTTGCACCCAAGCCCTTATGTCGAGCATGACCGAGCCGCCATGACCGGAACGCCGATCGCGCGAGAGTACCGAGCCGAATCACAAGCCGCATTTCCGGCCGGATCGCGGATCGAATCGCGGGCCTCCGAAGCCGCCACGTTGGCTGAGGCGAGAAGTCTCGGTATCGAGGCGTTGCGTACTTACTGGGCCAGCCAATGCGCCCCGGGAACGGTCGCGCCGTTGACCCAGGACGTGGTCAAGACGCTGCTGGCCGGCTTGCGCCTCAACGTGCTGGAAACCTTGCGCTATCTGCATCACCAGAAGCCGACCTACGAGCAGTTCGAAGCCTGGGTATGGTCACGCAACGGCAGCGATCTGGATGATGTCCTGCTGGATCGCTTGCGGCGCGCGCTGGCGGGCGAGGCCGTGGGCGCCGAAGTGGGCGATCTGGATCGTGTCGAGGGCCTGAGCCCGGACGATCTCGCGCACTGGGACGAGCACGGTTACGTCATCCTGCGCAACGCGATCGACGCCGATGCGGCGGAGCGCGCGGAGGCGGCGATCTACGATTTCCTGGGCATGCAGCGCGACGATCCGGCGTCCTGGTACCGCGAATCGCTGGGTCATTCCATCTGGGTCCCGCTGCTGCGGCATCCGGCTCTGGTGGCCAATCGCCGTGCATCGCGTATCCACAAGGCCCATGCGCAGCTGTGGGGGCGCGACGATCTCTGGGTCACCATCGACCAGGTCGGGTTCAATCCGCCGGAGCGTCCGAACTGGCCGTTTCCCGGCCCGCATCTGCACTGGGATACCACGCTGGCCGAGCCGCATTGCCTCGAACTGCAGGGCATCCTGTATCTCGCCGACGTGGCCGAAGACCAAGGCGCTTTCAGCTGCGTGCCGGGCTTTCACCGCACGCTGAAGGAGTGGCTGCGCAGCGTGCCCGCTGGTGCGAACTTGCACGATCACGCTCGGCGCAGCTTGACCATGAAACCGATCGCGGCGCGGCGCGGCGACATGATCATCTGGCACCACCTGTTGCCGCATGGCAGCAGTCCCAACCGGTCGCAACGGCCGCGCGTGGTGCAGTACATGTCGCTGCGGCCGACGCGCTTCGCCTATACCGAGGAATGGAAGTCCTGAGGGGGCAGGTCAAGGGGCCGGGGGCGCGCCCAGCTTCCGCGGATCGATGACCACATGCTTGATGCGCTGCCGCTTCCACGTGTAGACGACATGGACCAGGCCGTCGCGGGCCTGGATGACCGCCGGATACGAGAACTCGGCGCCCGGCGTGTTTTCCAGATCGAGCACCTTGCGCCAACGCTCGCCGTCGTCGGAGATCGCGACCGATAGTTGACCGCGGCCATCCCACCATTGCGTGCCGTGCAGGGTAGGGTTGTAGACGATCAGCGAACGGCCGTCGGCGAGAACCACCGCGTCGATGCCCGAGTTGGGATTGGGCAGGTCCAGCAGGCGTATCGGCGACCAGCTGCGGCCGCCATCGCGGGAGCGGGTGCTGAAGATCTTGTCCTGCTTGCTGCGCCCGATGGCCTGCAGACTGCCGTCGCGGTGTTTCAACAGCGATGGCTGGATCGCCTCGATGGCTTGCGCGCCCGGCGGAGGCGCGACGATCTGCCAACTGGCGCCGTCATCGGTGGAGCGCTCGAAGTGCACCGTCCAATGAGCGCCCTCCGTGCTGGAGGGGCTGACGATGGTGCCGTCCGCCAGTTGCACCGGCTTGTTCTTGATCGGGCCGAGTACGCCATCGGGGAGCCGTCGCGGCACGGACCAATGCAGGCCGTCGTCGCTGGAGCGCGTGAGCATGCCCCACCAGTGTTGAGGATCGGGGCCGACCTTGTAGAAGAGCATTACCTCGCCGCTGTGCGTGCGGAACAACACCGGATTCCAGGTCGGTAAGCGCACGCCATCGGCCTGCGCGCCGTTGGCGACTTCGACCGGCGCGGACCATGCTCCGGCCTGCAGCCGGGAGATCCAGATCCCCACGCTGGGATCGCGCTCCTGCTTGCCCCCGAACCACGCGGCGAGCAGCCCGGATGGCGTCTGCACCAGCGTCGCCGCATGGCTCTGCGGCGTGGCCTGGGTCGCGCCGACGAATTCGCTGGAGACGATGGCCGGCGACACCGGGGAGGCGGCGGCAGGCAGTGCCGATGTGAGCCATGGAGCGGCCATGCCGCTCACGGCCAAGGCGGACCCTAGAATCCACTTGCGATGCATCGATATCTGACCGGGAGTGCTGACGAAAAATCAGTCTTGCATACCTCGCCCGCCGGCGTCTTAGTCCATGGTGGCATTGCGTGACGCCGGCTCGCGGCGGAAGCCGTTGTCAGGCCGATCCATACCGCGCAACCGTCTGATGGTCCGCCAATCAGGGCGTGGCTTCGGTCGTGCATTCGGTCGCGTCGAGTGTCGGGCAACAGGCGGTTTGCATCCAAGGGGCACGTGGCATGCGTAGGAACCGTCAGTGCTTGCTACGGAATCGACCATGGCCTCTACCATTCAAATCTATGGCGCTACCGGCGGTATCGGCTCCTGCCTGGCGCGCATGCTCGCCGGCCAAGGCCATCGATTGCACTTGGTGGCGCGCGATGCGGCCAAGCTGGAAAAGCTGGCGCTCGAATGGCAGGCGAGTTGGACGGCCGTGGACGTGCTCGATGAAGGGGCGTTCGCTCACGTGGCGCAGGATGCGCCGGCATGCCTGGACGGTGTCGTGTATGCCGTCGGCAGCATTCGACTGAAGCCCATGGCCCGACTCACCGCGGCCGACCTGGAGCGCGATTTTCGACTGAATGCCGCCGGAGCCGCCCTTGCCATCCAGGCGGCGCTGCCGGCGCTGCGTGCGGCTCCGGGTGGAGCATCGGTCGTGCTGTTCTCGTCGGTTGCCGCGACGTGCGGCTTCCCGTTGCACGCTTCCATCGGCATGGCCAAGGCCGCGGTCGACGGGCTGACCCGCTCCCTGGCGGCGGAGCTGGCGCCTAAGATCCGGGTCAATGCCGTTGCTCCGTCGCTCACGCAGACGCCGTTGGCCGACGGCCTGCTCGCCAACCCCAAGTTGCGCGACCAGATCGCCGCGAAGCATCCGCTCGGCCGGCTGGGTGAGCCTGAAGACATCGCACATATGGCGGCTTTTCTGCTGTCGCCCCACGCGGGCTGGATCACCGGACAAGTCATGGCGGTGGACGGCGGGCGCGGCGCGATCGCATCGGCCTAGGGCGGCCGATGCCGCGCATGCGTCGCAAAGGCGAGCTTCCCAGCAAGCGATGTCCGGTGTGCGGGCGGGATTTCGCGTGGCGGAGAAAATGGGCGCGCGACTGGGAACAGGTGAAGTACTGCTCGCAACGCTGCCGGCGTGAGGCCAAGTGAGTCCGCGCTACGGCGTGCCCTCCTTGAAGCTTAGAGCCGCTCTATTGGGATGGGATCGTTTTGAGCTTCGAGAGAGCTATCTTTGCTACCGTTGCCGGGTTGTCGCGTGGCTGCCGCCAACGCGCCGCGGCATCACGCTGAAGCGTGGGCACGCTGATTCATGGAATGGGGGAGGGGCGAGGACCGTGAGCACTTATCAGCATCCAGGCGTCTACATCCAGGAAGTTCCTCAGGCGCGCAGCATCCAGAGCGCCTCGACCTCCGTGGCGGCGTTTATCGGCGTGACCGCTGCGGGACCGGCCAACACGCCGACCTTGGTCACCAGTTGGAACGCCTACACCCAAGCGTTCGGCGGGCTGGGCTGGATGGGCTTCAATGCCTGGGCGGTATATGAGTTCTTCCAGGAAGGCGGCGCCGCCTGCTACGTGGTGCGCGTGGACGACGACGAGAGCTGCGCCGCGACCGCCAGTGTCGGCACCGCCAGAATCGCCGCCGCCACCAAGGGCGTGTGGGGTTCGCTCCTCATGTACTACGTTTGCAACGATCACGGGCCGGGAGTCGAAGGTGGCGCGACGCCAGCGCAGACTCCGGTGTTCACGTTCCAGGTGGCGGTGCCGGCGGCATCGATCGACCACGCCCTCCGATCCGGCACGGACGACTTCGCCCTCCAGCTGCTGGCCGACTACGTCCGCCAGAACGGGCTAACGCCGACGGTGCTCGGCACCGGCGCGAACGCCTATTACGTACTGGAGACTTTCCCCGGCTGCACGCATGTCGGGCCGGATTTCGCGGCGCGCGTCAATGCGCAATCGATATTCGTGCGCGCCACCGAGCCAGGCAGCCCCGCCGGGCGCCCGGGCAACACGGCGGTGCCGATGGCGTTCACGGGAGGAAGTAGCGGCGAGCTGGATTTCACGACGGCGCAGGACTCGCTCAGAACGATCCAGGGCCTGAGCCTGCTGGCCCAGCCGGACACGGCGGCGATCACCGATGCCAACGGCAAGGTGGATCTGGCCGGGCAAGCCATGACGATCAACCAGGGCATGGCGTTGTGCGAGGAGCTGACCAGCCTGTTCTATGCGGCCGACCCGCCGTTTGGACTGGATGTGCCGCAGATCGTCGCGTTCAAGTCGGGAACGGGCCAAGCCGATGGGCAGGTGCCGTGCCCGGCGATCGATTCCAGCTACGGCGCGCTTTATTACCCGTGGGTGTGGATCTTCAATCCGCTCTCCAACAGCAACGTGCCGATCCCGCCTTCCGGGCCGGTGCTGGGCCGCTACGCCTACACCGACAGTGCGATTGGCGTATGGAAATCGCCGGCAGGAGTGAACGATGGCGCGATGCGCACGGTCACCGCGCTGGAGCGCACGCTGACCGACAGCGATCAGGATCAGCTCAATCCCCGCGGCATCAACGCGCTGCGCAACCTGATCGGCTACGGCAACGTCATCTACGGCGCACGCACGGCCTCGCAGGACACGGAATGGCTCTATGTGAGCGTGCGGCGCCTCGTCATCTATGTCGAGCAGAGCGTGAAGAACAGCCTGCAATGGGTGGTGTTCCAAGCGGACGACCCGACTTTGTGGTCGGCCGTGACGCATGAGATCGATGCCTTCCTCACCACGCTGTGGCAGCAGGGCGGGCTGTTCGGGTCCACGCCGAGCGAGGCTTTCTTCGTCATTTGCGACGCGTCCAATAATCCGCTCGAGATGCAGTTGCTCGGACAGCTGAACATCGACATCGGGCTGGCGCCGGTCTATCCGAGCGAGTTCGTGGTCATCCGCATCACCCTGAAGACGGCCAGCTGACTCCCTGTGGCAGAGGCGGCCCGGCAGGTGTTACGCCGGAGCGTTCCTCCACGGCGCGGTGTTCTCGCTGATCAGCTGCCATAGCCGATCGGCCACGGGCCCGTGCGGCCGGTCACGGCGGCGGGCCGCCACCAGGTCTTGCACGGCGCCGGGCAGGTATCGGCCGGCGAGCGATATCAGGCGGCCATCGCGCAGCTCCTGCTCGATCAGGAAACGCGGCAGGTGGCCCCAGGCCATGCCTTGCAGGATCACTTCCTTCTTCATGAGCTGGTCGGCGACGGTGCACTGCGGCGCGCCTTCCACCACGAAATAGTCGCGCTGCTCGGGGCTTTGCGCGGTGTCGCGCATGATGCATTGGGTCAGTTCGCGCAGATGCTCGGGCCGTATCGCACGGCTGGCACGAAACGGCAGGAAGCCCGGCGCGGCCACCGGGACGAAGGGCACCGGGCATAGATCCACCCACTCGATGCGCGCATCGTGCTTGTCCACCCGATGGAAGATCAGGTCGGCTTCATCGCGGAAGAGCCGCTCCCAGGGCCCCGTGACCGCCTAGAAATGCAGATGGAGCCGGGTGCTCGGGTGCTCCGCAAAAAAACCGCTCAGCAGGCGCAACGTCGGGGGCACGGGGCACATGTCGCCGATCACGACGCGTAGATCGCTTTCCTCCCCCATGGCCAGTTGCGCCACATGCGCGTGCAGGCCCTCCAGCTCTCGCAGCAAGGATTGCGCGCGGCGGTGGAAGGATAGGCCCGCCGCCGTCAGTTGCGCGCGGTAGCCGCCGCGCTCCAGCAGCGCGACTCCCAGCTGGTGCTCGAGTTTGGCGACGGCGGCGAACACCGCCGGATGCGAGCGGTTCATGACCTGGGCCGCGGCCTGGAAGCCGCCGGCCTTGACCACGGCATCGAAGCACTGCAGGTCGTGCAGGGTGAAGGCACTCATGTCAGCAATACCTACAGAGTCGTTCCGAAGTTTGTAATTTTTATCAGAACCGATGGCGCCTAGCATCTCTTCGCAACGGGCCACCGCCCGCCCAACCCCAAGGAGCGACGCGCCATGAACACCACTGCATTCATCACTACCGGCGACGGCTACCGCCTTGCGTATCGCCTCGACGGCGATGCGGGCAAGCCCGTGCTCGTCCTGTCCAATTCCATCGCCACGACCTTGCATATGTGGGATGGTCAGGTCGACGCGCTGGCCGAACACTTCCGCGTGCTGCGCTACGACGCCCGCGGCCACGGCGAATCGGACGCGCCCGCGGGCGCCTATTCGATGGACCGGCTGGGGCGCGACGTCATCGAGCTGCTCGATGCACTGGGTATCGAGCGCGCCCATTTCCTCGGCCTCTCGCTCGGCGGCTTCATCGGGCAATGGCTTGGCATCCATGCTCCGGAGCGCATCGATCGGCTGATCCTGAGCAACACCTCGGCACACCTGGGGCCGCCCAGTGAATTCGACGCGCGCATCGCCGCCTTGCGTACATCGCCCGACATGGATGCGGTTGCACAGGCTTTCCTGGCCAACTGGTTTCCGGCGAGCATGCTCGACGCGGCAGACCCCGCCATCGAGCCGTTCCGCGACATGCTGCTTTCCACCTCGCCGCAAGGGCTGGCGGGCTCTTACGCCGCGGTGCGCGATGCCGACCTGCGTCGGACCATTGCGCTCATCCAGCGCCCCACGCTGGTGATCGCCGGTGCCAACGACACCGTCACATTGGCGAGCCATGGCGAGTACATCGCAGCGACTGTGCCGGGGGCGCAGCTGGTGATCCTGCCGGCTGTCCATCTACCCAACGTGGAGCACACGGATGCCTATGTGCGCACGGTGCTGGATTTTCTTTTGGACGGCGGCATCGCGGCCACAAAGACCACTGAGTCGGATGCTTTGCGAGTGGTCGCTTGAGGGGCAGGGGCCTGGTCGGGCACGGCTGATGGCAGATGGCCAGGCCCCTTTCCTCTGTGCTTTTGCCCCGACGATGAAGGCCATCCGCCTTTGGGCGCAGATGCCGTGATGGCCGTTATGTCCCGGAGCGTATGAGCCCTTCCACGAATGCGTCGGAGATCAGCGCCACCGGACGCACCAGCCGGCTCGGCAGGGACGCATGCACGAGCCAGACATTCAGCATGCGGTGGAAGTCCGTCACCTCGACGACCTGCAGTGAGCGCCGATGCGGGCTGCGCTTGAGCGCGTCCGGTGCGGCGAGCCCGATACCCAGGCCGCGCGCCACCAGCGAGAGCTGCAGTTCCGACCCGAACGCCTCCACCGCGACGTCGAACGGCAGGCCGGCCGCCGACATGGCGCGGCTCAATGCCGACCGCATGCCGCAGCCGTCCTGATTCAACACCCAGGGATGGCGCGAGAGTTCGGCGAGGCGCTTCGGTCGTTTGCCAAAGCCAAAAGAACGCGGGGCAACCACCATCGTCGGCTTGCTGCCCAGCTTGGCCGCCACCAGCGTGTCGGGTGGCGCCACGTTGGATGGCAGCAGGACGACCGCCACGTCGAGCGCTCCGCGGCTGACGCCTTCCAGCAGGCCCGGCGACCAGCCGGCCATCACGCGCAAGGTCAGTTTTGGAAAGGCTTGGCGCAGGGTGTCGATCGGTTGCGCCAGCGCCATCTCCGACAGGAATGGCGGTACTCCGATCCTCAGTTCGCCGGTCGGCTCGCTGTCGGTCGACGTGACGGCCACCAGATCCTCGACGGCGCGCAACGCCGCGCGTGCGAGCGCGTATACCTCGTTGCCGGCGGCGGTGGGCCGGAAAGGTTTGCTCTGGCGATCCAGCAAGGCAACGCCGAGCGTGGTTTCGAGATTCTGTATGCGGCGAGTCAGGCCGGGCTGAGTGAGGAACAGCTTCTCGGCGGCGCGAATCATCGATCCGCTTTCGATTACCGCTACGAAGGCTTCGAGGTCGCGCGTGTTCAAAGCAAACTCGCATAAACATTATGTGGAAGTTTCAATTGTGGCATAACGCGCCCCTTTCTACGATCGCGGCAACCCTCGATCGAGACAGTGCGATGAATCAAGCCACGCCTACCAGCACGCAAGCCTTGCCATGCTCACCGGTCACGCTCGCGCCGCACGCCGGGGAAGCGGGCCCGGTGCTGACCGGACCGCTGACCTTGTTCTTCGCGGCGACTGCCGGTGTGATCGTCGTGAACTTGTCGGCCGCGCAGCCCCTGGCCGGTCCGATCGGCCGCGATCTCGGCTTGCCGCTGGCGTGGTCCGGCCTGATCGCCATGCTGCCGCAGCTGGGCTACGCCGCCGGACTGCTTTTACTGGTGCCGCTGTGCGATCTGATCGAGAACCGCCGGCTGATCGTCCGGACGCTGATGGTCTGCGTGGCTTTTCTCGCCATCGCGGCGCTGGGCCGATCGGGTTGGATGGTCCTCGCCGCGGCTTTCTTCGCAGGCGCGACCTCCAGCGTCATCCAGATGCTCGTGCCGATGGCCGCCTCGATGGCGCCGGAGGAGCGGCGAGGGCGCGCCGTCGGCAACGTCATGAGCGGCCTGATGGTGGGCATCCTGTTGTCGCGGCCTTTGGCGAGTTTCATCGCCGGGACGCTCGGTTGGCGCGCGTTCTACGGCATCGAGGCCGGCGCCAACGCGTTGCTGGCCATCGTGCTGTACGCCAAGTTGCCGCATCGCCAGCCTCATGCGAAAGCCCGCTACGTCGAGCTGCTCGCTTCGCTATGGACCTTGTTGCGCACCGAACCGGTGCTGCGGCAGCGCGCCATGCTCGCGGCGCTTGCGCTGGGAGTATTCAGCGCGTTCTGGACGAGCGTGGGTTTGCGGCTTGCACAGCCTCCGTTTTCGCTGAGCCTGAATGGCATCGCGGTATTCGCCTTGGCGGGCGCATCCGGCGCCATCGTCACGCCGCTGGCCGGCCAGCTCGGCGATCGCGGCGCCGGGCGCGTCACCCAGGTGGTGGCGCATGTGCTGATGATCGCCGCCGTGCTCGTGCTTGGGGCCGCCGGTGCGGGCTGGGGCGGGTTTTCCGCCGAGGCGCATCCTATCGCGGCGCTCGTCTTGCTCGTCGCCGGGGCGGGCGCGCTGGATGCGGGCGTCATCGCCGATCAGACGCTGGGGCGCCATGCGATCAACCTGATCAACCCGGAAGCGCGCGGCCGCTTGAACGCATTGTTCGTGGCCATCTTCTTCGTCGGCGGCGCGATCGGCGCGATGCTGGCGGGGATGGCGTGGGCGCAGGCGGGATGGAGCGGCGCCTGCTGGGTCATGCTCGGCCTTGCGTTTGCCGTGCTCTTGCTTGGCTTCGTCAGCCGCGCCTCGCATGCGTAAGCGCGGCTGGCTAGCCGTGCATACGTTTATCGGGCGGCGGAAGCTTCGCGATCCTGCTCGGGGAATGCCGGCTGGGCCGCTTCGGGCCGTAGCTGCGCCGGGTCGTAATAAAAGCGTTCGTGCACGATCTTCCCGTCGGCCCATTGCTGCAAGGCGATCTCGTCCAGGGTCACGTGGATATGGCCGCTGGAGAACTCGAAGCGCCAGTTGATGACGACGCGATCGCCGTCGACCAGAACCCGGTCCGCACGGGCTGTCACCGTCGTGAAGCGGCTCAACACCATCCGCTCGTTTTCTATCAGCGCATCGAGGCCGACGCGCGAATGCAGCTGGTTTTCCCAGACGACGGCGGCAGGGTGGTAGAAGCGCCGCAGCGCGTCGATGAACTCGCCGATTTCCACCAGCGAAACAAACGTACTGACGACATGGCGCTCAGGCATGGCTGCTCTCTGAAGAATGGAATGGTTGATCGGGGGAGGGGCGTCATCGGAAGCGATGGGCGCGCCGGATCGGCGGGGAAGGCCGACCGGACCTAGGCTAGGTTGGCCGCATGGCCCGGTCATCCGGCTCCGACGACAGATGCTTGGGCGATCCCGCCGCCGGTACGCGGCAGACATGGGCGATTTCGCCAATCTTGTCGCCGGTGCCGCCATCGGTGCGGTGCGCGGGGAAGCATGGCCGCAAACTAAGTTCTTGAATGGCAGGAGGCTTTCGACATGCTCGCGTGATTGAAGGCATGACCGTCGGCATCACGGCACGCTTGACGTGCAGGGCGGAATCGCCACGCTAGGCGCCTGGATCGCCGAAGGAAGCCGCAGTGCGCGTTGCCATTCTTGCCTACGACGGATGCATGGGCGCCGAGGTCCTCGGACTCTCGGACGTCCTGCTCGTGGCCAATCGCATCAGCGGCATGCGCACGCCGGATGCGCCGTTGCCGTTCTCCGTGTCCATCATCGGCACGCGGGCGGGGCTGGTGCGCCTGGCCGGCGGCACCCAGCTCGCCGTTGCCGCGCCGGCACCATTCGACCTGCTGGTGGTACCCGCCTTCGACTTCAACAGCGCCGAGGAGATCAGCACGGCGTGGGCGGGACTCGACGAAGAGAAAGCCCTTATCCGCCGCGCGGCGGAGCAACGCAAGGTGGCGTCCATCTGCGGCGGCAGCCTGCTGCTCGCCGAAGCGGGCGTCCTGGATGGCCGCCAGGCGACCACCGCGTGGGCGCTCGCGGGAGAGATGGCGAGGCGCTATCCCAAGGTGGAGGTGGTGCCCGATGCCGTGCTGGTGCGCGACGGCGAGATCGTCACCTGCGGCGCGTTCACGGCTTATGGCGATCTGGCGCTGCAGCTGATCCGCGACTGCGTGGGCACCAGCCTCGCGCGTGCGGTCGGCCGGTTCAGCCTGATCGATCACAGTCCGCGCAGCCAGGCGACCTATCTCGACCATCGCTTCAACCACCGGCGCCGTGAATCTTTCGCGCGCGCCGTCAGCACCTGGTTCGAAAAGCGGCTGGCGGAGCGTTACCGGCTGGAGACGTTGGCGGAAGCCTTCCATCTTTCCAGTCGCACGCTGCTGCGCAGATTTCGCGCCGAAACGGGCCGCTCGCCGCTGGACCTGCTGCACGATCTGCGGGTGGAACGGGCGAAGCTGCTGCTCGAGACGACCACGCTCAGCGTGGCGCAGGTGGCTTCGGAAGTGGGCTACCTCGACGTGGCGACCTTCTCACGGCTGTTCGCGCGGCGCACGCATCTGACTCCGGCAGCGTTCCGCAAGCGCTTCCATGTCGCCGACGTGACGGTGTTCTGAAATACCCGCTCGTGCGGGGTCTCGTGCTGGCGAACTCGCCCATCAATCTGGCCGAAGTGCCCGGTTACCTCTCGGAGCACCCTTGCTAAGTTCGATCACGCAGCGAGCTGCGGCTCCTTATCCACGGAAAGCGTGATCCTCATGACAGCACAACAGCCAACTCGCACACCCGCCAAGCAGCCTTCGACGCCGGCCTGGATCCTGCCGGGTCAACGCCTGCTGCGGATGAGCGTGCGGATACTCGGTACCGCCAGTCCGTCGGCTGCGGCGAAAGTGATGGATCGCCTGTGGTTTTCCGCGCCGAGAACGCAACCGCGCGCATCCGATCGCGCCGTGCTCGAAGGCGGCCAGCGCTTGTCGTTCCAGGTCCACGGCCGGGAGGTGGCGGCATGGGCCTGGGGCGACGAAGGCCCCACGGTCATCCTCGTCCATGGCTGGGGTGGGCATGCGGCGCAACTCCAGTCGCTCGTGCTGCCGCTGCGCGAAGCAGGCTTTCGCGTCGTCGCTTTCGATGCGCCATCGCATGGCGTATCCGCGGCGAGCCGGCATGGCGGACGCCGGGTGACCTTCTTCGAGTTCGCTGCCGCGTTGCGGACCATCGCTTCCACCGAGTCGCATGTTGCCGGCATCCTTGCCCACTCCGGCGGTTGTACCGCCGTCTCGCTCGCCTTGCGTGAGGGATGGACACCCCCGCCGAAGCTCGCGTTCATCGCGCCGTTCGTGCATCCGGCGGCCGCGATCGAGGGTTTTGCGCATGCCATCGGTGCGAACGAGCGTGTCGTGGCCGAGTTCAGTGCCGGCGTTGAACGCTGGCTCGGGCATCCATGGTCCTACCTGGATATGACGTCGCTGGAGCCGGCCCATAAACGCCAGCGGCTGCTCGTGGTCCATGACGAGGACGACAAGGAGGTGCCGCTGACGCATGCGCGTGCGTTGACGGCTTCCTGGCCTTCTTCGGAACTGCTGGTGACGCGGGGGCTGGGACATCGGCGCGTGCTGCGGGATGCTGCCGTGGTGGAGAGGGTGCTCGGCTTCTTTGCCGGCAGCCTGGCAGCGATGCCGGCCAACGCACCCGATTATCTTCCGCGCGACTCCCGGGCCGCCCTGGACGAGGCTTACGACGCTTGCGTGTCGCGCGGCCCGCGGGGACGAATCAGGGCATTTTGAATGACGGGCGCCGGATCGGGTGCCAGGCGATAGGGCGCCGGGTCCAGGACGCTGTGCGATGCGACGCGCCCGGAAGTCCTCCGGGCGCACCGATGGCCGTGCCATGCCTTGAGAGCCTTCAGCCCAGCTCCAGTTCGGGCTCTTTTTCCACCGAGGTATGGATCTCGCCGATCGCGACACCCATGGAGCCGAAGAAGGACACCAGGGTCAAGGCCGCAAGTATGGCGGCCGGGATCATCTTCGTGCCCTTGTTGACCGAAGGCAGGGCGAGGAAGTGCAGCGTCTGGCCGGGAACGATGTTGAGGATCGTCCGGCTGAAGGCCAGGTTGTTCACCGTGCTGTGCTCCTGCTTGTGGAAGTTATAGGCCGTCATGACCAGGGTCGCCACGCCCCACAGGGTGAGCGTGATTTCAGCGGTGTTGATCTTGGCCTCTCCCTCGATCCATTTCTGGTAGTGAATCAGGCCGCCGCGAATCGGTCCGAAGCACATCTGGCAGATCCAGATCGTCACCCCGAAGCCCGGCTCGCCGGGGGTGCAGCTAGGCGCGCCCGCGGCCGGCGACAACGCCCACGGCGCGGTGAAGCACGTGCCGAGGAAACGCAGCGCTACTGGAACGATGCCGGCGGGCCCGAGCCCCGTGCCGGCGGCGTTGGCCATGACACCGCCGGGCTCGGCCAGGGCACGGACCGCCATCACGAAGCAATAGCCGGTCAGGAAGTTCTCGCGCCACTGGCGATTCCAGTCATCGGCGCCCTGCAGCCCGTGTGCATCACGCAACGAGATGCCCATGCGCTGCCGCAGCATGTCCGCGGTGAACGCCCGCTTGAAATCCTGGAGCTGCTGCTCGGTCCACGGGGTCCGGCCCAGAATGACCTTCGCGCCGATGGTCATGGGAATGGCAACGACCCAGGCGATCACGCCCACGGGCGGGAGAGTGAGCTTGTCGCCGGTAAACAGCTCATAGAGCTGGGAGAAGATCGGAATCTCCCATTCCTCGAACAGCGCGTCGCGGAAGGCGCGGATCACGCCGCCGAGCAGGTCGAGAAGGGTGTGGACCACACCCTTGGCAAAGTCCAGCGCGAACAGCGCCACGCCTTCGAGCACCTTGACCACGCCGCTGAGGATCAGCTGCAAGGCGCGGTTCGGATCGCTGCCGATATTGTCGAAATAGCCGAACGCTTCTTCGAAGGCCTGCTTGCCGTCGCCGAACTCGAAGTTGTCGCTGAGCGACTTCAGCTTGTCCAGCAGGGCCTCCAGATTGTCGTCGAGGGCCGCCGAGCGAAGCGTGCCTCGCCGTACGTCGATCGCACCCTCATTCTGTTGCAGCGCGTTGAGGAAAATATTGTGGTCCGACGCGTGCTGCTGCTCTTCCGTCGCGGGCTTCTGGTTGAAGTAGCTGCCCATCGACGGATCGCCCTGGTCGTTCAACGTCTTGACCAACTGATCGACGATGTCCTTGAGATTGCCTTTGATGCGATCGAATCCCGCATCGACCTTGTCGCGGATGGCATCCACCGCATCCGCCGCGACATCGAGGAATACGCCCACGGTGTGTTTCACGCCATCCGCCGTGCGTGCGAAATCCTTGAAGTCGAAAAGGAAGGCGAGCCATTCGTAGAGCTGTTCGAGCTTGACCTTGAGCCAGTTCCACACGCCTTCGACCAGGTCGAAGGCTTGTTGGGCGAACCTGATCACGGCCTCGAACACCTTGCCGGCGATCTTGAACAGCACCGTTGCGATGCCGTCCACGATGCTGACGACGATCCGTTCGAGTCCGCCGATGACCCAGGAAACGCCGTCCTTGATTCCGTTCCACACCGAACCCCAGTCGATGCCGAGGAAGCCGCCGGCCGCATCGGCCAGGTGCGCATGTTCCGCACGGAACGCCGCGACGGAGGTGAAGTCGCTCTGCCGGTAGATGGGAACGCCCGACGAGAAGTCGATCTCCCAGGCCACGTTGCCCAGGCTGGCGAAGTTGGACTGCCATTGAAAGCCGGTCACGAGGCTGGAGTGGAACTTGAACTGGATGGCGCTGGCGCGCTGGTCCGCCTGGGCGATATCCATCGACCGCTGGGTGATCTCGGCGATGCTCTGGGCGACCTTGTCGCGGTCCTGGGTATCTGCCGCGAGAAGCAGCTTGCCGCTTCTGTCCTTGGCCTCGAGCACGTCCTTCGTCGTCATGCCGCTCATGTGCGCCTGGAGCTGCGCGTTCGGCTCGACCTTGAATGGCTGGCCCGCAGGGGTTCGGGGCGTGGAAACGATCATCGTGGCGCCCGCGAGCGCGGTCGCGCGCTGTAACACGACCAGCCTGCCGGTGACGTCCGTCTTGAGCGATACCGGGTCGACGATGCTCGACCGATAGGCGTCGCCGTTGACCCATAGCGTGGTGAGGAAGGCCGCATTGACCGTGACGTCGGCGAATTGCAGCGGCGCGCCGCTGTCGTCGACGACGATGATTTCGGTGGCGTGCGTTGGTACCGAGATCAGCTTGTCCTCAGCCCTGGGGGCCTCGATCAGCTCGGAGAACCACTGTCCCGTCTGCGGAGCCTGCCAGAAGCGATAAAGCTGATTGTCCGGCGTGACGGAGAACGCCTCCGAATAACCGCTCTTGTTGCGGCCGACCGTGAAGATCGCGCTATGTGTACTGGTCGCGATGGGAAACAGCACCTGCCAGCCGGCGAGCTTGCCCTGGCTGTTGGTGATCTGACGCGTGTAGCGCAGGTCGCCTTGATCATCCAGTGCGAACACCTCCACCAGATTGTCGCGGCGCAGGTTGGCGCTCAGGCGGCCGAGCCGGCCGCGCTGGCCGGGTTCGACCTGAAGCCAGTCTTCGAACTGGATGCCGCCGGTGGAATGCTTGCGCTGCCGCTTGACCCACAACAAGCCGGTATCGCGCTCCACGGCGAAGATGTGGAGCAGATTTTCCGCGTCGGCGATGGCCGCGATGTGCGACGCCTTCTTGTTCAATTTCCTAAGCTGCGAGGTGCGGAAGCTGTCCTCGGCGAACAGCACCTCGTCGTCCATGCCGATCGCGAACAGCGCCGACTGCACGGGATTGTTGGCGGCGGTGGTGATCTCCTTGACCTTGGCGTCCTTGCCGTCGGGGCCTTTTACCGGAGCCCAGGTGGAACCACCCCATTTGTCGGTCTGCGAATCGTAGTAATTGACGCCCAGCCGGCCATCGTCCACCACGACGTTGATATAGATGCGCCCGGTGATGCCGCGTACCCCGCGGAAGTTGCGGACGACGTCGGCATCCGGCCCGGTGTTGCGCTGTCCGTATCCGCCGTCGTGCCAGGTGGCGAGCGTGATCTTGCCTTTGCTGTCGAGCCCGAAGATCGCCGGCCTGTCGGGATCTCCCCCGGCCGGGTCGAACAGATAAAGTTGCGACGCCCGGACGCCGAGGTCCGTTTCGTCATAGGGCGCCATCCGGTCCTTGGATCGGCGGTAGCGATAGACCTTGGCGTCGGTGCCGACGCTGTAGATATCAAGGGCGCCGCTGCTGTTGAGCATCGTATGGATTTCGGTGCCCGACGACACGGCGCGCAGCGGAAGGAAGTTCTCCATGTACTTCGTGCTGATGCGCAGCGCCGGCACGTCACCGGCCGAAATGGATTCGGTTGGAGCGATCGAGAACAGGCTCATATCGACCTCTTTTCGCGCGATGGTTGGATGAGGAGAAAGTCGGCATCGAGGGTGCGACGCGCCGCCTGCAGGGCAGGGGAGCGCCAGACCGGCATGCCATGGTCATTGCAGTAGAGCGGCTTGTCCGGGCCGAACGCGCCGGTGCCGAACGTGGGTGCCAGCCACGACAGCATCGGCTCCAGGCGACGGGCGCCATGAGCGATCGCGCGCCGGACGCCGAACCACAGTTCGGCGATGTCGGCGTAGTAGGGCGCGAGCTGCCGGGCGAAGACGCGCGGGTCGTAAGGTCTGCGCGCCGCGGCCAGCAGGCTGGCGACGGCGCCTTCGCATGCGGGGTGTCGATCCAGGCCGATGCGATACGCCCATGCCACGACGTTGGCATTCACCACCAGGTCCACCGGATTGTCAGGGCCAGCGTCCCCGAGCCAGGTGCGCACAGCATACGGCCGCACCCAGGGTGGCATCGTTCCGGACACCAGGCGACGGGATGCCGGTGCGATGATCCGTTCGAACGCCGCCTTGGCCGAGGCTTCGTCGCGCCGCCCGCCATGCAGCAGGGCAAGCCAGGCAAGCGCCGTGTCGTCGGCGTCCGGCGGCAGGCCCTCGACCAACCGCGGCGTGCCGTGCGATGCCGGGTAGAACGCGAAGGCGCCGGGCATGTCCGGGCATTCGCACATCTCGACGAAGTCCAGCGCGCGTGCGAGGGCTTCGGCGTGGCGCCGCCGGTCGAGCAGCAGGCTCACGGATGCCGTGACGAAGCAGGTCTCATCGCACAGCCCTTCCACCTCTGACGGAAAGGCGCCGCTCGCGCACTGGTCGAACAGGGATCCGGTCACGGCTCGTCCTCCGGCCGGGTCGAGCAGGTGGCCGACAGCAGCGGCGCCGCATCGCGAGCGATAGTCAGCCCGACCACGCCATGCCAGGGCGCGGCGCCGCGCTCGTCCGGAGCACTCAATGCGTCGTATTCGTCCATGCGCCAGCCGCGGGCCCTGCCCAGATCGAGCAGTGCATCGCGGGCTTCGCCTGGAGGGCCGAGCAACGCATCGGCGTGGGCGTACCAGGTCATGGAGATCACGCGGCGCTGATCGTCCATCGCCAGGCTCAAGCCCTGTTCCGCGCCGGGCATGTGCGCCCTGATCCGTTGCCGCATCAGGGCTTCGAGCAGCCGAATGGCTTCGCGGGCGACTGGCGGAAGGTCCAGTTGCGCACAAAGGAAAACGAGGGCGTCGCACGGCATCGGCGCGATCTCGCCGTAGAGCTCGATGCCGGCCCTGGCCGGGTCGAGACCGGCCATGATCGGGACCAGCCCCCGCACCGGCAGCCGATCCAATCCTGCCGGCCCCACACAAGACCATGCCTGCCATGGCACCCCGGCGGCAATCTCCAGATAGAGCTTCCGCCCGAAGGCTTCGCCGCGCCATCGCGAGCCGAGCCAGCCACCGTAACGGCAGACCCGGCTGCGCTGGTCATGCAGTAGTTGCTCGAGGAAATCCCGCTGGCCCGGCAGGAGCGCCGGGGCGAGCGCCAGGCATTGCGCCAGCCGCTCTTCCGGTGAAGCCGAGGGAGCCGGATCCGCGGTCACCCGCCGATCCACCTTCCCATCGGCGGCGGACCAGACGAACTGGAACTCGACCGGGTCGCCTCCGGCAGCCAGGTTGCTCTGCGTCGAGGAGGGGTGCGGGCAAAGCGACCGCACCTCCGCCTCCCAGCGAGCGGCGGCGTCGACGGAGCCGGCGGCGGCAAGGCAGGCGCGATGCAGACGATCGCGCCTGCCGCCGACACCGACGGCTCCGAGGGATGTCACGCAGTGCATGAGCGGTTCGCTCCGGTGATCCGGCTCACGCGCCTTCTTCTTCCGCTTCCAGCACATCCACCGCGAAAGCGTGGATCGTGCCCGGCGGGACCGGCGGCTGGTCCGCCGGCATGGGCGGCAGGTGGATCTGCAACTTCTTGGTGACCTTCACCTCGCCGGTGCCCCGCACCGAGCCGTCGTTCATGACGTAGTCCGCGTTGAAGTAGAACACCACCTCGCTCCCATCCCGCGGCCGGTACAACGTGTAGAACAGCGGCAGCGACTTGGGCTGCATCCCCGCGGAAGGGGCCAGGACGGAATAAGGCAGCAGGTTGCGCGTGGTGCCCGCCAGGACCGTGGGATTGCCGTCACGCCTGGCGGTGATCATGGCGATCCGCTCCGGCGGAAGCGTGGCCTGCGCACCGAGCACTTGGCCGTTCGCGGCACGCATCTGGAAGACGTTCACGGTCACCTGGTTCACCTGCTTCCAGTCAATCTGGCTGGTGAAGATCTCCACGCTGTGGGCTTCCTCGTTGCCCTTCAGGATCAGCGGGCCGCGGCTGAAGGGCACGTTGACGTTGGCCAGCGTGAAGACCTCGCCATCGCCGTAGATGACCTGGCCGTTCAGGCGGAAGTACGCCGTCTGCGGATCGGGCCGCGCACCGAACAACCAAGTCGGCGATGTGGCGAGGCCCGGTTGAGGCTCAGGGATCCAGCCATCCCAGCTATGGTTCGGCGGGGGTGGTTCGGACGGATTCTGATTGTCGAAATACGCAGCGTTGGCATCGATCGACATGAAGCCGGCGTCCTTGGTGCTGATCGCGCGCAGGCAGAAGCTGGCGAGATGGTTTTCTGGCGTCAGCACGAAGATCTGGTCGGCGTTCTCGGAGCCGAACTGCTCGTTGGGCTGCATCGTGATCACGTCGCCGGACTGAAGCTGGTAGCGGAGCCGGTAGTTGTAGGCATTGGTCACCGGAACGTGGTAGGTCGAGCCGAACATCACGGCCTCGCCGTTGGCGATCATCTCCTTGGTCTGCAGCTTCGGCTTCTGGCCTTGCGGTGGCGTCTCGAAGAAGTCGATGTAGATCTTCGACACCACGCCCTTGCCATTGGAGATGAAAGGCACGCCCGAGCCGATGAAGCTCACATTACGGATGCCGAACTGGTTGGGGCGGAACGAGATGCGCGTCGCGTCATCCTTGATCCAGTCCGAGACGAAAGGCTCTCCACTGAGGAAGTTCACGCGGTACTTGTATTCATATTCCGGCACGAACTGGCCGCCGCCGGGCGCGAGGTAGGTGAGGCTTGCCGGCAGGTCGCCGGACAGGCCGAGCGTGAACGTGTTGTCGGTGGTGCGCGTGGGATACCTGACGGTCACTTCCACGTCGCGGAACTGTGGCTGGCCGTTCTCGTCGCTGGGGTCGCCCACCAGTTCGAAGGTGACCATCAGCTGTCGATTGTCTATCTCGTGATAGACCTTGCTCCAGGTGGCGGCATCGAAGCGCGGCAGGAAGCGGGAGACCGGCGTAGTCCATTCGACGATGGTGTCTTCGGCGTAGGTGGCCGAGAAATCGCTGGTGGCGGACACCGGGTTGTCGGCATTGCCCTGGGCGAGCAGGCGGGCGCTCTCCACCGCATCGGCCACCTGCGTCTCGAGGGTGTTCCATGCCCAGTCGCGCACCAGCTGAATCAGCTCATCGGTGCCACCCGCGCCTTTCTTCACCTCCACCTTGCCGGCGCCGGATTGCTTGAGGTTCTGCTTGACCTCGACGAGCACCGAATGGCTCTTACCCCAGGTGTCCTTGCGTGACTCGTACTTGCGCTCGTACTCGATGGCCGCGGACGCGACGTAGGAGATCTTCGCTTCCGCGCCGAGCAACTGGGTCAGCGCCCCCATGGTGTAGCCGATGGAGAAGTTCGACAGGCCGCCGGAGCCACTGAAGGCCCCGATGAACGTGTTGAGCTGATCGTCCGAATTCAGCTCCACCTGGAACCGTGCGGTGTTGGTCGCGAACAGCGATGGCGTGACGGATATCTGTTGGCTGACCTGGGCGTTGTCCTTCCCGGGGAGATTGAAATAGAACATCGCGTTGCCGCTGGTCCAGGTGAACTGCCCCCAGCCTGTGATGCCGGGGATCTGCCTCTGTGCAGCACGCTTGGCTTCCTCCGGCGAAATCAGTTCGACTTCGAACACGCATGCGCCGGCCACGCCGTTGGCGTTGGCGATGTACTTCGTCAGGCTGAAAGTCGGTTGCCCCTTGTCCCAGCGCAGCTGCGGGACGGGCACCAGATACCACAAGCCCTTGTCGGTGCGATCCTGGAATACGGTCGCCTGGAGCGAATTGCCCTGGTCATCGACGTAGTCGATCTGTCGTGCGGTAGTGACGTCGAACATGATTCGTAACCCCGTTGGTGAGAGAAGTGAGAGCTGACGATTCACTGGGAGAAAGCAGGCCCTCGGCGGCCCCGATCGAGAGCGGTGAATGAAGGCGAACAGGCATGGATCGCCTTCGTCGCGAACATGGAAATGGCGAAAAGTACGGCGACGCGGGCGCACGGCAGCATCTCTTCGCAGCGGATGCGAAGAGGTTCGATATCACTCGCGAGGCACGGCCATCCCACCCGCCGCCGAAGCGGAGGAGTAGTGGATACTTACCGAAGAGTGAAGTCGGGTGTCCGGGCGACCGGCTCGCTGAACAGGCTTAGCCTGGCGACGCCGGTTGACTTCGTCGGATGAGCGCAACCATGTCGCCTCCCGCGTGGGAGGTTCCGTCCCGAATGGATATGGTGATCATTGACATCCCCCTGCTTGCTTCGCCATGGGGCGTATCCGAACGCCCCGGGTTGCACGCCATCGAAGAAGATATGGCGGCGATCGATGCAACGCCTTGCAGTCGGATGACGAAGCCCAGGTCTACCGTGCTCCGCACGCGACTTCTTCCTAGGGGCAGCGTATCGGCCATCGTGACGTGGCGGCCCCCAGAAGAGGGCATGCCGAATCACTGCCGCTTGAGAAAGGCGGGTCGCCGCGATGGCCGCTTCATGCCGATGCGGCTCTCGCACTCAACGACCTGCCTGCATGGAACCGACACCCCTGTGCCAGGCGGTATCTCTGCCTGTCCGGCGGAGCATGGACCCCTGTCCGTCAACGATCCGTGTATCTACTGTTTGTTCGCGCCGTTTTTCTTTCATGCCACGTAATGAAGTGGCCAAGTCGCTGAATGCGGACCAGGCGTGCACGCGTCTTTGGCTGGCAATGACCGCATATGCCGACGACAGCGGATGGGGCTGTTGGCATGTACAGACACCTAGCGATGTGTCAGGCCGACGGGGCGACAGCCTCGGCGGAGATCCCTGTGTGGATATCCGCAGACGATATGGTGCCCGGCGATAACGGACGTCCATTTGAGTTGGAACGCGTGCGTCCGCGCACAGTCGCCTTGATCCCTTGATCTTGTTGCGGCCAGAATGCTCCGTATCGGATATCGATATCCAAGCCGGGGTTGCAGTGCCCATGACGGATGAGTCGAAGGTCACGAACGGGGTGCAGGGGCGCCGCACTGAGGAAGCTCCCGCCGATACGCAGGCGAGCGGCAAGATCTCCCGCCGCGAATTTCTCACGGGCACGGCCCTCGCCGCCGGGTTGATGATCGTGCCCCGCCACGTGCTGGGTGGACCCGGTTATACGCCGCCCAGCGATCGATTGAACATTGCCGGCATCGGTGTCGGCGGCATGGGCTTGCAAAACATGCGCGCCCTGGCCGGAGAGAACATCGTCGCCCTGTGCGATGTCGATTGGCGTTATACGGACAAGTCCTTTCGCGGGATGGTCGATGGCCTTGGGAAGGCGCAGGCACGTCTCGACAAGGCTCAGACTGCCAAGGAACGTCTCGAGCTGCAGAACGACATCGAGCAGACCAAACTGCTTTCCAGCAAATTCCCTTCGATCAAGCGCCATACCGACTACCGCCGGATGCTTGAGCAGCAGAAGGACATCGACGCGGTGGTCATCGCGACGCCGGATCATCTGCATGCGGTGATCGCCAGCGCGGCGATGAGCCATGGCAAGCACGTATATCTGCAGAAGCCGCTCACCTGGTCGATTTACGAAGCCCGCGAACTGGCCAGGAAAGCGAAGGACCATCCCAAGCTCGTCACGCAGATGGGAAACCAGGGGCACTCGACCGACGATGCCCGGCTGATCAATGAGTACATCGCGGCCGGGGCGATCGGCGATGTTCGCGAGGTCCACGTCTGGACGAATCGGCCGCTTGCCTACTGGCCACAGGGCATTCCGCGTCCGCAGACACGGCCGCAGCCTGATGGAGCGAGCTGGAACGAGGATGCGGTGATGGATCGGCTCGCCAATGCGATGGCCGGCAACTATCCGAAGCCGGAAGGGCTGGCATGGGACCTCTTCCTCGGCCCTGGCCCGGTCGTCGAATACCACCCCTTGTATCACCCGTTCAATTGGCGCGGATGGGTGGATTGGGGTGTGGGCGCCATTGGCGACATGGGGGCGCACCTGATCGACTCCCCGTTCTGGTCGCTGGACCTGGGGTTCCCGACGGCCGTCAATACGGTCTCGACGCCATTCAACCAGGCGTCGTACCCCATGGCGACGATGACGCATTACGACTTCCCGGCACGCGGCAGCAAGCCGCCGGTGAGACTCACCTGGTACGACGGCGCGCTGCTGCCGCCGGGGCTCAAAGCCTTGGAAGCCGGGCAGATCAGCAAGGACGGCGGCGTCCTGTACGTCGGAGACAAGGGCGAGCTGATCCACGAGACCTATGGCGCGAACCCGCGCCTGCTGCCGCAATCGCTGCACGATTCGGTAGGCACGCCTCCCCAGACGTTCGCGCGCATCAAGACCTCGCACGAGATGAATTGGGTGGATGCCTGCAAGGGCAGGGCGGAAGCCTCGTCGCCGTTCTCGTATGCCGCACAGCTGACGGAAGTCATGCTGCTGGGCATCGTGTCGCTTCGCGCGGGCGGCAGGATCGAATACGACGCAGCGAACATGCGTATCACCAACATGCCTGATGCCAACGCGTTTCTGCGTCGCGAGTATCGCGACGGCTGGGCCATCTAGCGCAGCCAGAGGGCCCGCATGCCATCCGGCAATCGGCACGTCCCGATGCCCTGCTCGCCATGAACTGATTGCGGCTGACCGCTTAGTTCAAGCCGCGGGGCCTATTGGAACGCGGGGGCCACGCCTGTAGGCGCGTATGCGCTCTGTCCAGGACTGCCTCCGTCAGCAGATGGATCGTGCTCCACATGTTGCAACGCAGTGGCGGCGGCACGAGGTCGCCGGCCTGCCGCCCTCCCTCGTGCATCCTGGAGATAGGGCATTAGTCATGGCCGGATTGCTGTGTACATCGTACGCATGATTTGCGTACGATGTACACATGAGTAAGGATCGCATCTTCGATGCCGCCAGGGCCATTCTCGACCACGAGGGGATCGGGGGGCTCTCGGTGCGCAAAGTCGCCACGCGCGCCGGCGTCTCGCCCATGGCGATGTATCGGCACTTCGCGGACAAGGACGCCCTCTTGAACGCACTGATGGATGACGGCCTTGCCGCGTGGGAGAAGATTGTCCGCGCCATCCGCGCCAAAGATCCGATGAAGTGGCTAGAGACTGCGATCGAGGCCTTTCTCGATTTCGCGCTGACCCAGCCGCATCGGTTCGACGCCGCCTTTTTCCTTCCGGCCCCCGAGGCACGGCGCTATCCCGATGACTTCGTGGCGGGGCGCTCCCCGGTCCTCGCGATGTTCATGATCCGAATCGATCAGGCCAAGGCGGATGGACGCCTCGGCAGCGCGCCGGCGATCGATGTCGCGCTGTCGCTCGCAAGCATGGCGCAAGGGCTGGTCTCCATGCAGCGCGCCAATCGATTCTCCAGCGACAAACAGTTCCGGACGCTCTTTCGCGCCCAGCTCCGTCATTGTCTTCAATCCTTTTCTGCTCCCGGGGGAATTCGATGAGTGCCATCGCCAAAGTCGTGGCCGCCATAGTGGCCGCCAGTCTCGCTCTAGCGGGGGAGGCCATGGCCGAGCCGCTCGCGATAGTGCACGCCGAAATCTATCCGGCGCCCGATGCCCGCCAGATACATGACGGCGTCGTCCTCATAGAGCACGGCAAGATCGTCAAAGTCGGCTCCCGGCAAGAGGTCTCCGTTCCCCGCGCCGCTCGCGTCATCGACGCGCATGGCGCCGTGCTCACCGCGGGCTTCTGGAACAGCCACGTTCACATCATGCCCTCGGAGCTTATGGGCGCGAGTACCGCCAAGGCGGCAACGCTCGATGCAGCCATCCAGGCGATGCTGACGCGATGGGGCTTCACCACGGTCTTCGACCTGGCGTCATCCACCGATAACACGTTGGCACTGCGTGCGCGCATCGCGTCCGGAGAGATCGCCGGGCCCATGATTCTTACTTGCGGCGATCCGTTTTTCCCTGAAGGCGGTACGCCGATCTACGTGCGGCAGTACCTGGCCGAACACGGCTGGCTCAACGAGGAAGTCTCGACGCCCGAGGCGGCCACCGAGCGCGCGGTTCGACAGCTCGACCGCGGCACGGACGGGGTGAAGATATTCGCCGGCGCGATCGTGGGCGGCGATATTGGCGTGCTGCCCATGCGCCTCGACATCGCGAAGGCCGTAGTGGCCGAAGCGCATAAGCGCGGCAAACCCGCTTTCGCGCATCCTTCCAACTATGCCGGCATCAACGTAGCGATCGATGCCGGCGTGGACGTCCTGGCGCACACCACCGCGACGGAAGACGGCAGCCACGACCCTTATGGCTGGACGCCCGAACTTATCGCGCGCATCCGAACCCACCACATGGCCCTGATCCCCACCATGACGCTATTCGAATGGGAGGCGCAGAAGGTCCACCAGCAGCCGGAGTTTCTGGCGCAGACGATCAAGATGATCACGTCCGAAGTGAAGGACTTTTCAGCGGCCGGCGGCGACATCCTGTTCGGCACGGACGTCGGCTATACCGACGCCTACGACACGACCGAGGAGTATCGCCTCCTGTCGGGCGCTCTCGATTGGCGCCAGATACTGGCCTCGCTGACCACCACGCCGGCTTCCCGCTTTGGTTACGCCGCGCACAAGGGACGCATCGCGCCGGGCATGGACGCCGATCTCGTGCTGCTCGATGGCGATCCGGCCAAGGATCCCGCCGCCTTTGCACATGTGCGCGACACCATCCGCGGTGGTCGGGTGATCTGGGGGAGGGATCAGTGATCGGCCTCAGCCGGCATACGGCGACGTGCGGCTGGGCCCCTTCGTTTCAACAATCGACTGCGACATGGAAGATGGGCTACCTTGAGCAGGGCGTCACTCGGCAGGCGAGTCAGATCTCCGCATTGGAAAAGGCCTTGTCGGAGGCGCACACTGCAGTGCGAGATGAGCCTGGCGAACCACGGTGCAACGCCCTATGTCGAGGAAGGTGATGCGAGTCGGATGGGTTGTATTGGTCATCGCCATGATGATGGCTACTCGGGCTATGGCCGGGTCCTGGCCAGACGGCAGGCGGGCCGCCGTGGTGCTGACGTATGACGACACGCTCGTCTCGCAGCTCGACATCGCGAGTCCGGCACTCGATGCCGCCGGCCTGAAAGGAACCTTCTTCCTGATCGGCAGCAAGATCACCCCGGAGCAGATTGCGCGCTGGCGGTCTGCCGCCGCCAATGGTCATGAACTCGGTAACCACACCATTCGCCACGCTTGTCCGCAGGCCAACTATCCGCCGGCCAAAAAGATCGACACGAGCGAAACCTACGATGTCGACACCATGCTGGCCGAGATCCGCACGATGAACACGATGCTGACCGCGATCGACGGGAAGCCGAAGCACAGCTATGCCACACCGTGTGGCCAACACTTGGCTGGAGGCGTCGATTATCTTCCGGCGCTGCGCGCTAGCGGACTGGTGCGCTACACCCGCGCCGCGGATCCATCGGAACGTCCTCTCGATCCGATGGATGTACCAAGCCGCTTTTTCCCCTCGAGCGCTACCGGCGCCGACTTGATCGCCGCTGTCCAAGATGCCGAGCACAAGGGCGGGATGGTCGTGCTGGGCTTCCACGGCGTGGGCGGCGATTACCTTTCCGTGTCCGCGCAAGCCCATGCCCAGCTCCTTGCGTATCTAAAGACCCATTCCGACACACTTTGGGTGGCGCCGTTCTCGACCGTGATGGATTACGCCACCCGCCATCCGCGGCATTAGCGATTCGTCAACAACAGGGAGGCTCAAGGCCAATGCCAAGCATGCTGCGATAAGTGAGCAAGCCATAATTTCGTCTCCTGAGCATTGATGAGAGGTGCTTTCTAACTCGATGGCACAGCCTCAGTGCTTTGCTGTCGGATCATCCGCAGGGTTTTCGTAGATCGTGTCCGTCGGCCCAAAACCTGTGATCAACACGGTGGCCGCCTCATCACCGGTCTGCGCAAAGTGTGCGCCGTTTGCCGGCTCGGTGTAGACCGACCCTGCAGGCAGGGTTTTCAGCTTGCCCGCATCGAAACGAGTTCCGTAGCCGAAATGCCATGTTCCCGACAATACGGTTCCGATACGGTCACCGGCACGATGATGCGCGGGAATGGACGCATGGGGTGCTGCGCGGAGTAGTTGGCTATAGGGGCCGGGTTTGGACGGATTGCCGAGAATGGTGACTACCTGCACCTTGGCATTGCCAGAGCCACCCGCACCGCCCGTGGGAGAGATGGCGGAAAGTTGGCTGAGGGTCTTCGCATAATTGTCTGAGAAGGAGAGCTCGCCAGCCTGCGCTGCATGTGCGGCCACTGCGAAGATAGCCAAGAAGAGAGCGATGCATTCGCTCATGACGGCTCGACCTCCGTTAGATTTGGCGTTATGCGCCGTTTGCGCGGTTAGTTCGCGGCTACAAATTTCTGTATCTTTGCCCGCTCGACTTAATGCCCTTGAATAACGAAAAGAATCTCGGCGAAGCCTGGTGCGGTGGCCCTTGATTCCCATCCCTCAGGAGCTCGCGGATGACTTGCGGCCAACTCATAGGCTTCACTTGCCTGGAAGAGATGGTCAAGAGCGGCGTTGCGTGCCTCAAGCGACATCTTAAAAACGCGC
>JABLTH010012971.1_pt1 | contig 32624 bp, 29 predicted proteins | sample 7875711 | NCBI WGS metagenome assembly JABLTH01 (sample SAMN14941262, study PRJNA633318) | bioreactor metagenome | isolation source: bioreactor | place: China | collected 2019-03-05 | reverse complement strand
CGGCGCGGGCCACCTCGCGGGTCAGCGTCTTGCCGACGATGCCGCGGATGTCATAGGCTTTGAAGATGGTGGGATCGAGTTGCATGGTTCGTCCTTCCTGTCCTGGGTATGCGTGATCGCGGCGTCCGGCCCGCTGCCATGGCAGGGCGGACGCCAAAGGTGATATTTTGCCGGAATGCGACGGGCGCGCCAGTTTATAATCGCTTGCCCGCATCGCCCGCCTGGTTGGGTTGACATGCCTCCCAGCCTAGCGCCTGTGCCGCCAGGGGCCCGACCCCGCACCCCGGGACAGCCCGATGCGCCGCCCCCGGCGCCCCGGAGCAACCCGGCGCGCATGTCGCAGTGCCGGCGGATGAGGCGCCGGCCCGACACACGAACGCCTATCCGATCACGTCGATCACGTCAGAGACACTGGCATTGCCGTCCACCAACCCGCCTGACCGCCGGCTTCGCGTCGCCTTCCTGATCACCCAGTCGGAGATCGGAGGCGCGCAGGCCCACGTCCTCGACCTCCTGCGCGCGCTGCGCGGCCGCGTCGCCGCCACGCTGCTGGCCGGCGGCGACGGCCCGCTGCTGGAGCGCGCACGCGCAGCGGGCGCCACCGTGGTACGCCTGCCCTTGCTCGACAACGCCCTGTCGCCGCTGCGCGCGGCCGCCGCCCTGCGCCAGCTCCTGCGCGCCCTGCGCGAGGCCCGCCCCGATCTGGTCCACGCGCACAGCGCGAAGGCCGGCGCGCTCGGACGCGTGGCCGCGCGCCTGCTCGGCCTGCCCGTGGTCTACACCGTGCACGGCTTCGCCTTCAAGCCGGCCGCGCCGACGCGCCAGCGGCTCGCCGCGCGCGCCAGCGAATGCGTGCTGGCACCGCTCACCACCCGCATGATCTGCGTGGCGGAGGCCGAACGCGAGCTGTCGCGCGGCCTGCCCGTCGCGCAGGACAAGGTCAGCGTGATCCGCAACGGCATCGGCGACACGGCCCTGCAGGCGGATACCTCCCGACCGCTGCGCCGCATCGCCATGGTGGCGCGCTTCGCCGCACCCAAACGCCCCGACCTGGCCATGCGCGCCTTCGCGCGGGCAGCCCTGCCCGACTGCGAGCTCGTCATCGCCGGCGAAGGGCCGCAGCTCGAAGCCATGCGTACCCTGGCCGCCGGCCTCGCCCCGGCACGGATCCGCCTGCCCGGCGCGGAACAGGACGTCCCCGCGCTGCTGGCGAGCGCCCAGGCCTTCGTACTGGCCTCCGACCATGAAGGCTTCCCGCTCTCCGTGCTGGAAGCGATGCGCGCCGGGCTGCCGGTGGTCGCCACCGACCTGCCTGGCATCCGCGAGCAGCTCGACGGCGGCCGGTGCGGCCTCCTGGTGCCGGCAGACGACGAGGAAGCGCTGGCCCAGGCGCTGCGGCGCCTGGCCGACGACGCCGAGCGCATGCGCCTGGGACAGACGGGCCAGGCGCGCTGGCGCAGCCACTTCGGACTCGACGCGATGGCCGACGCGACCTGGGCCGTCTATCAGCAAGCCGTCGGCAGCGGGGCTGCGGCCCTGCGCCGTGCAGGTTCCACACGATGAACGAAAGCCCCCCGCTCCCCCGCAAGGACCACCGGCCGGCAGCCACGCGCTCCGAGACCGTGCGACGCGTCAGCCACATGCTCAGTTGGGCCCTGATCGGCCTGCTGCTCTACGCCGTCAACGCCTTCGTGGCGGAGGCCGCACATCACGCCGGCCTGGTCACCTATGTCTTCACCCGCACCCTGATCTGGTCGATCGCACCCTACCTGTGCGCCTTCGCCCTGCTGCAGCGCGCCCTGCACCTGCCGGCCATGGAAGGCAACAGCCTGATCGGCGTCGCCGTCACGCTGCCGTTCGCCGCACTGCTGTTCGTCTTCGCCGCCTTCCACATCGAATACTCGCGCGGCGCCCTGCTGCTGGGCTTCCTGACCACGCTGGTCTGGACCTGGAGCGGTTACCGCCGCTACGTCAGCAATTACGTCCCGGTGTTCGGCTATACCGACCCCAATGCCCTGCGGCAGTTGGAGGAGATCCTGCAGGTCGCGGGACCGGACGGCGCCATGCCGACGGGGCTGGCCCGCTTCGAGCCGATCGCCACGCTGGAAGCCGCCGCCAGCTGCGACGGCCTGATGCTCGACCGCAATGCCGCGGCCGATCCGGAGCGCACCCGCATGCTGGCCAAGCTCAAGCTCAGCCACGTGCGCATGTATTCGGTGGAAAAGATCGGCGAGATGCTGACCGGCCGCGTCGGCCTCAGCCATATCGACGACAACTTCCTCGACGACTACGCCAGCCACTACCTGTACGGCTATGCCAAGCGCGCGCTCGACCTCGCCGCCGTGGCCTGCCTGGCGCCGCTGGCCCTGCCGCTGGCCCTGGGCACGGCGCTGGCGGTCCGACTCGACTCGCCCGGCCCGGTACTGTTCCGCCAGGTACGCGCCGGCCTCTACGGCAAACCCTTCACCATCCTCAAGTTCCGCAGCATGAGTTTCGACGCCGGCGCGCCGGCCCGCTTCGCCGCGCGCCAGGATCCCCGCGTGACGCGCGTCGGTCGCATCATCCGCAAGTACCGGCTCGACGAGATCCCGCAGCTGTGGAACGTGCTGTGTGGGCACATGAGCCTGATCGGCCCGCGGCCGGAGCAGATTCCCATGGTAGAGCAGTTCTCGGACACCATTCCTTACTATCCGTACCGGCACCTGGTGCGGCCTGGGCTGTCGGGATGGGCGCAGGTCGAGCAGGGGTATGTGGGCTCAGACGAGGAAACCGTGACCAAGCTCAGCTACGACCTCTACTACGTCAAGCATTGTTCCCTGGCGCTGGACCTGGTGATCGCGATCAAGACGCTGCGCACGCTGGCCACCGGCTACGGGGCGCGATAATGGGGAAACCGGAGCCGGCCCCGGCCGGCAGCGCCCTGCGCATCATGCTGCTGACCACCGGCCTCAAGCTCGGGGGCGCCGAGCGGCAGGTCGTGTCACTCGCGGGCGAGCTCGCAGGCCTGGGGCATCGCGTCATCGTCGTCAGCCTGACCGACCCTTGCGAGGTCGAACTGCCGTCGTCGGTCGAGCGACACAGCCTTGGCATGCGCAAGACGCCGCTGTCCTTGCTCGGCGCGCTCTGGCGGGCGCGGCGCCTGGCCGCGGCATGGCGGCCTGACGTGGTTCACGCCCATATGGTCCATGCCAACCTGGTCGCCCGCCTGCTGTCCCGCCTGGCCCCGCTGCCGCCGCTCGTCTGCAGCGCGCACAGCGCGCAGGAAGGCGGTCAGCTGCGCATGGCCCTGTACCGGCTGACCGACCGCTGGTGTGCGCTCACCACACATGTCAGCCAGGAAGCGCGTCAGGCGATGATCGAACAGGGCGCGGTCCCTGCCGGGCGCGTCGTGTGCGTCCCGAACGGCATCGACACCGAGACGTTCCGGCCGGATCCGGAGTTGCGCCGGGCCACACGGCTGGCTCTGGGACTCACCGACGGCGACACCCTGTTGCTGAACGTCGGCCGGCTGGCGCCGGAAAAAGACCAGGCCCTGCTGTTGAAGGCCTTCGCGATCGCGCGCCGCAAGGGGCTGCAGGCTCGCCTTGCGATCGCCGGTGACGGACCTCTGCTCGGCACACTGAGTGAATGCATCGCCACCCACGGCCTGGCAGACACCGCGCAGCTGCTCGGCAGGCGCGCCGACATTCCGGCCCTGATGAACGCCGCCGACCTGTTCGTCCTGTCCTCTCGCCTGGAGGGCATGCCTCTGGTGATCGGCGAAGCACTGGCTTGCGGCACGCCGGTCGTCGCGACGCGGGTGGCCGGCATCGAGGAACTGGGCGGCCCCCTCGTCGCCACCGCTCCGGTCGGCGACGCAGCGCAACTGGCCGACGCCATCCTGGCGGCGCTGGCACCGGCCGCGGACGACCAAGCCACGACCAGCGCCGAGCGCCGCGAACGGATCGTGAGCCGCTTCAGCATGGCCGCGGTGGCCCGGCGCTGGCTTCAGTTGTACGCCGGCCTGCTGAGCGCGGACATGGTGCCGGCACGGAGAAGCGCCTGATGCGCCGCAGGGTTGCCGGCAATGTCATGTGGATGCTGCTCGAACGCGGCCTTCAGGTCGCCAGCGGCATCGGCGTCGCGGCGATGCTGGCCCGGGCGCTCGGCACCCAGGGCTTCGCACAGTTCCAGTACGCGCAGGCCGTGGTCTTTCTCGCGGCCTCGGCCGCACTGGTCTGCAGCGCCGAAGTCGTCATCCCCCGGCTGGTCGCCGACAGCGCGCCCGCGCGGCAGCACAGCCTGCTCTGCCATGCCTTCTGGATGCGGCTGGCCGCGGCGGCCGCGGGATACCTGGCGATGCTGGGTTTCCTGCTGCTGAGCGGGCAGGCATCCGAGACCTGGGTGCCCGCGGCGATACTCGGCGTGTCCATCCTGCTGCGCGAGCCGTTCGGCATCGTCTCGGCATGGATGCAATCCAGGACCTGGACCCGCCCGAGCACGCTGTTCAACGTGGCATCGCTGGCCAGCAAGCTGCTCTGCGTCGCCTTGCTGTTCCACCAGGGCATCCGCTCCGTGGCCGCCTATGCCTGTGCCTTCGCGCTCGAGTCGGTGGTACTGGCAGCGCTGCTAGGCGGCTACTACGCGGCCCAGGCCGAGCGCCCGCCGTTCGCCTACCGGGGCGCGCAATGGCTGGACCTGATGCGCGACGGCACCCTGTTCTGGCTCGGCATGGTCCTGATGATGGCAGCACGGCGCATCGACCAGTTGCTGCTGAAGCCGACGATCCCGCTCGCCGAACTCGGCGCCTACGCGGCGTCGATGCAGGTGCTCGACAATTTCATCCTGCTGGCCACGATCCTGGCGGCAGGCATCGCCCCGGCCTATGTCTACAATCAGCCGACTGCCGCGGCCGCCCACCGCAACATCGGCCGCATTGCCTGCGCCCTGGGCGCGATCGGATTCGGCGGCGCGGCGGTGATCGCGCTGCTGGCCGGTCCCATCGTCCATCTCCTGTACGGGGCGGCCTTCGATCTGGCGGCGCAACTGCTGCGCCTCGCCGCGCTGGCTTCCAGCCTGATCTTCGTCGACGTGGGCCTGACCCTGCTGCAGGTCCACCTGCGCCGCCCGCGGCTGGTGGCGCTCAAATGGGGCCTGCTGTTCGGCACGACGCTGCTGGTCGACTATCTCGCCATTCCCCACTGGGGCGCACGCGGGGCCATCCTCGGCTACGCCGCCGCCAATGCCCTGGCGGTAGCATTCAGCCTCATCCTGTGGCTGCGCGCCGGCGCGCGCGTGCGGCACCTCTCTTCCGCCCCGACACCATGAGCCGCCGGCCCATCGTCTGCCTGCTGACCGGCACCCTGAACGCGCTTGCCGGCGCCGAGCGCGTGTGCGCGGCCGTCGCCAATGGACTGGCCCGGCGCGGCTACCGCGTGCACATCCTCAGCCTGTGGGACCACGCCAGTTGCTTTGCACTGGAAGGCAGCGTGCGCCACGACGCGCTCTTCGCCGCGCGCCCGTCGTTCAAGCGGAAGTACGCGGCTACCGTCGGCGCGATCCGCCGCTATCTCCGCCAGCACGAGGTGGATGTGCTGATCGAGGTGGACACGATGCTGACGCTCTTCACCGTGCCGGCCTGCCTGGGCCTGCCGGTGCGGCGCTTCGCCTGGGAACATTGCCATTTCGACCAGGACCTGGGGCGGCGTGCGCGACGCGCCGCAAGGCTGCTCGCCGCCCGCACGGCCGCGGGCATCGTGGTGCTGACGCAGCGCGACCGCGAGCGCTGGCTGGAAGCGGTCCGGCCGCGGTGCCCCGTCACGCTGATCCCGAACGCGCTCCCCTTCCCCTATCCCGGGCAGGCGGCAGCCGGGCGGTCGAAGCGCGTGCTGGCCGTCGGCCGACTGACCGCCGCCAAGGGCTTCGACATCCTGTTGCGGGCCTGGCCGACCGTCGTCGCCGCCTACCCGGACTGGGAACTGCAGATCGTCGGCGAAGGCGAGGACAGGCCCGCCTTGTCGGCCTTGCGGGAGACGCTCGGCATCGCCGCTTCGGTGTCGTTGCCCGGCGCCACGCAGGAGATCACCGCGGCCTATGAGCAAGCCGCCATCTTCTGCCTCAGCTCGCGCTACGAGGGATTCGGGCTCGTGCTGGTCGAGGCCATGTCCTATGGCCTGCCGGTGATCTCCACGGACTGCGAGACCGGCCCCCGCGAACTGCTGAGCGACGGGACCAATGCCTTGCTCGTCACCTCCGGTGACCCGACGGCGCTGGCGCAGGCCCTGATGCGCGCCATCGCCTCGCCTGCCCTGCGCACCGAGCTTGGCCGCGCCGGACGGGAATTCGCGCAGCGTTTCACAGAACCGCAGGTGCTGGACCGGTGGGAAACGCTGCTCCAGGCGGCCGCCGTCGCGCCGCGGGAATGACGTGGCGCCGGACCCGCGCGACCGGCGCGTGACTGGCCCGCACAGGCACACTAGAATCCCGGCTGCTCCGGATAATCCCGCTTCGGCCGTGCGTGCCGAGCCGCAACAGGCTCAACGCGCATGCTCGCCACGGCCCCATTCATGCACCGATCCCACGCTTTCCCGTACCGGCTGACGGTCTTCCTGCTCGCAGCGTCCCTGTTCGGCGTCCTCGGCGCCCTGTACCACTACGCCCAGGGCTTGCCGGTCTATTGGAAACTTCCGGTTCTGCAAGACTTCCTGGGCTGGATGGCCGCCTGTGCCGGCCTGTCCTGGCTGCTGCGCCGAAGTGCGGGCAGCCACGCCCCTCGCCTGTTCGCGCTGGCCCTGCTGGCCTACCTGGCGGTCGGCGCAGGCATCGCGGCCAGCGCCGCCGTCGCGCTGCTGTTCCTGTGCGCCTTCCTGTGCGGGCAGGCGTTGCTGGCACGGATCAGCGGCAGCACGCCGGGCTGGTCGGCCTGCCTCTTGGCCGGCCTGGTGCCGGTCCTGGCGGCCTCCGGCCTGATGATCCATTTCCCGGTCAATTACCGGCCGCTCTACCTCGGCCTGCTGCTCGTTCCGGTCCTGGCGCTGATGCTGTCCGGCAACCCGGCCCGGACCTGGCGGGCCCTGGCCGACGGCATCCTGGCAAGAAGCCGGGTGCTCGACGCCATTCCCTACTGGCAGTTCGTGTTGCTGGCCGGCCTGACCGCCGCCCTCGCCCGCTACGCGCTCTATCCCACCGTCGGCTATGACGAGAATGCGCTGCACCTGCGGCTGTGGACCCAGCTGGCCTACCGGCACGTCTACTCCTTCGACGTGCTGAGCCATGTCTGGGAAACGGCGCCTTTCGCGGTGGACCTGCTGCACGCGGTCGCATCGCTGGTGGCGGGCGAGGACGCACGTGCCGCGCTCAACCTGGGCTTCCTGCTCCTGCTGTTCGTACAGTTGTGGGCGATCTTCGGGAAATCGGCGCTGGCCCCTCGCGACCGGCTGCTGCTGCTGTTCCTGCTGGCCAGCACGCCGATGCTCTGCCTGCTGCTCGACACCCTGCAAGCGGAACTGTTCCTGGCCCTGCTGGCCGCCGCCGGCGTACGGCTGGCGCTGGAGGCGGACGGCCGCTGGATCGGCAACCCGAGCCTGGCGGTGCTGGCCATCGCGGCATTGTGCGTCGCCACCAAGGCGCCCGGCGGGCTGCTCGGCGTGCTCCTGCTGGCCGCCGCCGCGCTGCAGATCGCCTTCGCGCGCGCCAGAGCCTGCGCCGCGGCGCGCGGGCCGGAGCGGCGCGGCAATGCGCTGGTGCTGATGTTGTTCGTCATTGCCGCCGCCGCGGTTGCACTGCACTCCTACCTCGTCGCCTGGAAGATCACCGGGAATCCGCTGTTCCCGCTCTACAACGGCATCTTCCGTTCCCCATATTTCCCCCCGGTGAATTTCGCCGACACCCGTTGGCTCAGGGGCTTCAGCCTGTACAGCTACTGGGCAGCCTTCTTCCACACCTCTGGCTACCTCGAGGCCAAGGACTTCGTCGCCGGCTTCCAGTATCTGTTCCTGCCATGGCTGGCCCTGGCCCTGGCCGGCAGGGCGCAGGGCAGCAGGCTGTGGATCGTGCTGCTCCCGCTGGCGGGATTCGGTGCCGCGATGTTCGCCATGACCCAGTACTGGCGCTATATCTTCCCGGTATTCCCCCTCGCCACGGTGGCGATCGGCTGGCTGCTGGCCGCGCGGCAGGACAGCGGTGCCTGGTCCGGGTGGATCGCACGGAGCGTGCTCTTTCTCTACGCGGCGCTCAACCTGTGCTTCCTGCCGGGCATTTCGTGGGTTTTCGAGATCCCTCCCCAGCGCGCCTACACCGAAGCAGGCCGTAAGCTGATCGCCGATGCCATCAACCCGGCCCGGCAGATTACGGCTTACCTCAACGAGCGCTACAAGGGCACGACGGTCCTGTACCCGGCTTCCGCCCCCTTCGGCGCCACGCTCAGGGGCCGCCCCATCTACGTGAACTGGTACGCCCCGGCACAGGCGGCGCGGCTCGCCGGTGCCCGCAGCGTGGCCGACATCGCGCAATACGTGAAGGACGAGAAGGTAGAATTCGTCGTCTGGAGCACCTTCGACGCGTTCAAGCCGGAGAACCCGGAATGGCTGCTGCGCGAATACCTCAGCCAGCAGGCCTACCCTGAACTGCGCATCGGTGACATGACGCTCTACCGCGTGGTCGGCCGGCCCCTGGGCTATCGCGCGGTCTTCGCACTGTCCGGCCAGGCGGCCGCCGACGGCAAGCGAGTCAGCGAGGATGCGCCGGGCGTGCTGGCCACGATCCCGCTTGCGGGCGCAACGATTGCCAGGTTCCAGGCCGCGCTGGACTGCCCTGCCCCGAAGGGCCGGCTCGTGTTCCAGATCGACTGGGACGCCGGCCCGACCTACTATCGCCTCGTGCCGTGCGACGCGCAGGACAGCGGTTTCTCCGAATCGCTTCCCGTGCCGGCCGGCGCCACGCGCGCTGAGATCCGTATCGGCCAGCAAGATGCCGGCGAGATCCTGCTGAAGAACCTTACGCTGGAAACGAACTGAGATGAGTCCGACGCAACCGCAGCAGGCTGTCGCCGTAGTGATCCCTTGCTACAAGGTCAAGCAGCACATTCTCGGCCTGATCGCCCGCATCGGGCCGGAATGCGCCAGGATCTACGCTGTCGACGACTGCTGCCCCGAGGACAGCGGGGAATTCGTGCGGCAGCACTGCACGGACCCGCGCGTCACGGTGCTGCGTAATGCGATCAACCAAGGCGTAGGCGGCGCCGTGATGACCGGCTACCAGGCCGCCATCGCCGACGGCATGGACGTCATCGTCAAGGTCGACGGCGATGGCCAGATGGACCCCGCGCTGATCCCCGACTTCATCGCGCCGATCCTCGCCGGCGAAGCCGACTACGCGAAGGGCAACCGCTTCTTCAATCTGGAAGAGATCAGCGCGATGCCCAAGGCGCGCCTGTTCGGCAACGCCGCGCTCTCCTTCATGACCAAGCTGTCGTCGGGCTACTGGGACCTGTTCGACCCGACCAACGGCTACACGGCAATCCACCGCGAGGTCGCGCAGAAGCTGCCGTTCGGCAAGATCAGCCGCCGGTATTTCTTCGAGACCGACATGCTGTTCCGCCTGAACACGCTGCGCGCGGTCGTCGTGGACGTCCCGATGGACGCGAAGTATGGTGAGGAAGTCAGCAACCTGAAGATCCGCAAGATCGTAGGCGAGTTCCTCTTCAAGCACGCCCGCAACTTCGGCAAGCGCATCTTCTACAACTACTACCTGCGGGACATGTCGCTGGCCTCGATCGAGCTTCCGCTGGGCATGCTGATGATGCTCGCCGGCATCGTCTACGGCGGCTATCACTGGATCACATCGCAGGAGCGGGGTGCCGCCACGCCCGCGGGTACGGTGATGCTGGCGGCCGTCCTGCTCCTGATCGGCTTGCAGTTCGTGCTAGCCTTCGTCGCCCACGACATCGCATCGGTGCCACGCCGGGCCATCCACAAGCGCTCCATGCGGCGGGCGTCGGCGCCGTCGCAGCGATGACGGGCAGCGGCCTCTCTTCGATAAGCACAGACCGGGACTCCAGATGATCACGTTCGCCCCCATCGGCGTCGACCAGGGTCGGCTGCAGCGCTACCAGGCCCTGTTCCAGACCTGCTTCCCGCACGCCACCAAGTTCACCGCTGCCTTCCTGACATGGCTGTATCGGGACAATCCCGATGGCGAGGCGGTCGGATTCGATGCCTTCGACGGCGACCGCCTGGCAGCGCACTATGTCTGCATTCCCGCGCGGGTGCGCATCGGCGCCAGGCTGGCGCGCGCGCTGCTCTCACTGAATACGGCGACCCATCCCGACTACCAGGGCAAGGGGCTCTTCACCAAGCTCGCGGCCATGACCTATGAGGCCGGCGCCGGGCAAGGCTTCGACTGCGTCTACGGCGTCGCCAACCAGCACAGCACACCGGGCTTCGTGCGCAAGCTGGGCTTCCAGCTGGTGCAGCCGCTGGATGCCATGGTCGGCTTCGGCGGACTCGGCATCGACCTCTCCCGTGTCTCGCATGACGCCCAGTTTGCACGGCACTGGACCGCGGAATCGCTGGCGTGGCGCTGCGGCAATCCCGCCAACCCGATACGCGGGCGCCGCCGGGCCGGCCGGCTGGCTTTCGAGGCGAGCGCCTCGGGCCGGCTGGTGGCCGCCCATGCCGAGCTGCCGCTGGAGACGGATGCCGCCATGACTGCCCAGGGCGGCCCCGGCGCGCCCCTGCGGCTGCATCTCGGCCTGGCACCGTCCACGGCCGGCGGCTTCCGTACGTACTTCCATATCCCGCAGGCACTGCGCCCGTCGCCGCTCAATCTCATCTATCGCCCGCTGGGCGGCATCGACGACAGGCTCGAACCCGGCCACGTCTACTTCACCTTCCTGGACTTCGATGCCTACTGACGCTGACGCCCGCGCGGCCGACGCAGCGCAAGCCGGCCGACCGGCAGACGCGGTGGCGGTCTTCCTGTTCGCCCACCAGGACGACGAGTTCGGCGTCTACCAGCAGATCCTCGCCGAGCGGCAACGCGGCCGGCGCGTGGTGTGCGCGTATTTCACCACCGGGGTGCCGCCCGGCGGCGACCCCTCGCGACGCGACCGCGAATCGCTGTCCGTGCTGGGCCGGCTGGGGGTGCGGGAGGCGGACGTGGTCTTTGCCGGTACCCGGCTCGCCATCGCCGACGGCAACTTGATCGAGTCGATCCCGCTGGCCTATGTCTGGAGCCGCGCATGGCTCACCTCATTCGAATCTGTGGCTGCCATCTACATGCCGGCCTGGGAAGGCGGACACCCGGACCACGACGGCCTTCATGCCGTCGCTGCCGAACTCTGCAGCGAACTGGGCATCGCCGGCCGGGCATGGCAATTCCCGCTCTACAACGGCGACCGCTGTCCGCGGCCCTTTTTCCGCATCCTGTCCCCACTGCGCGCGAACGGCCCGGTCACGGCGACCCGTATCCCCTGGGCGCGGCGCATCCGCTTCCTGAAGTACGCGCTCAGCTACCCCTCCCAGCGCGGCAGTTGGGTCGGGCTGTTCCCCTTCCTGCTCCTGCACTACCTCGTCTCGGGCAGCCAGTCGCTGCAGGCGGTCCGCCGGGAGCGGATCCTCCAGCGTCCGCATGACGGCCTGCTGTATTACGAACACCGCCGCTTCTCCACCTGGGACGCCCTTCACGGGCGCGTTGCCGCATGGCTCGCGGGCCGTGGCGGCGATGCCCGCTAGCGCCGGCCGGCCACGTCCTGCCTGCGCGCGCAATGATGAACGACCGATGACCACCTCGATCAAGAAGACCGTCCTGTACCTGATCCTGATCCAGGGCGGTAACTACCTGTTCCCGCTGCTGCTGCTGCCGTACCTGGGCGGCGTGCTCGGGGTCAAGGAGTTCGGCGTGCTCTCCTATTGCCAGGCGATCATGCAGTACCTGATGCTGTTGACCGACTACGGCTACAACCTGACGGCGACACGCTTGGTTTCCTTGCACCGCGACAACCCGGCCGAGCTGGATCAGGTGTATTCGTCCACGATGGCAGGCCGGATCGCCCTGCTGCTGGGCTCGCTCCTGCTGCTCGGCATCGGCATCGTCTTCGTTCCCGACATCGGCGCACACTGGCCGGTCTTCGTCGCCGCCAGCCTCGGGCTGGTCGCCAATGCCCTGACGCCCCTGTGGCTGTTCCAGGGCCTGGAACGGATGAAGTCGCTGGTACTGCCGACCTTCATCTCCAAGGCGATCAGCCTGGCCTGCGTCGTGCTGACGGTGAAGGGCGAGGGCGACGCGGCGCTGGCCGCGCTCGGCATGAGCATCGGCAACGCGGTGCTCGCCGTGGCGGCCCTGCGCGCCGTGGGCCGCGAACGGCTGGCCTCGCTGGTGCGCGTCACCCTGCGCGCGGTACGCGATACGCTGTTCGAAGGCTTTCCGGTCTTCCTCTCGGTGATGCTGGTCAGCTTCTACATCAATTTCAATTCGATCCTGCTGAATTACTTCTACGGACCGATCGAGGTCGGCCACTTTGCCATGGCGGACAAGATCAGGCTCGCCGCACAGGCGGTCTTCGTGGTCATCGGGCAGGCCTTCTACCCGCGCATCAGCCAGTACAACGCGACCGCCCCGGAGGCGGCGCGCCGCCTTCTCCGCCTTGCCGCATTCGCCATCCTGGGCTCGAGCGCGGTGATGTTCGTGGTGATCCAGCTCGGCGCCGGCTGGGCCGTCAACTTCTGGCTGGGCGAACAGTTCCACTCGTCGATCGGCCTGTTGAAGCTGGAGGCCATCCTGCTGCCGATCATCGGCGTCGCCCTCGTCTTCGGCAACCTCGGCCTGATGGCCATGGGCAGGACGCGGCTGCTGAAGAATGTCTACGCGCTGGCCACGGGGCTGCACCTGCTGTACGTGATACCGCTCACCTCCCGCTATGGCGCGGAGGGCACCATTGTCTCGGTTATCCTGACCGAGCTGGTCGGCGCCGCGGCATTTGCCTGGCTCTATTTGCGGGAGACCCGGCGACCGCCGGAAGAAGCGGGGCGGAACCCCGCGAGCTGATGCGCTGATGCGCTGATGCGCTGATGCGCTGACGAGCTGATGGCCTCAGGCCGCACCGGGCGGTACGGCCACGCGGTGCTTGCGCAGGCCGCGCAACCGCCCCCGCCCGGCCGCCCCACCTGCGCGACCGGACATCCTGACGTCAAGGCCTCAGGAGAACACTTCGGCCTCGGCCAGCAGCTTGCCTGCCGCGTCCTTCGCTGCCAGGGTCGGCATGCCATCCACCGGCCACTCGACGGCCACCGTCGGGTCGTTCCACAGCAGGCTGCGCTCGTGCTCAGGGAACCAATAGTCGGTGGTCTTGTACAGCACCTCGGCGATCTCGCTGGTGGCGACGAAGCCATGCGCAAAGCCCGCCGGCACCCACAACTGGCGCTTGTTCTCGGCCGACAGCAAGACGCCGACCCACTTGCCGAAATTCGGCGAGCTGCGACGCAGGTCGACGGCGACGTCGAACACCTCGCCAGCCGCCACCCGCACCAGCTTGCCCTGCGGATGCTGGATCTGGTAGTGCAGGCCGCGCAGCACCCCCTTGGAGGAGCGGCTGTGGTTGTCCTGGACGAAGGCCTGGGTCACGCCGGTGGCCTGTTCGAAGTCGCGCTGGTTGAAGCTCTCGAAAAAGAAGCCACGGGCATCGCCGAACACCTTCGGCTCCAGCACGATGACCTCGGGCAGCGCCGTCGGCGTCGCGGTAAATGGCATCAGCAATCCTCTCTCGGTTATTTCAGCAGGCCCAGCAGGTATTTGCCGTAGCCGTTCTTCGCCAGCGGCGCGGCCAGCTCCTGGACCTTGGCGGCATCGATCCAGCCCTGCGCGTAGGCGATCTCTTCGGGGCAGGCCACCATCAATCCTTGCCGCTTCTGCAGCGTGGCAATGAAGCTCGATGCGTCCAGCAGGCTATCGTGCGTCCCGGTATCGAGCCAGGCGAAGCCGCGCCCCATGATCTCGACATTGAGCTGGCCCTGTTCGAGGTAGTGCCGGTTCACGTCCGTGATCTCCAGCTCGCCGCGCGCCGACGGCCGGATCCCGGCAGCAATGTCGCAGACCTGCTGGTCGTAGAAGTACAGGCCGGTCACGGCATAGCTGCTCTTCGGCTTGGCAGGCTTCTCTTCGATGCTGATCGCATTCTGGCGGGCATCGAACTCGACCACGCCATAGCGCTCCGGGTCGTGCACGTGATAGGCGAAGACGCTGGCCCCGTCGGTGCGCGCGTCGGCATTCTTCAGCAGCCTCGGCAGATCGTGGCCGTAGAAGATGTTGTCGCCCAGCACCCGCGCGCTCGGATTGTCGCCCAGGAACTCGCGTCCGATGATGAAGGCCTGCGCCAGGCCGTCCGGGGACGGCTGGACCGCGTAGCGAATCTGCATGCCCCAGCGGCTGCCGTCGCCCAGCAGTTCGGCGAAGCGCGGCGTATCGTGTGGCGTGGAAATCACGAGGACTTCCCGGATGCCCGCCAGCATCAGGGTGCTGAGCGGATAGTAGATCATGGGCTTGTCGTAGATCGGCATCAACTGCTTGGACACCGCCTGCGTCACCGGATAGAGCCGGGTTCCCGATCCACCGGCAAGGATGATTCCTTTTCGTGCTGTCATTTTTCTTCCAATCTGGTCCCGATCCCCCCTGGGACACTGCCTGGACCATCGCGTGGCGCCGCCTTCTGCGCGGTGCCCGCGCGGGCCTCTGCTACGTCAGGTACGGAATCGCATCGTGCAGCGACGCGATCGTCGCCGTGGCGCCGTGTGCTTCCTGCTCATACCGTTTCCCCCGCGCGGGGACGAATAGCAGGTTGCGAGCGACACCGGCCGCAAGTCCCGCCTCGATATCGCTCGGCTTGTCGCCGACCAGCAAGGACCTGGACAGGTCCACCTCGAACTCCCTGGTCGCTTGCAGGAGCATGCCGGGGCGGGGCTTGCGGCAGTCGCTGTCGCGCTTGTACTCGCCCACACCGTGCTCGGGGTGAAAGGGACTGAAGTAGACCGCATCGATCTCGGCGCCGGCCGCCTTGAAGGCCTCCTTCATCCATCCCGTCAGCACGTGGAAGTCATCTTCCGTGTAGTAGCCGCGCCCGATGCCGGCCTGGTTGGTGATGATGAAGATCCGGTAGCCGTGTTGCCTCGCTGCCCGGCACAGGTCGAAGATACCGTCGAGGAATTCGAAATCCTCGCGCCTCGACACGTAGCCGTGATCGACGTTGACGACACCGTCGCGATCGAGGAAAAGTGCAGGTCGCAGCGTCATTTCACGATATCCGCCAGTTCGACCTGGGCGCGTGCGAAATCGTCGGGCACGCCGATATCGATGAAGTAGCCCCTGCTGACGAACACATCGAAGCGTTGCTGCTTGACCGCGCCATGCAGGAAATCGGTCTCGAACGAGAACGGCTTGCCCGGCTCGAATGCGTCGAGGATGCCACGCGGCAGCACGTAGCAACCGGCGTTGATAAGTCCCGGCCCGGCCGCGCCCTTCTCGAAGAAGCCGCGCACCTGGCCGTCGACGACGTCGAGCCTGCCGTAACGCTTGGTATCCGCCACCTCGCGCGCCACGATGACCGGCGCCGGCTGCCCGTGCCGCTGCTGTTCGACTTCAGCCACTTCCAGGTCGAGCATGGTGTCGCCGTTGAACACGAAGACATGCTCGCCGCGGCAGCGGCCGAGCGCAGCGCGCATGGCGCCGCCGGTGCCCAGCGGGCTCTGTTCGATCTCATACAGCAGGTCCATGCCGGCGAAGCGCTCGCCGAAATGCGCCACCACCTGATCGGCCAGGTAGCCGAGCGAGAGCACCACGCGAGTAAAGCCCTTGCGCGCCAGCACCGTCAGCAAGATCTCGAGGAACGGCCGCCCCGCCACCGGAGCCATCGCCTTCGGCACATCGGCGACGACCTCGCGCAGGCGCGTGCCCAGCCCCCCCGCCAGGATGATCGCTTCCATCAAGCGGCCTCCCCGAAGATCTCCTGTTCGATGATCCCGCAGAGAATGTGGCCGAGCACCAGATGCCCTTCCTGGATCTTGGGCGTGCTGGCCGAGGGCACGGCCAGCAGATGGTCGCACAGGGATTCCATCGGGCCGCCACGGTTGCCTGCCAGGCCGACCGTCACCAGGCCGGACTGCCGCGCCGTCTCGAAGGCATTGAGGATGTTGGGCGACTTGCCCGAAGTCGAATAGCCGATGAAGACATCGCCCGGCTTGCCCTGGGCCTGCACCTGGCGCGAGAACAGCTTCTCGTAACCGTAGTCGTTGCCGATTGCGGTCAGGATGGAGGAATCGGTCGTCAGCGCCACCGCCGGCAGGCCCGGCCGGTCGAAGGCGAAACGGCTGACGAGCTCGCCAGCGATGTGCTGCGCATCCGCCGCGCTGCCGCCGTTGCCGGCCAGCAGCACCTTGCCGCCTGCCTGCAGCGACCTGACACAGGCCATGGCGGCGGCTTCCGCGGCGGCCAGCAGGGTCTCGTCGCCAAGCATCTCGCTCATGATGCGCTGCGTTTCCCGGACCTGCTCAAGGATGTAGGTCTTGTTCATGCGATTGTCCATGCCTGCGTACCATGCTTCGTAAAATGTGCGTTGCTGACCTGGCCTTCGTAGCCGTTCAGCGTGCGAATCACTTCCATGCGGCGGTCGGGCCGTACGAAGAACATCATGAAACCGCCACCGCCGGCACCGGAAACCTTGCCCGCCAGCGCACCGGCATCGATGGCCGCGTCGTAGATCTCGTCGATGTGCGGATTGGAAACGGTTTTCGCGCTCTTCTTCTTGTTTTCCCAGCCTTGCCGCATCGAATCGACGATCCCGGAGAAGTCTCCCTTGAGCAGGCACTCCTTCATCACGAAGGCTTCCCGCTTGATATTGTGGAAGGTTTCGATGGCGTCCTGGCTGCCGGACTGCATGTTGTCGCTCTGGTCCGCGATGATCTTGGCCGATTCCCTCGACACGCCGGTGTAGAACAGCACCAGCGAAGCCTCCAGCTCACAGATGATCCAGTTTTTGATGCGCAGCGGGCTGATCAGCGCCCGCTCTTCGGCGTAGAACTCCATGAAGTTGAAACCGCCGAAGGTCGCCGAATACTGGTCCTGCCGTCCTCCCTTGAGGCCGCAGTCCACGCGCTCGATCTTGAAGGCCATGCGAGCGATCGTGTAGTCGTCCAGCGGCAACCTGAGCAGCTCGGCGAAGGCCTTGACCATCGCGACGACCAGCGTCGACGAAGAGCCGAGGCCGGAGCCGGCCGGAGCATCGCAAAAGGTGGTCAGTTCAAGCGGGATCGGCACGCCGTTGTTGTACTCGCGCATGATCTCGCGATACACGGCCGCATGCAGGGCGAGGCTGGATGCCGTGGACAGGGCCTCGCCCAAGCCATGTTCCGCGGCCCGTGCCTGGTCCGACGCCACGAAGCGCACCACTGGCTCATCGAGCGTGCGGATCACCGCATAGGCGTACCGGTCGATCGTCGCATTGAGGACGGCACCGGTGTGGACATCGCAATACGGCGACACGTCGGTGCCGCCGCCGGCCAGGCCAAGACGAAGAGGTGCGCGCGCTCGAATAATCATTTGGTTATCACCTGAAGAATACGCTTCCGGACCGGCCGTCCCAGCAGTGCCGCAGGCCGGTATCGTGAACGAGACTGGTTAGGGTACGGTCAGCCCACCTGCCATCGCTGGCTGCCGCTTCGCCCGGACGGTACGCGGAAAGGCGATGAGCAGCACCACAAAGCCGAGAAAGAACGAGATCGACTCGTGCCCGCTGCTCGCGAGCGAGGTCAGCAGGAAATAGACGGCGGCGGCCTTGGCGCGGGGATCGGCCAGATCGATGCGCCGGCAGAGCAGATACATCATCCAGAGGAAGAACACGCCATACATCAGCACAAAATCGAGCAGCGTGGACTTGGTCGAGACGTTGTTCAGCCCCTCGACGATATCCGCCACTTCCGAGAAATTGAGCGGATAGAGGCTGCCGAGCCAGTCCATGGACCAGGCCCCGAAGTGCTGCACGGCCCCGTAGAAGCCGTAATAGCCATAGCCGAACGGGTCGGAGACCAGCCCCGTCAGCCCGGTCAGCCACAATGTCAGCCGGGTCGAGCCGGACGTGAAATTGTTGAGATCATACGCCACGGCCTGGGCCTGGTGCAGCCCGATCCAGGCAACGACCGGCGCAAATGCGATCAGGTAGGGAATCAGGCGGCGCGAAAGGCTCACGCACAGGAAGGCCAGCAAGATGCTGATCGAGGCGCCCTTCGAGCCGAACACGGCCAGCACTACCACCAGCAGCAGCATGAATACGGCCTGCCGCAGGGCGGAGTATGGCCGCGTCATCTCGACCAGCAGGTAGAGCATCAAGGCGTAGCGCCCCACCAGCGTGCCGAAATGGGAAGCTTCCTGCATGAATCCCCGCGCCCGCGCATCCGTCGCCACCTGGTAGGCCGGGGAGAAGATCAGGTCGCGCAGGGCGCCCGGCAAGGCGCCGGGGAAGAGGTCGCCCGTCAGGTATCCAAGCAAGCAGATGGCGAGGCCGACGATCAGCCCCATGCGCAGATGCCTCACGCGCAAGTGGTCGAAGAACAACAGCGGTGACAGCCACAGAGCCGACAGCACCAGCAGCGTCGCCGACTTCACGGCGAACAGCGGCACCATGCCGAAGAAGAAGGTGGAAAACACGGAGGCCGCCAGACCATAGGCGACCAGCCACCAGGCATTGAGGCTGACCACCGAATGCACGCGCCCCTCGATGATGCGTACCAGCAATACCAGAGGAAGACAGCTCGCGATCAGCAGCGTGGCGGGTGAGGCCGCCAGGTAGCCGAGCGCCTCGGGCCGATAGACGGCACCGAATCCCATCAGCGCGACCGACGCGGAGAATGCGATGGACAGGAGCCAGGACAGGATCATGTCAGCGCTGCGCGGCCCGGCGGGCGCCGTCGAGCAGCCGCGTGACTTCGAGATGGATGGCGTCGGCGAAGAGCTTCCAGCTGGCGTGGCTTTCGACGGTGCTGCGCCCTGCCTCGGCCATCTCGGCCCGGTATGCCTCGTCATCCAGCAGGCGCCTGGCGCCCAGGATGAAATCGGACGGAGAGTCGAAGGCGATCAGGTTGCGGCCATCCTGGAAATAGCCGCAGCTTTCCACATCGAGCGTGGTGGCAATCACCGGCAGCTGGTTGGCCATGGCTTCGAGGATCTTCTTGCGAATACCGCCCCCGACGTAGGTCGGCGACACCAGCGCCAGCGACTGCGCGAACACCGACTGCAGCGACGGCACGAAGCCGAGCGCCCTCACCCGCAGGTTCGTCAGCCTGTCCGGCGTCATGTCCACCAGCCCCGAGAGTCGATCGAGCGCTACGCCGGTCACCGCGACCGAGAGCTGCCGCAGGGCCGGCTCCGCGGCGGCGGGCTCCCATACCGTGTGCAGGAAGCGCTTGAGGCTGGCCACGCTCTGCGTCGCCTTCGGGTTGAGCAGGACCAGGAACTGCGGAGCCACCGTCGGACGTTCGAGCGACCGCCGCGCGGGGATGGGAATGCCTTCCGGTGCGAGCAGGAAGTTGCTGCGGGTATCCTGGCCACGCGCGATGGCCAGGTCGTGATCCGTCAGGAACGCGACGGCATCGACCCTGCGCCAGATGCTCTCTTCCTCCCGCTGTGTCAGCGTCGCGAACAGGCTGGCCGCTATCCTGCGCACGCCCTGCAGCGAGTCGCGGTAGCTGCGCACCAGTTCGTACTCGATGTTGTGCTCGCGCAGGATGATCGGCACACGCCAGCCGGCCTGGCGCCGCAGTTTCTCGGCCAGCGCCACGGTGTGCGGGTGGAAGCAGAGGATGGCGTCGAATCGCTCGGTGGCCCCCAGCGCCGCGGCGTAGTCGCGCGCGGCCGTGCCGGCGGAGTACTTCTCGAACTTGTAGGGCCTGCCGCGCAGCGTGGCCGCCAGGATCAAGGCGGCCGATTCGCGCGGCACGAAGGGAACGGCGACCTGGCGCACGCCGATCGCGGCATAGCCGGCCGCCGCCTCGCCACTGTTGTCGGCACGCGGATAGGCATAGGTGACGTCGAACTGCGCTGCCAGCGATGCCAGCGCGCCGTGAATCCCCTCCTTGCCGCCATCGACCGGGGGAATGACTTCCTGCGGCCCCAGGGCGAGTAACTTGATTCGCTTCATTTACGTCCGATTCTTGAATAGAGGGCAGCCGCCTTGGCGCGTACGCGGTATTTCAGTCCGACGTTGATCGGCAGGATCACCCCGCCGCGGCGCAGGATCTGCTCGCTCAACAGGTACTCGAAGGCAACCGTCACCGCCTTGCGTAGCACCAGGTCGTCCGCGGCGCCCTGGTGCAGGCGGCCATTCCACGACCATGGGCTGACCGGCCCCGTCAGGTGCACATGCAGCAGGTGCTTCAGCGGTGGGTGGGCCTGCGCGTCCAACCAGGCGGAAATGCCCCGTGACGACCCGTCCTCGGGCAAGGTTTGCGCAAGCTCACGGAATACCGTGAAGCCGGCCCGATTGAGCAGGAAGCAGAACGTGGACAGGTGGCGCCTGGTCGGATTGCGCACATCCAGCAGCAGCAGATCCGTGCTGGCATGCACTTCGCCGGCCGCCGCAGGCTCGGCGAAGGCGGTCAAGGTGGGGATCAGCGCGCGCAGGCGTCTGGCGGCCAGGCGCCAGGGATGCTTGGTGAACAGGGTGTCGTTCAGGACCAGGCAGAGATCGTGGTCGCCGACCACCTCGGCTGCACCGGCATAGGCCGAGATATCGAGATAGCGGCCGGTGCTGCCGATCCACGATGTCGCCATTCCCTGGCGGGCGGCGGCAGACGGCGAGCGCATGTCGACGAAACACTGCTCGACGGCAAAGCCATCGGGCAGCAGTTCGCGCACGAACGCGGCAGCCAGCGCCGCGAACCGTGCGGGGGCGGTGTAATAGCATGCGCCGATCACAGCAACGCGCAGGCGTTCCGAGGTGAGGGACTGGGGCCGTGGGTCGCTAGTCATCAGCGCGGGATTCCGGATTTCCGATTCAGCATGGGGAGGGTACGTCGGGTTGGCTCGCACCCGCGGCGGGTGGCCGGGTGCGATGCCGTCTGCGCCTCAGCGCCTGCCGTAGCTGTCTTCGATCCGCACGATATCGTCTTCGCTCAGGTAGCTTCCGGACTGGACCTCGATGATCTCGAGCGGGATATTGCCTGGGTTGGACAAGCGGTGGACCTCACCCAGCGGAATGTAAGTCGACTGGTTTTCCGTCAGCAGGATCGTCTTGTCACCGCAGGTGATCTCGGCCGTGCCCTTGACCACGATCCAGTGTTCGGCCCTGTGATAGTGCTTCTGCAGGCTCAGGCTCGCCTTGGGCTTGACCTGGATGCGCTTGACCTTGAAACGCTCGCTCTCGTCGACGCTGTCGTACCAGCCCCACGGACGGTGGACCTTGCGGTGCAAGGTATGCTCCTTGCGCTGCTGTGCTTCGAGCACATTGACGATGCGCTTGACGTCCTGGCAGCGGGATTTTTCGGCCACCAGCACGGCATCCGGCGTCTCGACGACCACGAGGTCTTGCACGCCCACCAGGCCCACCAGCCGGCTGGTGGCATGCACCAGCGTATTGCGGCTGTCCGCCGTGATGACGTCGCCCATGTGGGCATTGCCCGCCTCGTCCTTGGGCAGCACATCCCAGATCGCATCCCAGGCGCCCAGATCGCTCCAGCCGGCGTTCAGCGGCACCATCCGCACCCCGAAGGCGCTGCCCGGACAGCGCTCGACCACCGCGCAGTCGATGGAATCCACCGGAATCTCGGCAAACTCCTGACGGCCCGGCCGCGTGAAATTGTCATCCTGGCGGCGCGCCTGCCAGCTCTTGCCTGTCGCATCGAGGATATCGTGACGGAAATGGCCAAGTGCCTCGAGCCAGCGCGAGGCGCGCAGCACGAACATCCCGCTGTTCCAGAAGTAGCCCCCGGCCTCCAGGTAACGCTGCGCCGTCTGTGCGTCCGGCTTCTCGACGAATGCCTCGACGTTCAGCGCCTCTGCCGCCGGATCGGCGGCGGCCCTCGTCCTGATGTAACCGTAGCCGGTCTCCGGGCGCTGCGCGGGAATGCCCAGGATCACGATGGCGCCGCCGTCAGCCTCGCGGATCGCTGCCTGCAGCGCGGCGCGATAGGCCGCCTCATCCGCGATCGACTGATCCGACGGCGTCACCACGAGAATCGGATCCTCGCCCTTCTCGCGGGCCGCGAGCGCCGCGATCGTCAGCGCTGGCGCGGTACCGCGCCCGGTGGGCTCGAGCAGCGCCGCACCCAGTGCGGTTCCGGTCTCGCGCAGTTGCTCCAGTGCCAGGAAACGGTGCTCCTCGTTACTCACCAGGATCGGCGCCCCGACGGCGATGCGGTCGGAACCCACGGCGGAAATGCGCGCAACGGCCTGCTGGAACAGGCTCTCGGCTCCCGTCAGGCACAGGAACTGCTTGGGAAAACCCGCCCGCGACAGCGGCCATAGGCGCGTCCCCGAGCCACCGCAAAGAATCACTGGAGTCACCGAGATCATGGTCATTTCCTTGCCACCAGGCTTGCCCGCCGCGCGCACAGGCCTTCCGACGGAGTCATCCTGATAGTCGATTTCATATAAGCCGCCGATTATGCGACCAAGCGGCCATAGGCCGCCATCATCCGTTTCACAGAGAGGTCCTCAGTGAATTCTGCAATGAAGCGCTGGCGTGCCCCGGCGGAAAGGCGCGCGCGCTCCTGGCCCGAGTCCAGAATGCGGTTGCAGGCCTGGGCGAGGGCCGCCGGATCATTGACCGGCACGTTGATTCCACTGACGTCGTGCTGGTTGACCCAGGGCACGCCGGATCCCGGGATATCCGTGGCGACGATGGGCAATCCGTACGCCATCGCCTCCAGCAGCACGACACCGAAGGCCTCGGCCCTGGTGACGGACGGCAGGCAGTAGAGCGTGGCGCGGGCAAACAGCGCGTGCAGGGCCGCATCGCTCAGGCGCCCGGCGAGGTGGACACGGTCTTCCACGCCCGCGCTGCGGACCGCGGCCTGCAACGCAGCCTGCAGCGGTCCCCCGCCGACGATCACAACCATCGTGTCGTCGTGCAATTGCCTGGCGGCCTCGATCAGGACCTCGAAGCCCTTGTAGGAAACCAGCCGGCCGACGGCAAGGACCAGCTTCTTGCCTGCCACGCGGGCCTCCAGCTCGGGCGGAAGCTGCATTGCGGCCGCGTCCGGAGCCTGCGGCGATGCGATGTCGTTCACGCCGATCGGCACCACCGACACCTTGTCGGCGAAGCGGCTCAGCATCGGGGACGCCTCTGCGTACACCGGTGAAGTCGCGACGATGCAGTCGGCCCGTTTCAGCAGCGCGACTTCCAGCGGCTGCAGCAGCTTGCCGAGCAGGCCCTTGTTGATCACGTCACTGTGCCAGTGCACCAGCAGGCGCGTCTTCCGTCCCATCAGCAGGCAGCACAGGGCTCCCAGCATGTTCGGCACGTGCAGGTGCACGACATCGGCATCGCGGGCCTCCTGCAGGCACATGCGCAGATACGCCAGCCCCAACGGCTGCGAAGCCACGAGCCTGCCGATCGGGGCACGCAGCACCCGGACTCCGTCCATCACGCTCCGGTCATCGGCCGGCGACTTCTTGAAGCAGACCACCGTCACGTCATGGCCGGCACTCGCCGCGCCGCGCGCAAGACTGGACGTCACGCTCTCGATACCACCTGCGTCCGGGGGATAGTACTTGCCGAAATGAACGATCTTTGACATCACCTTCCAACTCCCAGCAGTTCCCTGCTGTACGGCATCTCCACTTCGCGGCGCACACCGGTCCGGCAACGCACCGCCATCGGCGGCTCGGTCGGGCCTGGCCGAGCCTCCCGGCATCGGCTAACCACGCTTGCCGCGCGCCCAGAAGATCAGGCGCAGGAAGGCCGCCGCCGCCAGACCGGCGAGAATGCCGGCGCCGATCAATGGCGGCTTGCGCGGAAAGACGGGTTGCGCACTGACAGACTCGAGCCCCATCGCGCGCGTGTCGAAGGTGCGCACCGGATCCAGTTGCTCCTTCAGTGCCCGCTGCCTGCGCTCCAGCTGCCGTGAGGCGGTGTCGCTGGCCGTCTGCATCTGCGTGATCAGCACGCCTTCCGAGAACCTGCGCGCCACATCGCCGCGGAATTCCTCCTGCGTGAACTTCTGCAGTTCGGAGCGGCGCACGCCCTCGACCGACAAGGCCTGATCGAGCGAGGCCTGCTCGGCCTTCAATCGATCAACGGTCGGCTTGGCCAAGGCCGCATGGACGCTGGTGATCTCGCCCTCGATCGCCTTGATGAACTGCCGGGCCTGCTCGGCGCTATAGCCATGCACCGAAACCTGGATGAGGTCGGAATTACGCAGCAGGTTCACGTTGGCGGACTTCACCAGCAGGTCGGCATCCGGACTGGGCGCGCCCGCTGCCTGCCGCAGGCCCAGGCGGCCGGCGACCGCTTCGAGAAACTGAGGCGACTTCATGCGATCGACGGTCCGCGCGGGCTGCTCCAGCGGCGTAGCGGGTGCTGCCTCGTCGCCGGCGATCTGCCCGACCTGCATCAGCGTGCTGGCCTCCCATTGCGGGCGCATGAGGAACGATGCTCCCAGGCCGGCACCGCCACCCAGGATCGCGCCAACGAGCAGCCAGTACTTCGACCGGTTCAGGAAATCCAGTGTCATGTGGCCAAGAGCGGCATCCTGTTCGTCACTGGCAAGCGCGGACTTGCTGTAAGGCATCGTCATCCTTATTTTCGAAAAATCATCCAGCGTGGGGCCTGGAAACGCACGATACGCGAATAGATCCACACATAGAAAATCATGAACACGGCCGAGAAAATCGCCAGGACAATGCCGTTGTTCCAGAACAGCGTGGCGGGTACTACGGCGAACAGGCTGAGAAGCCAGAGGTAGGGAGACGTCATCGAATTGCGGCGCAGCTTGTGCCGATGATCCGCGCTACCCACCGCCCAGCGCATCAGGCGCTTGTAGATCAGCGTGTGCAGGTGCACGCCGTCGGGATGTCCCGCCGGCACGCCTCGCACGACTTTGCGGCGATAGATGCTGAACAGCGTCTCGAAGATCGGATAGATCACCATCAGGAACGGATACCAGGCAGAGACCTGCGGATGCCGTGCGATCAGCAGGATGGCGAGCTCGGCGAGTATGAAACCGATCAGGTAGGCCCCGCCGTCCCCGAGGAAGATCGTGCCGGCCGGGAAATTCCAGATGAAGAAGCCGAAGATCGCGCCGATCATGGCAAAGGCGACCGTCAGCACCAGCGCGTCACCCACCTGGAACGCCACGTAGGCCAGCGACAGGAACATGATCATGGAGACCATGGAGGCCAGCCCGTTGAAGCCGTCGATGATGTTGACGGCGTTGGCCAGACCCGACACGGCCAGCGCGGTGATGGCGATCGAGACGACCGAGATGGCGAGCAGGTGGTCCAGCATCGCCACGTCGACGCGCACAATGCGGATGTCGAGCAGCCAGGCGGCGGCCAGGGCGGAAACCATGGTGGCGATCAGGCGCTCGCGCGGCGACACCCGTTTGGTCAGATCCTCCCAGAAGCCGGCACCGAAGGCGAACACGGCGCAGGCCGCCAGCTTCAGCATCGCGCTGCCGCTGGTCGCATCCGACCGGCACAAGGTGATGACCGAGACCGCAACCAGGCTGACGGCGATCCCCAGCCCGCCGATGCGGGGCACCGGCTTCGCGTGATGCTTCTGAATGCCGCGCAGGTCCCAGTCCGCCGTGAGATGCTCGTGCAGCCGCGAGTACCTCACCACGAGAAAGGTCATCAGTGACGAGACGAGGAATGCCAAAGTGATAGTGATCATAGATACTGGTAACTACCGCCTCACGTCGGTTAGTTCATTCGGGTGCGACTTGCAACTCCGGCACTACGCATGAAGGACCCGGACCCGGCCGGGCGCGTCATCCGCGTGATCCATTGCAACAGCGCATACGGCGCTCAATTGCCCGACACACTTTCGAACCGGTCCCGCTCGCTGAGTGAGCAGCCAAGTCTCAGACGCATCGTTGCGGCCTTAAGGCAAGATCTGATCGAGCAGGAGATGGACACCCTGCTGCCAATCCGGAAGATAGATGCCGAAGGTCTCGCGCAGCTTGCCCGTATCCAGCCGCGAGTTGGGCGGGCGCGGCGCCGGCAGCGGGTAGGCGGTCGCCGGGATCGCCTCGATGGCCGCCGGGTCCACCTTGAGTTCGACGCCCTTGGCGGCGGCATAGCGGACCACCTCGCTGGCGTAGCCATGCCAGCTCGTCTCTCCGGCCGCGGCCAGGTGGTAGATGCCGCCGGCAAACTCTGCGCGCTCGCCGAACAGCCAGTGCCGCGCGATGATCTGCGCGGTCACGTCGGCAATCAATGCGGCCGTGGTGGGCGCGCCGAACTGGTCGGCGATCACGCGCAGGCTGTCGCGCTCGCGCGCCAGCTTGAGCATGGTCTTGGCGAAGTTGCCGCCATGCGCGCCGGCCACCCAGCAGGTGCGCAGCACCAGCGCCGCCGCGCCGGTCGCCGCGACGGCCAGTTCACCGGCCAGCTTGCTCTTGCCGTAGACGGACTGCGGCGCTACCGCATCGGTCTCGACGTAGGGGCCTTCCTTGCGGCCGTCGAAGACGTAGTCGGTCGAGTAGTGCACCAGCAGGCTGCCGAGCACCTTGGCTTCCTCGGCCAGCACGCCGGCCGCGGTCGCATTGATGGCGAAGGCCGTCTCGGCGTCGGCTTCGGCCTTGTCCACCGCCGTGTAGGCCGCCGGGTTGACGATCACGTCCGGCCGCAGTTCGCGCACGCGCCGACGGATCTCGTCCGGACGCGACAGGTCGCAGCCGGAGCGGTCCAGTGCGACCACCCGGCCCAGCGGCGCGAGGCTGCGGCGCAGCTCGAATCCGACCTGGCCGTTACAACCGGTGACAAGGAGTGTGGGGATGCGGGAAGCCTTAGGCTGCATATTGCTTGGCTACCCAGTTGCGGTATTCCCCCGACATCACATCCTGCACCCAGGCCTGGTTGTCCAGATACCACTGCACGGTCTTGCGCAGGCCGGTCTCGAAGGTCTCGGCCGGCTTCCAGCCCAGCTCGCGCTCGAGCTTGCGGGCGTCGATGGCGTAGCGCCGGTCATGGCCCGGGCGGTCCTTGACGAAGGTGATCTGATCCCGGTAGGAGCCGGCCGCGCGCGGCTTGAGCTCGTCCAGCAGGTCGCACAGGGTGTGCACCACGTCGAGGTTGGTCTTCTCGTTCCAGCCGCCGACGTTGTAGGTCTCGCCCAGGCGGCCGCGTGCCAGCACTTCGCGGATGGCCGCGCAGTGGTCGCCCACATAGAGCCAGTCGCGCACGTTGAGCCCGTCGCCGTACACCGGCAGGGGCTTGCCCGCGAGCGCGTTGGCGATCATCAGCGGGATCAGCTTCTCGGGGAAGTGGTACGGGCCGTAGTTGTTCGAGCAGTTGGTGGTCAGCACCGGCAGCCCGTAGGTGTGGTGGTAGGCGCGCACCAGATGGTCTGAGGCCGCCTTGGAGGCCGAGTACGGGCTGTTGGGCGCGTAGGCCGTGGTCTCCGAGAACTGCGGGTCGGTGGGGCTCAGCGAGCCGAACACCTCGTCGGTGGAGACATGCAGGAAGCGGAAGGCGGCCTTGGCATCGGCGTCGAGCGCGCCCCAGTAGGCGCGCGTGGCCTCCAGCAGCGTGAAGGTGCCGACGATATTGGTCTGGATGAACTCGGCCGGGCCATGGATGGAACGGTCCACATGGCTCTCGGCGGCGAAATGCACGACCGCGCGCGGACGGTAGGCAGCAAACAGGCGGTCGATCGCCTCGCGATCGCAGATATCGGTCTGCGAGAACACATGGCGTGCGTCGCCTTCCAGCGAGGCGAGCGTCTTGCGGTTGCCTGCGTAGGTCAGCTTGTCGATGTTGACGACGGCATCCGCGCCTGTGTCACGCAGCCAGCCGAGCACGAAGTTCGCACCGATGAACCCCGCCCCGCCCGTTACGAAGATATAGGACAACTCTTTTGCTCCCTGCCTATCGATATATATGTTCGAGAACCCGGCCAAAGCCGGGCGTCCGCCATATTCCATTGTGGGTTGGCGGGGATCCGTTTGTGCTTGGAAGTGGCGGTATTCTATCTGACAGGCAGTCCCCTCCTGCTGTACCCCCCTAACTTTTTGTACCATGTTGTAACGCAACACTGACTTATTGTCGCTACATCCAAACAATAACCCGCTCTATTCTGGCCTTTCTCGATGCCCGCCTCGCCCACCCCAACCGGCCGCCCTTTCGCCATCGGCGACCTCCAGGGATGCCTGCCTTCCCTCAATGTGCTGCTCAACCGACTTCCGGAGGATGCTCCCCTGCGCTTCGTCGGCGACCTCGTCAACCGCGGCCCCGCCTCCCTGCAGACCCTAAGGGCCATCCAGGGCTTCGGCGCGCGCGCCCGCACTGTGCTCGGCAACCACGATATCGACCTGTTGGCGGTCGCCGCCGGCGTGCGCAAGAAGGGACGCAGTGACACCCTGGATGACATCCTGGCGGCGCCCGACCGCGACGCCCTGCTGGACTGGCTGCGCCATCAGCCGCTCGCCCTGGAAGAGGATGGCTTCCTGCTGGTGCATGCGGGCGTGCTGCCCCAGTGGACGGCCACGCAGGTGCTGGAACTGGCCCGCGAGGTCGAGAAGCAGCTGCAGGGCCCGGGCTGGCAGGATTTCCTCGCCAACGTGTTCGGCAACACGGCGGATCGCTGGCAGGACGGCCTGCGCGGCATCGAACGGCAGCGGGTGGTGGTCAACGCCTTGACACGCCTGCGCTTCTGCAGCGCGGAGGGCGTGATGGACTTCAAGACCAAGGAAGGCGCCGACGGTGCGCCGCAGGGCTTCATGCCCTGGTTCGAGGTGCCTGGGCGGCGCAGCAGCGATGTGACCGTCGTCTGCGGCCACTGGTCGACACTGGGACTGGTGATGCGGCCGAACCTGCTGGCGCTGGACACCGGCTGCGTCTGGGGAGGCCGGCTCAGCGCCGTGCGCCTGGCGCACGACCCGTCGGCACGCGACCTCGTGCAGGTGGACTGCCCGCCTTACTGCGACCCGCTGGCGTAAGTCCCGGCACGGTGGCGCCGGGCGGAGCGGCGGGCCCTCGCCATCCGCTTCAGCGCGCTGGCGCCGGCACGGCCTCGCCGTCGGGCCTGGTGCCCGCCGCAGTCATGCCATTGACCCGTGCGGCCACGCCATGGGCCTGCTCGTGCGCGCCCTGGGTCAGGTGCATGACCACCTCGCGCGCGGCTTCACCGAGCTCGCGCCGGCTGGCCGAGGCGGCATGCAGGGCCGGGGCGAACGACAGGCGCGCGACGATGGGGGGCGCGGACAGCACCGCGTTCAGGCACTGCAGCAGGCTGAGGTCGCCGATATAGGCCGGCGCCAGGGTCGGCTGCCGCGTGGCGGCATCGAGATAAGCCAGCCCCAGGGGCTGCACCGGCAAGCCGGCCGAAAGCGGGGCCTGCATCAGGTTGGCGTGGAAAGGCAGCACGCTGCTGCCGTCGCTGGTGGTGCCCTCGGGGAACACGCACACCAGGTCGCCCTGCCGCATCACCCCGGTGATGTCGTGCAGCACGCGATGTGCGTCGCGCTTGCGCCCGCGCTCGATGAAGATGGTACCGGTCTGCTGGCACAGCCAGCCGATCAGCGGCCAGCTGCGGATCTCCGACTTGGCGACGAAGCGCACCGGCTGCCAGCAGTTGATCACGTAGATGTCCAGCCAGGAGATGTGGTTGCACACCACCATCGCGCCATGGCCCGCGCCGGTCGCAGGCGGCTCGCCCTGCAGCTCGACCGTGATGCCGCACAGGCGCAGCAGGCGCCGCGACCAGCGCCGGATGTGCCATTGGCGCGCGGCCGGCCCCAACCAGGGGAACAGCAGCGCGCAGGTCAGTGCCCCCCGCACCAGGTGCAGCACCAGTCCCAGCTTGCGCAGCCAGACCATGATCGTCGCCCGTCAGTGCGCGTCGTGCACGATGTGGCCGCCGACCAGCGTCGTGCGCACCTTGCCCTGCATCTCGTAGCCCAGCCACGGCGAGTTCTTGCCCTGGCTCTTGAGCGAACGTCGCTCCACCTTCCAGGCCTGCTCGGGATCGAACAGGCACACGTCGGCGGCAGCGCCGACGGCCAGCGTGCCGGCCGGCAGGCCGACCGCGCGCGCCGGCTCGCTGGTGATGCGGGCCAGCGCCTGCGCCAGCGGCACCTTGTGCTCGCGCGCCCAGCGCAGCGTCAGCGGCAGCAGCAGTTCGAGGCCGGTGGCGCCCGGCGTTGCCTCGGCGAAGGGCAGCAGCTTCTCGTCGTCGTCCACCGGGGTGTGGTCCGAGCACAGCGCGTCGATGGTGCCGTCGGCCAGGGCGGCGACGATGGCGTCGCGGTCGCGCGCGCTGCGCAGCGGCGGCGTGAAACGCATCTGCGCGTTGAAGTAGCCGATGTCCACATCGGTCAGCGAGACGTGGTGGATATTGACGTCGCAGCTCACGCGCAGGCCTTCGCGCTTGGCCTGGCGTACCAGTTCCAGGCCCGCCGCGGTGGACAGGCGGCACAGGTGCACGCGGGCGCCGGTGGCGCGCAGCAGTTCGAAGATGGTGTGCAGGCGCACCGTTTCTGCGAACACCGACACGCCCGACAGGCCCAGGCGCGAGGCGACCGCCCCGCTGGCCGCCACGCCGCCGCCCAGGAAGGGGTCCTCCGGGCGCAGCCAGACCGTGAAGCCGAAGGTCTGTGCGTATTGCAGTGCGCGCAGCAGCACCTGGGTGTTGTGGATGGGTGCCTCGGCCTGGCTGAAGCCGACGCAGCCGGCCTCGGTCAGCTGCGACATCTCGGTCAGCACTTCGCCCTTCAGGCCCAGGGTCAGCGCGCCGAGCGGGTAGACATGGGTCTGGTTCAGCGTGCGGGCGCGGAACTTGAGCATTTCCACCAGGCCAGGCTCGTCGAGCACGGGATCGGTATCGGGCGGGCACACCAGGCTGGTGACGCCGCCCGCGGCGGCGGCGGCCACCTCGGATTCCAGCGTGGCCTTGTATTCGTAGCCCGGCTCACGCAGGCGCGCCGACAGGTCGACCAGTCCGGGGCAAACGACCAGGCCGCTGGCGTCGATGGTCTTGTTGGCATGGAAATCGGCCGGGGCATCGCCCACGCCGACGATCTTGCCGGCGGCGATGTACAGGTCCTGGCGGGCATCGATGTTGCCGGCCGGGTCGATCAGGCGGCCACCCTTGATGTGAATCTTCATATCGCGTCGCTTGCTGTGTTCGCTATGTTCGCTTTGCGCCTCGCGCCCTGTGCGGCGCGGCCTCGCTGCTGCTTCAGTCGTTGTTGCCCGCCACTATGCCCATCACGGCCATGCGTACGGCGATGCCGAAGGTGACCTGGTTCAGGATCACCGACTGCGGGCCGTCGGCCACGGCGGAATCGATCTCGACGCCGCGGTTCATCGGACCGGGGTGCATCACGATGGCGTCCGGCTTGGCCAGCGCCAGGCGTTCCGGGGTCAGGCCGTAGGCCTTGAAGTACTCCTGCGCCGAGGGCAGCAGCGCGCCGCTCATGCGTTCGTTCTGCAGCCGCAGCATGATCACCACGTCGACGCCCTTGAGGCCTGCCTCCATGTCGTGGAAGACCTTCACGCCCATCTGCTCCAGCCCCGAGGGCAGCAGTGTGCGCGGGCCGATGGCGCGCAGCTCGGGCACGCCAAGCGTGGTCAGCGCGTGGATGTCGGAGCGGGCCACGCGCGAATGGAGGATGTCGCCCACGATCGCCACCGTCAGCTGCGTGAAGTCCTTCTTGTAGTGACGGATGGTGTACATGTCGAGCAGCCCCTGCGTCGGGTGCGCATGGCGGCCGTCGCCCGCATTGATCACGTGCACATGGGGCGCGACGTGCTCGGCGATCAGGTAGGGCGCACCCGAACTGGCGTGGCGCACCACGAACATGTCGGCGGACATCGCCGACAGGTTGTTGATGGTGTCCAGCAGCGATTCGCCCTTGCTGGTCGACGAAGCGTTGATGTTCAGGTTGAGCACGTCGGCCGACAGGCGCTTGGCGGCGATCTCGAAGGTCGTGCGGGTGCGCGTCGAGTTCTCGAAGAACAGGTTGAACACGCTCTTGCCCCGCAGCAGCGGCACCTTCTTGACCTCACGGTCGGAATCGGAGAGGGAGACGAACTGGCTGGCGGTGTCGAGGATGTGGGTGATCATCTCGCGCGACAGCCCCTCGATCGACAAGAGGTGCTTCAGTTCACCGTTCTTGGTCAGCTGCGGGTTGCGGAACATCTTGGTCATGGCGGGTCGGACCTGGGCAGGAATCGGGTCGGGTTCTTCTTCGGCGCACCGGCAGCGTCGGCCGGGCGCGGGGGGACATCAGCTGGCGGCAGCCTTGGTGGCGAAGGCGAAGCGCATGCCGGCGCCCTCGCCCTGGCGCGACAGCACCAGCGTGCGTTCGCGCGGCAGTTCCAGGCGCTCGGCCACGATGTCGGCGGCGATCGGCAGCTCGCGGCCGCCGCGGTCGACCAGCGCGGCCAGCACCACACGGGCCGGCCGGCCGTAGTCGAACAGTTCATTGACGGCCGCGCGGATG
>JABLTH010054061.1_pt1 | contig 32699 bp, 24 predicted proteins | sample 7875711 | NCBI WGS metagenome assembly JABLTH01 (sample SAMN14941262, study PRJNA633318) | bioreactor metagenome | isolation source: bioreactor | place: China | collected 2019-03-05 | reverse complement strand
CTTGCCGATGTGTTCGATCGGCGAGGTTTTGCCATGCATCAAACGCTCCGCTCGCACGACGCGGCCGCCATAAACTTCGCCCACCGCTTGGTGGCCGAGGCACACGCCAAAGACCGGAAGGCGCGTCCCGAAACGGCGAATGACGTCGCAGGAAATACCGGCATCTCGCGGCGTGCAGGGACCGGGGCTGATCAAGATTCGATTCGGATTCAACTTCTCAATCTGCTCCATCGGCAACTCATCGTTCCGAATCACTTTCACTTCCGCGCCGAGCTCGCCGAGATATTGCACGATGTTGAACGTGAACGAGTCGTAGTTATCAATCACGAGAATCATGACTTCGCCTCCCGTCCGCGCGCCGCTGAATAGCGTTGCGCGAGCGCCAAAGCCTGGAGCATTCCGCGCGCCTTGTTGCAAGTTTCTTCATACTCGCTGGCGGGTTGCGAATCCGCGACGATTCCGGCGCCGGCCTGAACACGCGCGCACCGTCCATCCAGCAGGGCCGTGCGGATGGTGATGCACGAGTCGAGATTTCCACTGAAACTGAAGTAGCCGACGGCGCCGGCGTAGGGTCCGCGCCGCGTGGTTTCCAATTCAGAAATTATTTCCATTGCGCGGATTTTCGGCGCGCCGCTCACCGTGCCCGCCGGGAAAGTCGCTTTCATCACATCGAACACATCGCGCCCCTTGGCGAGCGTGCCCACAACATCGGAGACGATGTGCATGACATGGCTATATTGCTCAATCACCATCAGCTCGGGCACGCGCACCGTGCCAAATTCGCAAACACGGCCCAGATCATTCCGCGCCAGGTCCACAAGCATGATGTGCTCTGCGCGCTCTTTTGGATCGGCCAGAAGTTCTTCGGCCAAACGCTTGTCATCGGCCTCGTCGCGCCCGCGCGGGCGAGTGCCGGCGATTGGGCGAACTTCGATGCGCTCGTCTTCGCAACGCACGTGAATTTCCGGCGAGGATCCGACGACCGCGCGCGGGCCGAACTCCAGACAATACATATACGGGGAAGGATTGATGCTCCGCACCGCGCGATAGACATCGAGCGGATCGCCGCTGTAGTCCACTTCAAACCGCTGCGAGAGCACCGTCTGGATAATATCGCCCGCCCGGATGAAGTCCTTGGCCTTCACCACAGCATTCATGAACTGATCGCGGGTCAAATTCGAGCGAGGTTCGAGGACCGGGGTCGGTTCGCGCACATCCATCAACGCCTGCCGCCCGCCCTGCGCGAGATAGCCGCTGACTTCATCAATCCGTTTGAGCGCTGCTTCGTATGCGGCTGCCGGATCGTTTTCAACGAGCGCGTTGGCGACAATCTTGATCGTGTGCCGCACATGATCGAACACCACGATGGTGTCCATCACCGCGAACATCATGTCCGGCCAGTCGTGGTCGCGATTTGCGCCGAGCCGGATTCGCGGCTCGAATTGGGCGATGGCATCATAGCCGACGTAGCCCACCGCGCCGCCGAAAAAGCGGGGACGCTCCGGATCAATCATCGGCTTGAATCCGGCCATGATTGAGCGCAGTTCATCCAACGGCGCAACTCCCTCGCGCCGCTCCGTTTGGCCGTCAGAATGCGTGAGGGTTACCGCTCGCCCCTCGGATTGAAACACGAGGAGCGGCGCGCCGCCGAGGAAGGAATAGCGCGCGATTTTTGCGCCGCCCTCCACGCTCTCGAGCAGGAACGTGTGCGAGGCGGAGTTCGAGCGGCGCAAACCGTTCCGCAATTTCTCGTAGGCCGAAACGGGCGTGTCCTGGTCGGCCAGAACTTCGCGCCACACGGGAATAAGATTCCCGCGCCTGGCCTTTTCAAAAAACGCCGTTTTATCGGGGATGCACGTCATGAGCGGCTCGCTTCAGGGGTCGAGATTTTCCAAACGCCCCGTGTTGAAATTGAGCCGGCGATAGTAGCAGTTGCGCGGCTGACCCTGCCGATTTTTCGTGTGGCAGATGCCGCCACGGCGAGGACGCACAACATACACCAACGAATTTTGCTCGCAGTTCACGCGCGCCTCAATCAGGTCGAACGTCTCACCGCTCGTCTTGCCCTTCTCCCACAATTCATTGCGGGAGGTGCTCCAAAAAACGGCTGATTTTGTTTCGATGGATTTATCGAGCGCGAGCTTGTTCACATAGGCCACGAGAATGATCTCCTTCGTGTCCGCATTCTGCACCGCGCACGGCAGCACGCCCGGACACTTGGCCGCTTTCGCCAGCTTGTCGAAATCCAATTTTAGTTCGTCGCCTTCTTCCAACACGTTCATATACGCACCTCAATCCCTCTATTCTTCAGATACTCCTTCGTCTGCCGGATGGTGAACTCGCCGAAATGGAAAATGGACGCCGCGAGCACCGCGTCGGCATGTCCAACAGCAATGCCTTCATAGAGATGCTCCAACGTTCCCGCGCCGCCCGAAGCGATGACGGGAATCGAAACCGCGTCAGAAATCGCGCGCGTCACTTCGAGATCATATCCATCCTTCGTGCCATCCCGATCCATGCTCGTCAGCAAAATTTCGCCCGCGCCGCGCTGCGCGCCTTCGCGCGCCCACTCCACCGCGTCGCGACCGGCAGACTTTCGCCCGCCGTGCGTATAAACATCCCAACCGCTGCCATCCGCTTTTTTACGCGCGTCAATTGCCAGCACGACGCACTGGCTCCCAAACGCGACCGCCGTTTCGTTGATCAAATCCGGATTTTGCACAGCGGCGGTATTGAGCGAAACCTTGTCCGCTCCCGCCAACAACATCCGCCGCACATCGGCCGCAGTGCGAATCCCGCCGCCCACCGTCAACGGCATGAACACCTGCTTTGCGACGGCGCGCACGACATCCACAATCGTCTCCCGCGCCTCATGCGAGGCGGTGATGTCCAGAAACGTAAGCTCATCCGCGCCCTGCGCTTCATAGGCCTGGGCCGTTTCCACGGGGTCTCCGGCGTCGCGAAGTTGCGCAAACTTCACGCCCTTCACCACGCGCCCCCCCGCAATGTCCAGGCAGGGTATGATCCGTTTCGGCGTCATCTTTGACCTCGTCCATTCACACGATTTACAAAAACAAAAAAGCCCCGGTTACAAACCGGGGCGTCCTCAAGGCAGACCTCACGCATCAGGCCCTGCTCGGAACCCCCGTCGCTGCGTGATGGCGCCACCAACTTAATTTCATGGGTTCCGAAGATACCGGCGGAAAAGATGAATGCAATTCCATTTTTCAGCGTCCCATCTTGCGGGTATATTTAAGGAGCAGGACCGGAACATGAAAACAACCAAACGGATCATCTTCTGTATCGTCGCCCTCGCGACGACCACGTTCGCCGGTGTTCGCATCGGCGACTCGCCGGATCGCGTTTGTTCCGAATTCGGGCGACCTTCCGCCCGATACAGCTCGGGGAGCCGACTGGTTATGACCTTTACCACCGGCGAAGTCGAATTCTACCGCGGCCGCGCTGTGCGCATCTCGCTTTCGCCCGCCTGTCCGCCGCGCTACCGCGAAGTCACCGCGTCCAACTACCGCTCCGCGCCGTGGGTCTCTCCATCCTCCCGCTGCTCCGATGGCGGATACATAGTCCAATCATGGACGCCCTACCCCGCGCCGGTCTATGTGGTGACGCCGCTGCCTCGGCCTGATCGCTGCGCCCCGCCGCCCCCGCGCTACAACAACTACCGCCGCTATAGCCCTGTCATCTCGACGCGCATCGAAAACGGCCCGTCGTCCGCCCGGAACTATGTCCATCCGTCGCAAAACGGTTTGTCGGAGGGACGTTGGAGCAGCGCAGCTTTTCGCTAACCATGACCTGAAGGCGCTTAACTCCGCGCCGAGGCAGGCATGGAATCTGTGACCACAAACTCCGCGCGGTCGTCGGCGCGAATTCGCGCGGCGTAAACATCGGGGTCGTGATCGAAGATCAACACCCCCTGCTCCCGCGCCAGGCGCGGCAGCCACTCGCGCTTCCACGAACGCGTATCCAGCGGAAACGTGTCGTATGATGTTTGGAAAACCATGCGAAGATGGTGCTGCGTCGGGCAAACGTCGCCGGCAAAAACAGCCAACCTCGGATGCGCCAACGCATCCGGCGCGCCGACGATTTCGATATCGCCAGCCTCGAACACCACGGCGCTGTGACCGCGAGTATGCCCGCTGCTCCGCGCCAGCCGCACGCCCGGCGCAACGCGGTCCTCTGGATCTGTCAGCAGGTGAAGTCGCGCGGCAGGAATTTCTCGCAACGCGCGCCGGATTTCGGCGGGATAGGATTTATAGAGCAAAACATTTTCCGAAAGCGCGTCCTCCCACTCCAACGCGTGAACGAAATATTCCGCATTCGGGAACGACAATTTTCGGCCAAACCGCCCGGGCGCTATCACCCCGCCCGCGTGGTCCCAGTGCAAATGAGTAAAGATGATGAAGGCGATATCTTCCGGCGCGCACCCCTGCGCCGCCAACGCCGCCTCAAGCGGCCAGCCGTCGCCAAGTCCATGCACATCTCGCTCGCGCGCGTCAAACAACTCGGCCGACCCGCAACCGGTATCCACCAGCCCTCGCCGCCCGTCGCCAAGCTCCACCAACAGACTGTGCGCATGTTGGGGAATGCGATTTCGTTCGTCCGGCGCGATTCGCTTGGCCCAAATCGGACGTGGGACCAATCCGAACATCGTGCCGCCGTCGGAGAAAAATTCAGACGCTAAAATTGGAATAATCTTCATGCCGCAGTTCGCCGGCATTCTACACGCTCGCCGGCAAATCCGTCCATCTTCTCCTCGCGCGCTATTGGCGAAGCGCGAGGCCAAAGGTATATTTCTTCGGGCACCAGCCGCGGTCACGTTTCGGCCTCGACGATGAGCAAACAATTTTCAGCGATTTGGACGATCGGACACTCCACCCGCACGCTCGAGGCCTTTCTGGAACTGCTGGCGGCGAACAAAATTCAGGCCCTTGCGGATGTTCGCCGTTTCCCCGGCTCGCGGAAATATCCGCACTTCAATCAAGTTCCGCTTCAGACTTCGCTCGCGGCGGCGGGTATCGAATATGTCCCGATGCCAGAACTGGGCGGCCGGCGACGTCCGCGTCCCGACTCGCACAACACCATCTGGCGCAACGATTCCTTTCGCGGCTACGCAGACTACATGGAAACCGATGCCTTCCACGACGGCATCAAACGACTGCTCGCGCTGACGCAAAAAAGGCGGACGGCCATCATGTGCTCAGAAGCCGTCTGGTGGCGATGTCACCGCTCGATGATTTCGGACTATTTGAAAGCGAATGGGCTGACCGTCTGGCACATCATGGATGGCCCCGAATGCGAAGAACATCCGTACACATCCGCCGCGCGGATGGTGGGCGGAAAGCTCACGTATTCACCCAGGTCTTCAACGCAGGGGGAGCAATTATGACAACGGAATTCAAAGTCGGCGATCATGTCAGTTGGAACTCCGAAGCCGGGCGCGTCAGCGGACACATCATCAAAATCCACACAAAAGAAGTGAACTGGAAGGGCTACGTCCACCACGCCAGCCCCGAGGAACCGCAGTACGAAATCAAGAGCGACAAAACCGACCACATCGCCCTGCACAAAGGCAAAGCGCTCCGCCGCCTCAGCAAATAAGCACTATTCCGCCGCCAGATATTTTTTAAGCCACTGCGTCGTTGCGGCAAACACCTCTGTCTTCCACGCAAGTGACGCAAATGTATGCCCTGCCCCTTCAACCGTGTGCAGCGAACATTCGGTTCCGACAGCAGCAAAGACATCTCGATAAGCAACGGCCTGTGAATAAGGCACAGCCTCATCCGCCGTCGCCCCAATCACTAACATTGGCGCCTTGATATTTCGTGCAGTTTCGAGTGGATCCACCTCGCCGAGCTCGCGCAGAAACCGCGCGCCCACGCCCCACCCCCCGTTATCCACAACATCATCATCGCCCAGTTTTGCGAGAGATTCCGGAGCAATTCGCGCGGCGACCCGATCCCGGGAATTCGCCACCGCATTCCACAGCACACCCACTTTGAATTCGGGAATGTCCGCTAACGTGAACACCGCAACCATCCCGCCCATACTCATCCCGAGCACGCCGATGCGCGCCGGATCAAATTCTGCGCACTGCAACACAAACTTCAGCGCCGCCGCCGCATCTTCGCGATTACGCATAAGCGTCATTTCCGAAAACTCGCCCTCACTATCCCCGTTCCCGCGAAAATCAAACCGCAGCGACGCGATCCCCGCTCGCGCCAAATCCCGCGCCTGCCCCACAAACAACCGATGCGCCTCGACCTTGCTCCCCGTGAACCCGTGCAAAAAAATCACCACCGGGAACGGCCCCGCCCCATCGGGAATATGCACCATCCCCACCACCTGCTGCCCGCCCACCTGAAATGTTACCGGCCGCTCAATCATCGTCCCACTCCCATCGAAATTATCCGCGAATCCGCCAACTTGAGGCGAATATCTCGCGCATACGGATGCTCACATGCACAGTTGCACGTTTCGAGCACATTCTCCACACGCCCCATTGTTCCTGAGGGAAGGATTTCCAACTGACGAATAACAAGCCTATTTGATAGAGTGCCCCGGTATTTCTCGCCGCGCCAAACCTCGATGGCAGACGGAAAAGGACCGGGATGATGACAGACTCTCAGAAAGAATGATGAGCCGTGCCGCGAATCTTTGACAATATCGAAGAATGCCTTTTGCCCGCATTGCGAAACACCATCGAGCTATGCGATCACGCTGATTTTTGCGTCGGCTATTTCAACCTGCGCGGCTGGCGCGAACTACACGAGAGCATTGAAAAATGGCCCGGCGGCGAAGGACACTGCTGCCGTCTGCTCGTCGGCATGATTCAAGAATCACCGCATGAGCAACTGCGGCACTTGATGAGCCCCTCTACGGCGAATAACCAGGTTGACCAAGCTCAGGCCGTCGCCCTCAGAAGGGAACTGGCTCAGAAATTCCGCGACCAATTAGTCATGGGTGTCCCCACGAACGCTGACGAAATAGCGCTCCGGCGCCTCGCGGAACAGCTCGCCGCCCGCAAAGTCATTGTGAAGCTGCACTTGCGTCACCCGCTCCACGCGAAACTGTATCTTTTGTATAGGCAGGATCCTCTAAACCCCACAATTGGCTACCTTGGCAGCAGCAACCTCACCTTTGCAGGCTTGTCCAAGCAGGGAGAACTGAACGTTGATGTTCTGGACCATGACGCTTGCGACAAGCTGAAGAAATGGTTCCAAGACCGCTGGGATGACCGGTTCTGTGTGGATATTTCACAGGAACTCATTGAGATCATCAATAGTAGCTGGGCGCGCCCAACACCCATCCCGCCTTATCACATTTATATCAAAATGGCCTACCATCTCGCGCAAGAGGCTCGCGCGGGCCTGACCGAATTTCAAATCCCACGCGACTTCGGCGGGAAACTATTCGATTTCCAAAAAGCAGCCGTGCAAATCGCGGCACACCACCTGAACAAACGCGGCGGGGTCGTCATCGGCGATGTTGTCGGCCTCGGCAAAACCCTCATGGCCACCGCACTCGCACGAATTTTCCATGAGGGCCATCAAAGCGGAGTGCTCATCATCTGCCCGAAAAACCTCGTGCGTATGTGGGAGGACTACAGCCAGGAATACCACCTGAGCGCAAAAGTTCTATCGATTACCCGAGTGCAAAAAGAGTTGCCTGAGCTTCGTCCGTTCCGGCTGGTGCTCATCGACGAAAGCCACAACCTCCGCAACCGGGAGGGTCAACGCTATCGCGCCATCGCCGAATACATCGCCGCCAACGACAGCCGCGTGATTTTGCTTTCCGCCACTCCGTACAACAAAACGTATCTCGATCTCTCAAACCAATTGCGCCTGTTCATCGACGAAGATAAAGACATCGGCATTCGCCCCGAAAAACTGCTGCGCGAGCTGGGCGAAACCGATTTCATTCGCCGCTTCCAGTGCCCCGTCCGCTCGCTCGCTGCATTCGAAAAAAGTGGATATGCCGATGATTGGCGCGATCTCATGCGTCTCTACCTGGTTCGCCGCACGCGCAGCTTTATCGAAGAAAACTACGCACAATATGATCCCCAACGCAATCGTCGCTATCTCGAGTTTCCGGATGGAACTCGTTCTTATTTTCCTGCACGCATCCCCAAAACCGTTGCATTCCAGATAAATTCGGCAAGTTCTCACGACCAATATGCGCGTTTGTTTGCAGATGATGTGGTCGAGGCGGTGAATGGCCTCGCGTTACCCCGATACGGCCTCGGAAACTATCAACAACCTTCTCCCCGCAAGCCGCCTTCACCAACCGAAGCCAAGGTTCTTGGCGACCTCTCCCGCGCAGGCTCACGACTCAAGGGATTTTGCCGGACAAACCTCTTCAAACGCCTCGAAAGCAGCGGCTATTCCTTCGTCCTCTCACTGGAGCGCCACATCCTTCGCAACTTCATCTATCTCTACGCAATCGAAAACAACAAACCGCTCCCCATCGGAACCCAGGATATCGCCGCGCTGGATGCATCGGCCAACGATGAGGATTCCGATCTCTGGGCGGCAGCATCGGATCAGGAAGACGACACGTCCGAAAGCAACGCCACAACTTCTTCGCAGCGTCTAACATCGGAAACGGAATTCCGCGCACGCGCGGCCGATGTCTATGGGTTTTATGCAACCCAGTTTCAACGCCGCTTCAAATGGCTGGAACCAGCTCTTTTCACCGGGGACCTCGCCCGCGATCTGCGAAATGACACCGAAGCGCTTATGAAGGTGCTCAAAAACGCGGGCAGATGGAATCCGAACACCGACACAAAACTAAAAGCCCTCTGCGATCTCCTGCTCCATAAACACCCGAACGACAAAATCCTTCTATTCTCTCAGTTCGCGGACACCGTGAGGTACCTGACCGAACAACTGAAGGCCAAAGGCATCAAAGCTGTTGAAGCGGTCACAGGCGATTCGCCCGACCCAACGGCCTCCGTTTATCGCTTTAGCCCTGTAAGCAATGGCCGTCGCAAGCACGTCCCGCCAGACAAAGAACTTCGCGTCGTGCTGGCGACCGATGTCCTAAGCGAAGGGCAAAACCTCCAAGATTGCTCCATCGTCGTCAACTTTGACCTCCCTTGGGCGATCATTCGACTCATCCAGCGCGCGGGCCGTGTCGACCGAATCGGCCAACAGTCCGACACCATCCGCTGCTATTCATTCCTCCCCGCCGAGGGCGTCGAACGCATCATCCGTCTCCGCTCGCGCGTAACCCAACGCCTACAGGAAAACCGCGAGGTCGTGGGCGCCGACGAGCAGTTCTTCGAAGACCAGGACGATGCACAAGCAGTTCGCGACCTCTTCACCGAAAAAGCCGGCATTCTGGATGGAGATGAAGACGCCGAGGTAGACCTCGCGTCCTATGCCTACCAGATTTGGAAGAACGCCATTGATCGCGACCCCGCCCTCGAAAAAACAATCCCGGCCATGCCGAATGTCGTGTATTCCACGCGTTCTCACATCCCCGCCCCCAACCAACCCGAAGGAGCGCTGGTCTATTTGCGCACCGCCGAAGGCAACGATGCTCTCGCTTGGGTGGACAACGATGGCAACAGCGTAACCGAATCTCAATTCGCGATCCTCCGCGCCGCAGAATGCGAGCCTGAGGCACCCGCAATCCCCCGCCACGAAAAGCACCACGAAATGGTAGCCAAAGGGGTCAAACACATCTCCGAAATCGAAAAATCTGTCGGCGGCCAGCTCGGACGCCCTTCCGGAGCGCGCTTCCGCACCTACGAGCGCCTCAAACAACACGCACAAGATGTGAAAGGAACTCTCTTCGCCTCACAGGAACTGGAGCGCGCCATCGAGGACATCTACAAATATCCCCTGCTCCAATCCGCGACGGACACGCTCAACCGACAACTAAAAAGCGGAATCAACAATCAAGCACTCGCCGAACTCGTCATCGCACTGCGTCAGGACACTCGACTCTGCCGCATAAACGAAACAGTCGGATCCAGCGAACCGCAAGTGATCTGCTCGCTTGGCCTGAAGAATGAAAGCGGAAGAATGAAGGCGAAGGGATGAGCAAAAGAACTTCTTTGGCGGAGAAAGCAGGTACGGGTCGCGGTGTCGCGGCTTTGCTGTCGGAGGTGCGTGCACTCATTGCCTCCGCCCGCCACGCTGCAGCATCCACCGTCAACACGCTTCAGGTGATGACCAACTTCGAAATTGGCCGCCGCATCGTCGAGCACGAGCAGAGGGGTGAGAGGCGGGCTGAATATGGGGCGCAAGTACTCAAGGTGCTTTCCGCCGGGCTGACCACCGAATTTGGCAAGGGATATTCGGTTACCAATCTGAAACTGATGCGTCAGTTCTTTCTGGATTTCGCCCCGCGAATGGGTCAGCAGCCTGCTGACCAATTGCAAATGCAACAACACTCCCCCGTTGAACGATTGATCGGCAAGAAAGGTCAGTTCATTGCTGACCAAACCGTGGCCACCCGTTCCGCTGCGCAACAATCCGTTCGAAAATCTCCCTTCACGCTGAGTTGGACACATTACGTTCTGCTCCTCACCATAAAGGATCCTGACGAGCGCAGCTTCTACGAGATCGAGGCGACGAATCAGGGCTGGTCAGTGCCCGAACTCAAGCGCCAAAAGGCCGCCGCGCTTTATGAACGGCTCGCGCTGAGCAGGGACAAAAACGGCATTCGAAAACTGGCCGCCGAAGGGCAGATCGTCACCAAACCAGAAGATGTTTTGCGAGAGCCTTATGTCCTGGAATTCCTTGGACTCGAAGAGAGGGCGGGCTACAGCGAGTCCGACCTCGAAACCGCCATCATTGATCACCTCGAACGCTTCCTGCTCGAACTCGGGAAAGGCTTTCTCTTCGAGGCCCGGCAAAAGCGTTTCACGTTCGACGAGGAGCATTTCTTTGTGGACCTCGTCTTCTATAACCGCCTGCTTCGTTGCTACGTCATCATTGACCTCAAGCTTGACAAGCTCGCCCATCAAGACCTCGGGCAGATGCAGATGTATGTGAACTACTTCGACCGTCATGTGAAACAACCGGACGAAAATCCGACCATCGGCCTGCTCCTGTGTAAATCCAAAAAAGACGCCATCGTAGAACTGACCCTGCCCAAAAACGCGAACATCCATGCCCGCGAATACCAGCTCTACCTGCCATCCAAGGCATTGTTGAAGAAGAAGCTCATCGAGTGGGAAAGGGAAGTCGGAAAATGAATCTCACGAACGCTCGCACACTCCTGCAGAAATTCGACTTCACCCGACTCTTTGTTGAAGAACTGGGCTGGTCCAACCCCTCGACGAGCAAAGAAATTCCCTTCTCGGTCAAAGGCACTGACGTTAGCCGACGCGAACTGGCCCAACTTTCGGGCGTCCTAATTCTTGAAGTCACTACCGAAGACGGCGCGATTCCCGATGCAGCTCAACGTGCAGCGATCTACAAAGAAATCGCTAAACTCCATCACGAAAACGTTCTAGTGTTCGTAGACGGCAAACGCTCACAAAGCTTGTGGTATTGGGCAAAACGCGAAGACCGGAAGACCATTCCTCGCAGCCATATTTTCGTTCACGGACAGTCCGGCGACCTCCTCCTCAGCAAACTCAGCGCATTGGCCGTGGATTTCGCCGACTTCGATGACAGCGGCCACGTCCCCCTGCTCGAAGTCACCGACCGCCTGAAACAGGCCCTCGACATCGAGCGCGTCACCAAGAAATTCTATGGCGAGTTCCAGACGCAGCACCTTGCCTTTATTGATCTCATCGAAGGCATCGCCGATGAACATGACCGCCGCTGGTACGCTTCCATCCTCCTAAATCGCCTGATGTTCATCTATTTCCTTCAAAAGAAATTTTTTCTCGATGAAGGCGACGATTTCTATCTGCAAAACAAACTCGCACAGAGCAAAAAAGCAGGAGCCAACCGCTACTACGCCCATTTCCTCAAAGCGCTATTCTTTGAAGGCTTCGCCAAGCCGGAGGACAAGAGAACACCGGATGCCAACGCACTGCTCGGCAAAATCAAATATCTCAACGGCGGGCTTTTCCTCCCGCACGCCATTGAACTCCGGTGGCCGAAAATATCCATTCCAGACAACGCATTCGAAAACCTGCTCGCACTTTTCGGCAACTATTCGTGGAACCTCAACGATACCCCCGGTGGCGCAGATAACGAAATCAACCCCGACGTGCTCGGCTATATCTTCGAAAAATACATCAACCAAAAAGCGTTCGGCGCCTACTACACCCGCCCGGAAATCACGGAATACCTGTGCGAGCGCACCATCCACCGCCTGATCCTTGACGGCGTGGCCACAGGCGAAGGCAGAGACGCTCGCGCGTTCGATTCCGTCGGCGATCTCCTGCTCGCCCTCGATGCGCCGCTCTGCAAAAAGCTTCTGCACGAAGTGTTGCCGAATCTCCGCCTCCTCGATCCGGCCTGCGGCTCCGCCGCTTTTCTCGTGTCCGCCATGAAAACGCTCATCAATGTCTATGCCGCCGTCATCGGCAAAATAGACTTCCTAGCCGACCGCGACTTGCAAGCCTGGCTCAAAAAGACACAGAAAGAACACAAGAGCGTTTCCTATTTCATCAAACGCACCATCATCACCAACAACCTCTTCGGCGTGGACATCATGGAAGAGGCCACGGAAATTGCAAAACTCCGCCTCTTCCTCGCCCTCGTGGCTTCGGCCAATAAGGCCGATGACCTCGAACCGCTTCCCAACATTGAGTTCAACATCATGGCCGGCAACTCCCTCATCGGCCTGATGCGCGTGGACGATGAAGAATTCGAAAAACGCCACCCCGTAGACTTTTTCCGTAAGAGCTATCGCCAGGTTCTGGAAGAGAAAAACGACCTCATCGAAATGTACCGTCGGGCCACAACCTATGGACACGACCTGCAGGAAATGCGGGACAGCATTCAAGCCAGAAAGCAGGAAGCCATCGCGGCCCTGAACGACATCCTACTGAGTGAATTCACCCAACTCGGCATCAAATATGAGGAAGCCACCTGGGATGAAAAAAAGCAAAAGGAAGGCAAGCCGAACAAGCGAGCGCTGACCCTCTCCGACATCACCGCGCTCAAGCCATTCCACTGGGGCTATGAATTCGATCAGATTTTAGGCGAAGGCGGATTCGATGCCATCATCACCAACCCGCCGTGGGAAATATTTAAGCCAAACGCTAAAGAATTTTTTGAAGATTTCTCCGAACTCGTAACGAAGAAAAAAATGACGATCAAGGACTTTGAAAAAGAGCAAAAAAGGCTTCTCAAAGACAAGGATACCCGCGAAGCATGGCTCAAGTACCTAAGCGAATACCCCCACGTCAGTGCCTTCTATCGTTCCGCCCAGCAATACAAAAATCAGATCAGCATCGTGAACGGCAAAAAAGCCGGGTCAGACACCAATCTCTACAAACTCTTCACCGAACAATGCTTCAATCTGCTCCGTAACGGCGGTTACTGCGGCATCGTTATCCCCAGCGGCATCTATACCGACCTCGGAACTAAACAACTTCGCGAACTCCTCTTTGAGCAGACTCACGTGACGGGGCTCTTCTGTATTGAAAACGCGAAAGAAGTTTTCGAGGGTGTTCATCGAAGCTTCAAATTCGTAGTCATGTCCTTTGAAAAAGGCGGCAACACAAAGAGCTTTCCCGCAGCCTTCATGCGCCATGATGTCGCCGAACTCGAACGCTTTCCAAAAGAAGGCGCCATCGAAATATCCGTGCCGCTCGTCCGTCGCCTCTCTCCCGACTCCCTCTCCGTCATGGAATTCAAAAACCCGCTGGACGTGCAGATCGCGGAGAAGATGCTCCAGTTCCCCCTACTCGGCGAGCACATCGAGGGAGTCTGGAACGTCTCATTCACGGCTGAATTCCATATGACCAACGACAGCCTCCTGTTCAAAACCGACCCGGGCAAAGGTCGCCTGCCACTCTACGAAGGCAAGATGATCTGGCATTTCGACCATCGATTTGCAGAGTGTAAATGGTGGGTTTCCGAGACCGAAGGGCGAGAAAAACTGAAGCTCCGTGAAAGTGGACAATACGATTATGAATATTATCGCATCGGTTTTCGCGACGTTGCCGCAAGCACCAACGAACGCACTCTAATCTCAACGTTGATACCGCCCTATGTCTTCGCTGGAAATACGTTGCCCACATTATTTGAACCAACTGAACCAAAACCAATGGTTCTCATCACCGCATTATTCAACGCATTACTCGCAGATTGGTATATGCGCCAACGTGTAACAAATCACTGCAACTTCTTCTACATGAAGCAACTGCCCATTCCCCGCCTAGCAGGAAAAGACGCTGCATTTGATCCGCTTGTGGAAAGGGCTGCGCGATTGATTTGCACAACGCCAGAGTTCGATGATCTGGCAAAAGAAATTTTCGGCAAAAAGGAAACGGCGAAAACGATCGGTGCAACCGATCCCGCAGAACGAATGAAACTCCGCGCCGAACTCGACGCCCTCGTCGCCCACCTCTACAACCTGACCGAAGAAGAATTCACCTACATCCTCACCACCTTCCCCCTCGTAGACGAAAGCGTGAAACAGTTGACCCTCAACACCTACCGCGACCTGCTACGCCTCGGAAAACTACCGGAAACACGCTTGTGAACCTCGAATCCATCATCAACCATGACATCAAGTGCCGGATGGGCGGCGCGGAAGATGCGAGTAGCAAGGAGGACTGACAATGCTCACGAAACTCGAGATGAGAAACTTCAAGCGGTTCGACGATGCGACTGTGGATCTGGGACAGCCGGTTGTTTTAATCGGCCCGAACAACACGGGCAAAACCACGGCGTTGCAGGCGCTGGCACTATGGGATGCCGGCCTTCGTACATGGGTTGCTGAATATGGGAGAAGTGAAGAGATACCCAAGAAAAGGCCTGGTGTGACCATTAACCGTACCGAGCTGATGGCTTTACCGGTTCCCAGTGCGTTGTTTCTCTGGAAAGATTTGCATGTCCGTGAAATTACACGTAACGAGGGCAAGCAGCGCACGGCCAATGTCCGCATAGACATCATCGTTCATGGCTTATCTGCCGGGAAAGAATGGGAATGCGGTCTGGAGTTTGACTTTGCGAATGTTGAGTCGATCTATTGCCGGGCATTGCGCATCGGCACTGAAGAAAATCCCAAACGTATGCGAATCCCGCCTCAAGCCGTGGAACATCGTATTGCTTACCTACCCCCCATGTCGGGTTTGGCTGACCGTGAATTTGTCAAACAGGCGGGGGAAATCGATGTTTTGATTGGCCAAGGTCAAACAGCACAAGTGCTTCGGAACTTGTGCCACAACGTAAACGTCTTGGGAGGCGAAAGCTGGAAATCGGTGGTCGCGCATATTCGCCAGCTTTTTGGCGTGGAAATGCTGGCACCGGTATTGAATCCGGTTCGCAGCGAAATCACGCTGGCTTACCGGGACACTAACGGCAAGGAACTGGATATTTCCTGCTCCGGGCGCGGATTGCAACAAACGCTACTTCTCCTCGCGTATCTTTACGCTAACCCAAAGAGTGCATTGTTGCTGGATGAGCCAGATGCACATCTTGAAATATTGCGCCAACGCCAGATATTCAATCTGCTAACCACGGTTGCAGAATCGCAGGGATCGCAAATTATTGCGGCCAGCCATTCAGAGGTGGTGCTGAATGAAGCGGCTGCCCGTGGAAGAGTTGTGGCATTTGTCGGGCAACCACACACAATCAATGACAAGCAAAGTCAGTTAATCAAGGCACTGGCTGAGATCGGATTCGATCAGTACTACCAGGCGGAGCAGAAGGGATGGGTGTTGTATCTCGAAAACAATACCGATCTCGACATCCTGCGCACCTTCGCAAAAACTTTGAACCATCCGGCGCTCGAATATCTTGATGCTCCATTTCTGCATCCGGTGGCAACCAATCTGCCACAACGCGCTCGTGATCACTTCTTCGGATTGCTTGAGGCTAAGGCCGATCTGGTCGGTATCGCGATTTTCGACCGACTCGATAAGGAACTTAAAGGCGGAACGCCACTCGTTGAGTTGAAGTGGGAGAAACGCGAGATCGAGAACTACCTGTGTTACCGTGATGTTTTAGAGGCCTATGCGACTTCCGGCGTCTCGGACGACCTTTTCGGACATGCAGAACGGCAGCAGCGACTTGATGCCATGAAAGGATCAATTGAGGAAGTCACAACGGCCTTAAAAACACTAGGAAAACCGGACCCATGGTCAGCAGACATCAAGGCCACGGACGATTTTTTAGATCCTCTTTTCAAAGCTTTCTCCCAAAAGCTAGATTGTTCACTGGTTCTTCGGAAAAACGAGTACTACAAATTAGCGCAATTTGTTCCGAAAGAACGTGTTCACTCTGAAATTGCAAAAAAACTTGATGCCATTGTCGAGGTTGCGTCCAAAGCAAAAGCTTCCGGAGTATAGGACATGAGTGGTGTTGTTGGATTGAGCACCACAGGTGGCGAAGCTCCACTGAACCGCCCGAAAGTTGCGCTTTTCTGTTCCGTCAAATGCCCCGGCAAACTCATCCTCACCACTTTCCCCCTCGTGAACGAAAGCGTGAAACAGTTGACCCTCAACACCTACCGCGACATGCTACGGCTCGGAAAACTACCGGAAACGCGCTTGTGAACCTCGGCTCCTTCATCCATGTTCACAAGGATATGAAGAACTACCGCAAGCGAGACAAGTCGGCATGACGGAGACGCCCAAGAACAGCCCCATGCCTTCCTCCGAGATCATCCTCTACCAGACCGAGGACGGGCGGAACCGGATCGAGGTCCGGCTTGAAAACGAAACCGTCTGGCTGACGCAAAAACTTATGGCGGAGTTGTTTCAGACAACGGTTCCGAATATCAGCATGCACATTCGCAACCTGTTCGCGGAGGGTGAATTGCGCAAGGAATCAGTTGTTAAGGATTTCTTAATAACTGCCGCCGACGGCAAGAGCTACCAAGTCGCCCATTACAACCTCGACGCGATCATCTCTGTCGGCTACCGCGTCAAATCGAACCGGGGCACGCAGTTCCGCATCTGGGCCACCCAACGTCTACGTGAGTACATCGTCAAGGGTTTCGCTTTAGATGACGAACGGCTGAAGGGTCAAGACCGGCTGGCGGATTATTTTGACGAACTACTTGCCCGCATCCGCGAAATTCGGGCCAGCGAGAAACGTGCGTATCAGCGTATCCGCGAAATCTTCGCCCTGGCTTCCGACTACCACGACGGCGAACGGGAAACGCAGGTCTTCTTCGCCACGATGCAAAATAAGATGCATTTCGCTGCCACGGGACTAACAGCGGCGGAAATCGTCCATCGGCGAGCCGACGCGGCAAGAGCCAATATGGGACTCACCACGTGGTCCGGCGGGCGCGTCCTTAAGCGGGACGTCGCCACGGCTAAAAACTATCTGTATGAAAAGGAGATAGACACCCTCAACCGCATCGTTGTCATGTTTTTGGACCAGGCGGAGTTTCGCGCTCAGCGACGGCAGGATATCAGGATGAGTGACTGGACCGTATTTCTGGACAAGTTTTTGCGTGACACGGAGTTGCCAGTTCTGGATGGGGCCGGCTCGATCAGCCAGGACGACGCTCGCTCTTGGGCTGAAGCGCAATACGGTGCTTTTGCCGAACGCCGCCGGATCGAATCAGAGCAAGCGGCTGAAAAGCAGTACATAGAGGACCTGAAGTCCGCTGTGAAAATCGTAGGGGCCGAGAAGAAGAAGCCTCCATCCACGCGCAAAGACGACAAAAAATGACCTGTGCGCGTTCGATTCGTGTGGCTGGTGATGCGGCGGTCCTTGAGCGTCCCATGGTTGCCGTGTTTTGCTCCGTTAAATGCCCCGGAAAGCTCATCCTTGATACCTACGACCTCACCACACGCCTTCGCGATGAAGGGGTGACAGTCATCAGCGGTTTTCATTCGCCGATGGAGCAGGAATGCCTGCGCATTTTATTGCGCTCCACAAATCCCGTCGTCTGGTGTCTTGCGCGTGGACTCTACAGCAAAATTCCGACGTCCCCGGTGAACTGTTGTCAGGCAGCAACCGACGGACGCCTCGTCATGGTGACGCCCTTCGCAGACGATGTGCGGCGTATTACAAAAGAGACCACCGCGATGCGCAATCGCGTGGTAGTCGGGATAGCTAGCGCCGTTGTCATCGCACACGCCGCGCCCGGAAGCAAAATGGAATCCCTCTGCCGCGAAATTCTTGCTGCGGGCAAGCCGCTCTACACCTTCGAGCATCCAGCAAATGCCCATATCCTTTCGGCTGGCGCGAAAGTTATAAACGCGCTGGATATTTCCGCGCTGCTCCCAAAATCGTAAGAGCATTCGCGCCCGCAATTTTCGCGCGTATGACACACTCCCGGCTCGAAGTGAAGGGGGGAGTTTTGGTATTTATATCGGGCAATGGCGCTTAATATCACGTGGGGAAATAATCTCGAAAAGTTGGCGGGCGATCTGTTCGGCAAGCTTTATGCGAACCGGTCGTCCGTTGGCGCTATTTTTGAAAAGCGCGATTGCATCGTCGTTCCCAACCGAACGCAGCAGGCGTGGCTCCAGCAATACTTCCTTTTCGATCGCGAGCGGAATGCCGTCCCGAACGTCCTGGCCGATTGCGACTTCCCGCTGCTCAGCCTTTTTGTGAACGACTGGCTCTACCGCATGGATCACCCCGGCGGCGGCGCCCCCGACCCGGAGCAGCATCCGTTCTCTGTCAAAAGTATGCGCTGGCGGATCTACCGCATTCTGCGCAGACCGGACCTCGCTCCCGTTTTTGCCCCCATCGAGCGCTACATAACGACGGCCGACGGGCGCGAGCGCGATCCGCGCAAATGTTTCAAACTCGCCGGTCGCCTCGCCGCGTTGCTGAATCAGTACGTCTCCTATCGCCCCCAAATGATGCTCGACTGGGAAAACGGAAAGAACACGGCGGTCGAGGGCAACGATTCACTCGCGTGGGAGCCCGAGCTCTGGCGGATGCTGACCGATGGACGGCGCGATGAGACGTATCTGGCGGCGTACCGCCGGATGCAGCGCGATCTCGCGAATTGCGGCATTGAAAACACCTATCGCCGCGTCTTCGTGTTCGCGCCTTCCATGCTCCCGCCGGTGCATCTGACGTTCTTCCACCACCTCGCCAAAATCCTTCCGGTTGACTTCTATTTGTTCAATCCGTCGGAGACCGACTGGTTCGACCGCGCGTCACTGAAAAGCAAAATTCGGCAGGACGCATTCCACGAATTGCCGGACGATCCGGGCGAATTGCTCGATCTCAAGCACCCGCTCCTCGATGCCTACGCGCGCGGCAGCCGCGACAGCGCCGCCGCAGCGCTCGACCTCTCCGGCGGCCAACTCAACGATATTTTCAGCGCTCCTGCCGGCTCATCGCTGCTGGCGAAGCTCCAGCAATCTATTGCGGCTTGCGATGCCTCGCCGGATGCAGCGAACACCCGTCCTGACGAATCCATTCAACTTCACCTCTGCCACGGAAAAATGCGCGAGGTGGAAATTCTACGCGACCAGCTCCTCGACTGTTTCAACACTATCGAAGGACTTCAACCGCGCCATATCCAGGTGCAGACGCCCGATCTCAATGTCTATGCGCCATACATCGAGGCGGTCTTTTCCGCCGTCAATCCGAACGGCCCGAAAACAATTCCCTTCATCATTGCGGATCGCGTCTCTGCGGGAGAAAGTCAGGCCTCCAACGCATTCCGCACTCTGCTCAATCTCGCGGACAGCCGCTTCACCGCTCCGGAGCTGCTTGAGCTCTTGCGCTATCCCGCCGTTGCGAAGCAATTCGGCCTCGAAGCTGACGAAGTGGACGATGCCGCCGTCTGGCTCAACCGCGCGGGGGTCCGTTGGGGGCGAGATCCCAAGCATCGCGAGCGCGTTTCACAAGCAACGTTCGGCGAGGAAACAACGTGGGGCTATGGACTTGACCGACTTTTTGTGGGCTACGCGATGGGAACCGATTTCGCGAACGACGCTCCGAAACTTCCGGTTGTTCCGTGCGATGCCGTCGAAGGCGGAGAAGCCGTGCGCCTTGGCTATCTCGCGCACTTCTACGACAAGTTGACCGGTTTCGCGAACTTCAGCCAGGGCCGGCATTCCGTGACGAACTGGGTCGAACAGCTCAGCGCGCTTGTGGATGACTTCTTCCTCAGCGACAACGAGACCTATCGCGATATCGCGATTCTGAAGAGCGCCATCCGCCTGCTGGCAACAAGCGCGAGAGCCGCCGATTCCGACGAGGAGGAACTTCCACTACCGGTGATTCGCGAATTTCTCATCGGCCATCTCGGCGATCTCACCGGCGGCACAGATCTCAATCGCAACGCCGTCATCTTCACCTCGCTCCGTCCGGGCAGCAGCACGCCCCGTCCCGTTCAGACGCTCCTCGGCATGGGCGACGGGCTCTTCCCCCGCCCGGAAAAGCGGCCCGCATACGACCTTCTCCGCGATGCGCGAAAAATGGGAGACCGCTCCCTCGCGATCGAAGATCGCCAGGCTTTTCTCGAAGCGCTGCTCAACGCGCGTGCGCGACTTTTGATCCTCTACCCCGCGTTTTCCGAAGAAGACAACACATCCATGCCGGAATCCGTGGCCGTGCGCGAGCTGCTGGAATACCTCAAGCATCATTTCCAGGCCGAAGTCTCCCGCTTCACACACCGCCTCGCTCCGTATCACCCCGCCTATTTCGACGGCACATCCGGGCTCTTCTCCTATTCCGAAAGCAACTGCAACACGGCTAAAGCCCTTGCCGCATCCCCCGCCCCGACGTCGCCACCGCCCGCAGCAAACACTCCCGCGCCAACCGTCAATGTTGAGATCAATGAACTGATCCGCTTCTTCGACAACCCGGCGAAGTACTATTTCCAGAAAGTACTCGGCGCAGAGCCCCGCCCCTTGCTCAACGACCTGCCGGAGGACGCGGAGGTATTCGACCCCAGCCACCTCGACGAGTGGAAGATTCGCCAGCGCATCATTGACGCCACCATCGCCGGAGATCCGGATGCCGCACGCGCGCAAATCGCCGCCGACAACCTCCTCCCGCTCGCCCGCTGGGGCGAACACTGGTTTGAAACATTTAAAGCCGAAGTGGATGAACTCCTCGAACAACCCGTTCCACACTTTGCGACGCTGAAAGACGCGCTTAGCGCGCGCGCCGATGCGCCGCCTCAGAATCTGAACGTCAAAATCCCGGTTGGGAAAACAACCGTCCTGCTCTCCGGCTCCATCCCGCTCATCAACGGCCCGGTGATTCTCGATTTCCACGCTTCGAACTTCAAACACCGCCGCCTCTTCGCAACGTGGCTCAAACACCTCTTCGCGCGCGCAGCGGGTGAATCGGCGAGCTCCATAAATATCCAGTTAGACAAATCCAAGCCGAAGTGTACGACACTGGAATCTCCGCTGGCGCAGGCATCTGCTGCGAAGCTCCTCGCCGATTACCTTCACATCTTCCTCTTTGAATATGCGCCGGTACCGCCCTTTGTGCCCGAGGTGTCGTTCAAATACATCGAGACACTCTCAGGGGAAAAATCGGACACGGCGGCAAAGGCTGCACATGACACATGGGCGCCTTTCAACAGCGGCCACGATACAAACCGTGATCCTCATTTTGCCGCTATTTTCGGCAAATCGGGCCCGTTCAAGGACCCAAAAGCGTTCGATGAGTGGGCGAAAAAGATCGGGCAACCATTATTAGATTATCTTGCAGGCGGGGAAGCGTCGGAATGAGCGAGTTCAGCAACATCGTATTCGATCCGCAGGCGCAATTCGCGCACCCCATGCTCGTTGAAGCCAGCGCCGGCACGGGCAAGACCTACAACATTCAGAATGTCTATCTCCGCCTCGTCCTTCAGGGGTTGACCGTCCAGCAAATCCTCGTCGTCACATTCACCAATGCCGCGACGCGCGAGTTGCGCGACCGACTCCGCACCATTCTCGTCCAGTGCCGCTATCATCTCGACGGGGCAACGCAGGCGGCCGGCTCACCGGATACTCAGCGCATTACGGCGGCTATCGCGGCGTCGGGCGCGTCTGCCGGGGAGCTATCGAAGCGCATCAGAGTCGCGCTGATGGATTTCGACAGCGCCGCGATTTTCACCATCCACGGATTCTGCAACCGCGTGCTGGATCACTACGCCTTCGAATGCGGCCACGACCCCGACGCCGAGCTGATGAGCGAGGCGTCCGAGATCGTCCGCGAAACCTGCCGCGACTGGTGGCGTCAAAATGCCTACAAGGGCACGGTTCCCTTCGATTCCTTTGAAGACCTCTTCACACTCGTCTCCGAAATTTACAAGAACCCGACCGCCGCCCTTTGCGGCGGACAAATTCCCGACACCCCCGCCTTTCGTGAATGGGTTGCAGCCTGCGCAAGGATATGGGAACAGATCGGCAGCTTGAGCGGCAATTTCTCATGGCGTAATGAAAAAACGTTAGTGCGCGCAAGGGCGGTGGTTGACCTCTCGCCATTCATCGCGCTCGCGAAAAAATACAACGGCGAATATTCAACGTGGCTCAGCGGAAACATGAAGCCACATGAGCTTTCTCTGGTCGCGAAAGCTCTATGGGAAACCCTGGCAACAATACTTGGTGGAGCCGCTTCCAATGACCCGAAGAACTTCGCGGCAAGTGTGCAAAAGATTGGAAAACTTGAGACAAAATATGACGCGCGTTTAGGCGAGCGGGATCTCCAATTTACGAAACAGGCCGGCGTTGTGAGCGAGTTGGCCCGCGAAATCCGCGCGCGCCTTCGTGACCGGATCGCGCTGACGTATGATTCGATGCTCGAAAATGTGCGGGCGGTGCTGAACAACGGGCAGGCAGGGCCGCGGTTGCGCGAGGTGCTGCGCGCGGAGTTCAAGGCGGCTTTGATTGACGAATTTCAGGACACCGACTCGGTCCAGTACGATATTTTCTGGAACCTCTTCGGAGCCCCGGAATCACAAACGCCGCTCGTCTTCGTCGGCGACCCCAAACAGGCGATCTATGGATTTCGCGGCGGCGACGTCTTCACCTACTACGACGCCAAAACAAAATCCCCACCCGCGAGCGGCACTCGCTCGGCACAAACTATCGCTCGGAGGCGAATCTCGTCGCGGCCATCAATCAGCTTTTTGCCGACCCGCCCGATCCCGATGGCCGCACGTTTCTGAATGAAAATGTGCCGTACGACGGGAAGCTCAAAGCCAACGACGTCGGCGCCGATAAAGAATTGCTAATCAGCGGCAAGCGCGACAATTGCCCGCTCAAGATTTGGCGGATTGCCGAAGGCAGGGAGAACGAGTGGGCTCGATATACCGTCTCCGAAATTGTGCGTCTGTTGAGCGACTCGTCCACGAAAATCGGCGGCGAGCGAGTGCATCCCGGACAGATCGCAGTGCTTGTGAAGTCTCACAAGGAGGCGCTCGAAATTCAGGATGCGCTCATCGCGTGCGGCGTAAATGCCGTGCGGCAGGCATCCGGAAATGTTTTCGATTCGCCGGATGCGCCGCGCCTTGCGCTGCTCATGCAGGCCATGCTGGAACCGGGCAAGTCCCGAATGATTCGCAGCGCGCTGGCGACGGGTCTGCTCCCCTGCTCGCCCGAAATGCTCATGCGCTTTAAGGCAGAGGAAGAGGCCATCCGGGCGGCCCAGCCTGTTCAACATGCACAGGCATCCGCGACTCCATATCCGCTCTCATCATTTGAGGGCTGGGTGGAGAAGTTCCGCGACGCCGGCAAGCGTTGGGAAGACGCGTCGTTCATGGAGGCGTTCCGCTATCTCGCGCTGGAGTTGAAACTCTTTCCCCATCTGGCGAAACAAGAAAACGGAAAGCGGCGCTGTATCGAGCTGCAACACCTCGTCGAACTGATCCATCGTGAAGCGACCGAACGCCGCCTCGGCCCCATCGCGCTCAACACCTGGTACGCCCGCCAGACCAACGGCGACGAATGCGACGATGACGAAAACGACGAGCACAAACCGCGGATCACAGACGACGACGACGCGGTTCAAATCATGACCGTCTTCAAGAGCAAGGGCCTGCAGTTTCCGATCGTCTTTGCTCCCACCCTTTCGCAACAGCAATCCAGTGCCGGAGGGAGTAAGTCCGCGTTTATCAAATATCACGATGACCAGAACAAACTCATCCTCGACCTCGACAAAAGTGGCTCACCTCACAAAGAGAAAGCCGTACAGGAGGTCCATGAAGAAAACATTCGCAAGGTGTATGTCGCCCTCACCCGCGCGATCAATCGCGTCTATCTTTTCGCAAGCGAAAAAGGTGCGGATGCAACGAAATACGCCGTCGCTCATGTACTAAATGCCCTGAATCGCCCTGACAACGATACGAGCAACATCGAGCGGCAGGAGGCACCCGAGCCTGCCGGGGAAAAATGGAAAGGCCCGCCGATGCCCGATGCGGCGGCACTATCAGAACGCAAACTGAAAGCTCCGGTGGATAAGTTACACGGCCACGCGAGCTTTTCCGGCCTGGCTTCACATCGCGAGGCCAAAGCAAAAGAACCCGAAATTCGGGACGTGGATCAAACGGAAGCGCCGCTTCCCGAAATGGAAGAGGCGGTACCGGATCCAATCTTCAGCATCCCGGGCGGCGCGAAGCTGGGTGAATGCTGGCACGAGATTTTTGAACTCGCCGATTTCCGGGACAGCGCGGCGTCAATTCGCGAAGTCACGGACCGCGTGCTCGACAAATACCGGGTCTGCCCGCGCCCGGTAGACGGTATGCCGAAAGAGAAACAGGATCTACTCAACGCCCGGCGCGAAGCGGTTCACGAGATGATCGCAAAAACGCTTTCAACTCCGCTCCCCGCCGCGTCCGGCTCATTCAAGCTCAAAGACATCCCGCTTGCGCACCGTCGCTCCGAGTTGGAGTTCAATTTTTCGCTCAAAGATGAGGATCGCAAGCTAAAGGACATCGCGGACATTCTGGACGCGCATTGGCAGACACCCGCGCGCAATGACGATTTCATCGAGAGAATCAAAGAGCGCGAAACGACAATCCCGCGCGGCTTCATGATCGGTTTCATGGATCTCGTTTTTCAGCACGGCGGGAAATTCTACATCCTCGACTGGAAGTCGAATCGCCTCAACGGACGCGCGGACGGATTTGGCGCCGATGGTATTGCCGCTGAGATGGAGGCGCACATGTATTATCTGCAATACCTCCTCTACTCCGTCGCGCTCCACGGATTTCTGGCGGGCCGTCTCGAGAACTATAATTTCGACGCCCATTTCGGCGGCGTTTTCTACCTCTTCGTGCGCGGTATGGACGGCAAATCAAATCGCGGGATATTTCATGATTGCCCGCCCAAGCCGCTCATCGAAGAGCTCGCCGCGTTCCTCGGAGGTGTGCGATGAACGTGGAGAGCTTGTTCAACGCGGGCCTGCTGCGCGAACTGGATGTTCACGCCCTGAATGCGCTCGTTCGCCGTTTCGCCCCGGACTCTGCTCCATCCGGCGATGTACAGGCGATTCTTGCGCTCGCGATCCGCGTTTCCGGCGACGGACACGTCTGTCTCGACCTTCAGTCTGACACCTGGTGGCAACTGGAGCGTGCAACACCTAATGACGACGAGACGCGCGATCCCGGGAAGATCATTTCAACACTGCCCCCGCCGAACGGCGCTGAAAAGCTCCTCAACGACTGCACAACGCTGGTCGGCGATGACACCGCAAACCTGCCGTTTGTTCTGCACAATCACCGCCTGTATCTCCGCCGCTTCTGGAACTACGAAAAATTCGCCGCGGAGAAACTACTCGCTCTCGCCGGAAAGCCGGCTCAGTCCATTTCCAAGGCAACTCAGCAACGCCTGGATTCGCTGACGTTTGGAGATAAGGGTCAATTCTCGCTCGCCGCCAGCCAGAAGCAGGCGATCCTGAAAGGACTGGAGGACCGGCTCACCATCATTACGGGCGGCCCCGGAACTGGAAAAACGACCATCGCCGCAATCCTGTTGAAACTCCTCGGCGAAAATGCGGGCGGAAAGGACTTGCGCGTGCGCATGACGGCGCCGAGCGGAAAAGCCGCCGCGCGTTTGCAGGAAAGTGTTCGCGCCGGAATCCCGGAAGCATCCCGGGGACTCGAGATGGAACCCGCTTCCACCATCGAACGCCTACTGGGCTATCAACGGAACTCGCCCTACTTCCTCCATACCCGCAAAAACCCGCTGGCGACCGACATTCTGCTCGTGGATGAAACAAGCATGGTGGATTTATCGCGCATGGCGAAGCTGCTGGACGCGCTCCCCGCCACCGCGCGCCTGATTCTGCTCGGCGACAAGAATCAACTGGCCTCCGTGGATCCCGGCAGCGTGATGGCGGAAATCTGTGAAGCGGAGGCGTTGAAAAACTGCGTCGTCGAGCTGACCGAGAGCAAGCGTTTCGATGCCGATTCTGCCGTCACCCCGCTCAGTCAGGCCGTGCGCGCGGCAAAGGCCGATGAGGCGTGGGAAATCCTCTCAGAAGGCGCCGCTGGAGTGGAGGGAAAGAAAGTCAGCCTCCACCGGACAATTCACGAGTTCACATTCCGCGAATATCCCGACGACTTTGCGGCGCTGGTGCGCGAACGCTATCGAGCATTCTGCGATGCGAAGGATCCCCGCGCGGCGTTCGATGCATTCGCGCAATTTCGCGTGCTTTGCGCGCTCCGTCGCGGCGCGACCGGCGTGGATAGAATCAATAGGCTTATCGAAGACCTCCTCTTCCCGAGCCGGCGCGGAGATTTTTATGACCATCGGCCCATCCTCGTAACAAAAAACGATTACGAGGTTCAACTCTTCAACGGTGACATCGGCATCATCCTGCCCGACGAGAACGGCAAACTGATGGCGCACTTCGAGACGCGCGCCACTCCGCTGCCCACACGTCTTCTGCCCGAACACGAAACCGCCTTCGCCATGACCGTTCACAAAGCGCAAGGCTCCGGCTTCCATCACGTCGCCGTACTGCTACCGGCTCAGGACAGCCCCATTCTCACCCGCGAACTCATCTACACCGCCATCACCCGCACCGAAACCGGCGTAGACCTCTGGTGCGAAGAGGAAGCCTTCAAATCCGGCATCCTCAAAGCCACCACCCGCAGCATGGGCCTCAAATCCCGCCTCGATACCCTGTAAAAGGCGTAAGGACGAGTTGCAACTCGTGCTCCTTATGCCCAGAATCAGACAACGATGAGCGCGAAAAAGAAGAGCACTAGAACGGTCGCAGTCTCGGGCAAAGGCGGAGAAATCGTTCTCTACCGGACCAAAGACGGCCGCACGAATCTGGAAATAGAACTAGCACACGATACCGTGTGGATGGATGCTCACCAGATGGCTAAACTTTTCGGCCGCGACCGGAGCGTGATAGTTCGCCACATCGGCAACATATACGCTACCAGAGAGTTACACAGATCCGCAACCTGTGCAAAAAATGCACAAGTTGCTGCCGACGGCAAGCTTCGCCAAATGGATCTTTATAACCTCGATATGATCATTTCCGTCGGCTATCGCGTAAACTCCAGGCGAGGCACAGAATTTCGGATTTGGGCAAGTCAGGTCCTACGCGAGCACATTCTGAAGGGATACACGCTCAACGAGCGACGCCTACAGGCGGAAGTCGCCCGACTCTCCGAATTGAAGAACGCAATTAGCGTGATGGGACGGATTTTATCAGAGAAATCCGTTTCGAATGATGAGGCGCAGGGGCTGGAGTTCTCTATCGCACCGATGGCAGCAAACGCCTGGCCGACAATGCACTCGTTGCCCTGACCCTATTGATTGCCGAAAGTAAACCTGCTGAGAAAGACATTATCTGCAAGGTGATCGTGAATCTAATCAACCGCGAAAACTTGTAGAGAGATATGTACCGGCTGTTATGAAAAACTCCGTCACCTCCCAGCGCCCGCACTTCCCGACTCCGTCATTTTATCGCGGAAACGGGACGGCGCGAGTCAGCGTGGAAAATTGTTTCAAGATGTGGATCACGCCTGAAGGCCGGGTGATTCACCTCCCGGGCTTCCATCGGGAATACATCGCGGCGCATGCGTCAGAACTCGGCGTCACCATCACACGCGAAGGAGACGGGATGCGGCTGGATGCACTCGAAGCAGGGCTATTTCGCGGCAACTTCGAGTTTGGGAACGGACGATTGACGTTCGAAGGGCAGGCTCAATATTTCACATCAACAATCCGCGATGCGATTCTGCGACTCGTCAGCAAAAACCACACCTATATCGGGCGACTTTCCCTGCACCTCTTCGACGCGCACAACACGCTCATCGAATCCCGGACCGAGACGCTTTCAGCGCTCGACACCCGACGCGAGCGGAACAGCACAGCATCAGAACTCTTCGCACTGAAATAAAAGTGGTCGTCCTTCCTGGACGCCGCTCGGAACGTACGCAAGAACCGCGCCGTCGGAGGCGTCACGGTTCTTTATAGGTCAACCGGAGTTATTCATCAGGCTTCGAGGAGAGCCCCGCATGGCTCCCCGCAAAAGGCTGCAAATAACAGCTATGCGCTCCGTTCACGGGATGCGGCAGAAACATGCCCGCAAGCACCGGCTTGTCCGCCGAAGCACCCGCCCGAAGGCGGAAAGGGAAGTGGGGCGCTTGCGAACATGTTTCGTTTTCCGTTTGGGTAGGTCCGAACCGGTCTCCGCTGGCTTGCGTGGACAGGCTTTGCTATGGTGACACACATTCGCAACCGGTGAACCGGACGAGTGTTGTGCAAAAGAAAAACTTGCGATGGCGATAGATTCCAAGCGAATCGAAACTGAGGAGACTCCGGCTCACAAGGTCGGACGCCGGTGGAGGTCACAAGTTGACGAGTGGATTTGGGCGGGCAAGGTGGCGGACACGGACACAAGAAAGAAGACGGATTGAAAGTTGATGGAGTCGCAGGTCATTTCGAAAAAGCGGGTCGCGGATCATGGCGAGGTGTTGACCGGCAAACGTGAGGTCAACGCCATGCTCGATCTGGTGAAGCGGGAGACGGAGCGGATTGACTCGCGATTTCTCGAACCGGCCTGCGGGACAGGCAACTTCCTGACGGAAATCCTCGAACGCAAGCTCCGGGTGGTCGAGGCGCGCTACGGCCAGAGCCAACTCGATTTCGAACGCTATGCCATCCTGGCCGTGTCCTCCATCTACGGCATCGATATTCAGGACGACAATGTCCAGCAGTGCCGCCAGCGGCTTTTCGGCATATTCGATCTGTACTATTTGCGATCGTTCAAGAACAGGACCAACGACAACTGCCGCGAGTCCGTCCGGTACATCCTTGAGCGAAACATTATCCACGGCGACGCGCTTTCGCTGAAGACCGTCGGCGATAACCCCAAGCCGATTGTCTTTTCCGAATGGTCGCCCGTGAACGGGAGCATGTTGAAGCGGCGGGACTACACGTTCCACGGTCTGTTGGAACACGCTTCGATGAAGGAACTGCCGCTCTTCTCCGATCTCGGCGAGGATGTTTTCATCCCGACACCGGAAAGGGAATACCCGCTCGTCCACTTCCTGGAGGTTGCCGATGTTGACAAGTCATAACTACAACCCGGATGTGCTGACCTGCATTGCGAACTTGAGCAGTGATGAAGTGTTCACCCCGCCGCAACTTGTGAACCAGATTTTGGACCGGCTGCCGCCGGTGCTTTGGAGTGACAAGGACATTCGTTTTCTCGATCCCGGCTGCAAGTCCGGCGTGTTTCTCCGCGAGATCGCAAAGCGCCTGGACAAAGGATTGGAACGGCAGATACCCGACCGCCAGAAGCGCATGAACCATATCTTCAAGAATCAGCTCTACGGTCTGGCCATCACGGAACTAACCTCGTTGTTGTCCCGCCGGTCGGTGTACTGCTCCAAGACCGCCAATGGGAAGTATTCCGTTTGCGAGGCATTCGACAAGCCCGACGGCAATATCCTTTTCCGGCGTGTGGAACACGCTTGGGAGAATGGACGATGCGTGTTTTGCGGGGCCAACAAAGAGAACTACGAGCGCGGCGGCGAACTCGAAAGCCACGCCTACGCCTTCATTCACACCGACCAGCCGGAGGAACTATTCAACATGAAATTCGACGTGATCATCGGTAATCCACCCTATCAGTTGAGCGATGGCGGATTCGGCAGAAGCGCATCGCCCATTTACCAGAAATTTGTTCAACAGGCTAAGAGACTGAACCCGCGGTTCCTGACCATGATAATACCCTCGCGATGGTTTGGGGGCGGCAAGGGGCTAGACGAGTTTCGAGGCGAAATGCTGAACGATGACCGCCTTCGCAAGATCGTAGACTTTGAGGATTCATCGGAGGTCTTTCCCGGCGTCAGCGTGGCGGGAGGAATCTGCTACTTCCTGTGGGAGCGCGACAACAAGGGACCATGCGAAATCGTGAACATGCATGGTGGCATCGAAGCTGTTTCCGAAAGACCCCTGAACGAGTTCGATACATTCATCAGGCACGGGCAAGCAGTACCCATCATCAGAAAGGTTCTCTCGCGTAACGAAAAGCGGATGAGCGAACAAGTCTCGTCCTACAAACCATTCGGTTTGCGGACATACGTCAAGCCTCAACGGACGGGTGACATCATTCTCCACTGGCAGAAGGGAGAGGGGCCTTACAAGCGCAAGGACATCACCGCAGGGGTGGAGATGATAGACAAATGGAAGGTCATTTCTTCGCGTTCCGGGCATGAACATGCAGGCAATCCAGGAACTGACGGGGCCAGGCGTGTTCTTGCAAAAACTGTAGTGCTACCGCCGGGCACTATCTGCACCGAAACGTATCTGGTTATTGGCAGCTACTCGACGAAGGAAGAGGCCATGAATCTGCTGGCTTACATGAAGACTCGCTTCTTCCGCTTTCTCATGACGCTATTCATGTATTCGCACGGCATCACCAAGGACACCTTCGCATTCACCCCCATTCTCGACATGACGAAGCGCTGGACGGACGAGACGCTCTGCAAACGTTATGGGCTGACAAAGGACGAAATAGCCTTCATCGAGTCAAGAATTCGCCCGATGCCTGACGATGACAAGGCGAACGGGGAGGCCGGGGATGAGTAACGATTTCTTCCCGCCGCGCCCGGACTCGCGTCCCACAATTTACGCCTACGAGGACACCAACACACAGTATGTGGGTTTGCTCAAGGTCGGCTATACGACTGTGGACGTGCAAGCCCGCGTGGCGCAACAGTACCCGACGCTTCGGCCCGGCAATCCTCCATACCGGATCGTTCTCGAAGAGACCGCGATGCGGAATGATGGGACGGTCTTTACTGACCACGACGTCCACCGAATGCTCCGGCTCAACGGTGTCAAGAACCCGGAAGGCGAGTGGTTCCGTTGCACGGTGGACCAAGTCAAGGCTGCGATCATTGCCGTGCGAACCGGGCAACTGAACGAGGAAAACCGGTCGTTGGATTTCAAGATGCGCCCCGAGCAGGTCGAAGCGGTTGAAAAGACCGCCGCGTATTTCGCCAGTTGGCGCAGGGACAAGAACAACCGGAACAAGCCGCCTCATTTCCTCTGGAACGCGAAGATGCGGTTTGGAAAGACCTTTGCCGCCTATCAGTTGGCGAAGAAGATAGGCTGGCGCAAAGTGCTGGTTCTGACCTTCAAGCCAGCCGTACAAAGCGCGTGGGAAGAGGACCTAAAATGTCATGTGGACTTCCGCGGTTGGCAGTTCATCAAGCCCGGCGGACTGACCTATGAACAGGCGGACAAGAAAAAGCCTTTCGTCTGCTTTGGCTCATTTCAGGACTACCTAGGCCGGAACCCGAGCACCGGCGGTATTAAGACGAAGAACGAATGGGTGCATTCGACGCACTGGGATTGCGTGATTTTCGACGAGTATCATTACGGGGCCTGGCGCGAGAATGCGAAGGAGCTTTTCGAGTCGGAGGATGAAAAGGAACGCAAATTCGCCGAGGGCGAATGCATTGAGGATTTCGACGAAGACATCATGCCGATTACTACGGACGGTTATCTTTACCTGTCTGGCACACCGTTCCGGGCCATCGCATCAGGCGAGTTCATCGAGGAACAAATCTACAACTGGACCTATTCCGATGAGCAACGTGCCAAGCGTGACTGGATAGGCCAGAACAATCCCTACGCCGCATTACCCCGGATGGTGTTGCTGACCTACCAACTGCCCGACGCGATCCGGGAAATCGCCATGCAAGGCGAGTTTAACGAGTTTGATTTGAATGTCTTTTTCTCTGCCGAGAGCATCGGCGACAAAGCGAAATTCAGGTACGAGGATGAAGTCCAGAAATGGCTGGATCTGATACGCGGCGCGTTCATGCCGACCAGCGTAGACAATCTGAAACTCGGCGCGCAGAAACCACCCATGCCGTTCTCTGATGCCCGGCTCCTGGGCGTCCTTTCGCATTCCTTCTGGTTTCTGCCTAGCGTGGCGGCTTGTCACGCCATGCGAAACATGCTGGCGAAGAGGCAAAACCGTTTTTACCACGACTACAAAATCATAGTTGCGGCGGGTAGCGCCGCCGGAATCGGTGTAGATGCGTTGCCGCCGGTGCTGGAAGCGATGGAAGATCCCCTCACGTCAAAGACCATCACGCTGTCTTGCGGCAAGCTGACCACGGGCGTGACCGTGAAGCCGTGGACCGGCATCCTCATGCTGCGCAATTCGTCCAGCCCGGAAACATAT
>JABLTH010000594.1_pt1 | contig 32709 bp, 31 predicted proteins | sample 7875711 | NCBI WGS metagenome assembly JABLTH01 (sample SAMN14941262, study PRJNA633318) | bioreactor metagenome | isolation source: bioreactor | place: China | collected 2019-03-05 | reverse complement strand
GCAGAGCTCGGGGATCGAGCAGGTGAACCAGGCGGTGGCGCAGATGGACGAGGTGACGCAGCAGAACGCGGCGCTGGTGGAAGAGGCCGCCGCCGCGGCCGGATCGCTCGAAGAGCAGGCGGGCCGCCTGCAGGACTCGGTGGCGCGCTTCCGTCTCGCCGCGGCCGACCTGCAGGCCACCACGGTGGCGCGCACGCCGGCCGTCATCAAGGCAGCGCCGGCCAAGCCGGCCGCGCCGCGTCCGGCCCGCCGCGAGCCGTCCGTCGCCGCGGAGGCCCCGCTGGAGGCCCGCCCGGCCGCCAGTGCGCCGGCCGCACGTCCGGCCGTGGCCGGAACGGCATCGGACCACGGCGACTGGAGCGCTTTCTGACCTGAAGCACCAGCCGTCCGCCCGGCCCATGCGGCGCCCGCCAGGGTGTCCGGGCCGGCGGCCAGGTGCGACCGTACCCGTTTCTGCGAGCCGACATGCATACCGACGTAACCCTGGCGCTGCCCGACGAAGCCGTCGCCAGGCTGAGAACCGCTTACGAGCAGTTCGTGCGCTTGTCCACCGGCATGGACCACGCGTTCGAGCCGCCGACCTTCGAAGCCTTCCTGCGCGCGCGCCTGCTCGAGCAGGAGTCGCCGTTGACCGAGCGCGCCGTCGGCCGGCTGCTGTCCAGCGGCGAGTACGCCTGGCTCAAGCGGGTGCTGGACAAGCAACTGCCCAACACCGTATCGGCGCTGATGCGCGATGCCGAGCGCTTCGGCTTCGCGCTGGCCACGCAATGCGACTGGACGCCGCAGCAGAAACAGGAACAGGCGCGCCAGTGGTCGCGGCAGATCCTGGCCGATTCCGGTGTCGATGCCGCTTTCGCCGAGTCGCTGGCGAGCCAGATCGCGTCTTCCGCGGTCGATGTCCGCGTGGTCGAGCAACGCATGCTGACGCCGTCCTGGCGGCTTGCCGAGAGCCTGCGGCAGCGTGCCTATGACCTGATGTACGCAGTGCAGACCGAACGCAATGTGGTGCGCGCGCGCACCCATGTCGGCGAGGTCAAGGCACTGCTCGGCCTTGCGCTCGAATACGGCTCGGTCAGCGCCGACGAATTCGAACGGGTGATGGCGCAGCTCGCCCATGTGCGTCCCGAGCTGTTCCGCGACGAGCCGGATGACATCTTCTCCCGGCTCGCCGCCTGGTTCAGGCGCTTGCTAGTCTACGGAGCCCCCGCTCGTCAATAGAGGAATGCGCTTGCCTGCACACGCCGGAGGAGCTTCCGCCCGCGTGCCGCACCGCTAGATCCTTGATGTAAATCAGATGACGCGATGATGACGGCTGTCACAATTCCGCGCCTTTGTATGTTTGGTGCGACATTGCATTCATCCCAACGTTAGTGGGGATTGGCAGGCGGGTCCGATTGCCGATATAAAACGTACCAGCTGTGCTTACACTCTGTAACACTTGTAACGCATAAGTTAAGTGTTCCAGACAAGTCCAGCGGGAAGCTGTTCCTTTTGTCGTACGTCGTACCCGTCGATTTTGCATACAAACGATCCGGCCGCCGGTTGCTTCTTGAGCCGTCGGTAAGCGCTGGACAAGCAATTCGCGGGTTTTTGGTAGCGGGGAAAAATTGGAAAGCAGTGAAGTTCTCCAGGAGATCAGGGAGGTTAACCTCGCCTATCTGCTGCTCGCGCAACGGCTGGTGCGTGAGAATCAAGTCGAAGCCATGTTCCGGCTGGGAGTCAGCAAGGAGATTGCGGACATCCTGGCCAAGCTGACCTCAGCGCAGCTCGTCAAGCTGGCGGCATCCAATATGGTGCTCTGCCGCTTCCGCTTCGACGATCACGCGCTCCTGTCGAGCCTGACGCATACCGCCAAGGGCCACGACATGCAGCAGACCCACGCAGCCATCCTGCTGGCGCGCCAACCGCTGGAGTCGCTCAATTGACCGCGCTGCTCCAGGCTCAGCCCGTCCGCAGCTTCACCGCGGCTCCGGTGCCCAACCGCAAGAGCGTCCTGCAGGACGCCAACCAGACCCAACTGGCCATCGAGCTGATCGGGCTCGGTGCCCGGCTCCAGGTACTCGAGGCGGAGACCACGCTGTCGCGTGATCGCCTGATCCGCCTGTACAAGGAGCTGCGCGGCGTATCGCCCCCCAAGGGCATGCTCCCCTTCTCGACAGACTGGTTCACCACCTGGCTGCCGAACATCCATTCCTCCCTGTTCTTCTCGGCGTACCAGTTCATGGTCCAGCAGGGCGAGACCGCGGGTATCCGCGCCATCATCGCCAGCTACCGGCTCTACCTCGAGCACGTGTCGCTGCTGGGAAGCGAAATTGTCTTAAGTTTCACCCGTGCCTGGACGTTAGTAAGGTTTTTCGAGAGCAATATGCTCCAGCTTTCCACCTGCACCTGCTGCGGTGGCCAGTTCGTGACGCATGCCTACGAGCCGCACGCTCGTTTCGTATGCAGTCTGTGCCGGCCGCCGTCGCGGGCGGGCAAAGCGAAGAAGCTCTCGAAGGACGCCCCGTCCACTCGAGCCGTCGCCTGAGCGCGGCTCGTCCGGGCCGGGCGAGCGCGGGACCGGAGTAGCGGCCGCTCGCGGCCGCCACCCCGGCCCCGGCGCGCCGCCGCGCGCCGGAGTGTTTATCTGACGGGGAATCATCGTGCTAGTTGTCATCGGCTATGTCATCGTGCTGGCGGCCGTGCTTGGCGGATACGCCATCACCGGCGGTCATATGGGCGCGCTTTACCAGCCGGCGGAGCTGATCATCATCGGGGGGGCCGCGCTCGGCGCCTTCATCAGCTCCAACAGCGGCAAGGCGCTCAAGGCGACGATGCGCGCCCTGCCCACGCTGTTTCGCAGCAGCCGCTACAGCAAGGCGCTGTACATGGAAGTGATGGCCCTGCTGTACGTGCTGCTGTCCAAGGCACGCCGCGAAGGCATCCTCTTCCTCGAGAAGGAGATCGCCGACCCCGCCGCCAGCAGCGTCTTCAGCCAGTATCCGCGCATCCTGGCCGATCCGGCCATGATGGAGTTCCTCACCGACTATCTGCGCATGATGGTCAACGGGAACATGAACGCCTTCGAGATCGAGGCCCTGATGGACCACGAGATCGAGACCTTCCGCCACGAGGCGGAAGTCCCGGCCCACGCGCTGTCGCGCGTCGGCGACGGCCTGCCCGCCTTCGGCATCGTGGCGGCGGTGATGGGCGTGGTGCACGCGCTGGCCTCGGCAGACCTGCCTCCCGCCGAACTGGGTGCGCTGATCGCGCACGCCATGGTCGGTACCTTCCTCGGCATCCTGCTGGCCTACGGTTTCGTCTCGCCGCTGGCCTCGCGCATCGAGCACCAGGTCTCCGAGACCGTGAAGATGTACGAGTGCATCAAGGTCACGCTGCTGGCTTCGCTCAACGGCTACGCACCGCTGGTGGCGGTCGAGTTCGGCCGCAAGGTGCTGTTCTCCAGCGAACGTCCCTCCTTCCTCGAGCTGGACGACCATGTCCGCGAGGTCAAGAGCCTTACCTGACGGGCAGGAGGTATTGCGATGAGCAATTCGCACGACAGCCACCCGATCGTGGTCCGGCGCGGCAAGGCGCGCGCCAAGCCGCACGGCAACCATAGCTGGAAGATTGCCTACGCCGACTTCATGACGGCGATGATGGCCTTCTTCCTGGTGCTCTGGCTGCTGAGCGCGAGCTCGCCCAAGACGCTGGTCGGCGTGGCGGAGTACTTCCGCACGCCGCTGAAGGTGGCCATCGCCGGCGGCGACAAGAGCAGCCTGTCCAGCAGCGTGATCCCCGGCGGCGGCATGGACCCGCTGAGGAAGGACGGCGAGGTGCAGCGCGCGACCGACAACGATCCGGACGCGGTGCAGAAGCGCCGCGACCAGCAGGAGGGCGAACGCCTGCGCGCGCTGAAGAACCGGCTAGAGCAGATCATCGAGAACAACCCGGTGCTGCGGCAGTTCCGTCCGCAACTGCTGCTCGACATCACCAGCGAAGGCCTGCGCATCCAGATCCTGGACACGCAGAACCGCCCGATGTTCCGTACCGGCAGCGCCATGGTCGAACCCTATATGCGCGTCATCCTGCGCGAGATCGCGCCGGTGCTCAACGAGCTGCCCAACAAGGTCAGCCTGTCGGGCCACACCGATGCGGCCAACTACAGCAATGGCGAGCGTGACTACAGCAACTGGGAGTTGTCGGCCGACCGCGCCAATGCCTCGCGGCGCGAGCTGATCTCGGGCGGCATGAACGAGGGCAAGGTGCTGCGCGTGCTGGGCCTGGCCGCGACCATGCCGCTCGATCGCAAGGACCTGATGGCGCCGGTGAACCGCCGCATCAGCATCGTCGTGCTCAACGCGCGCGCGCAGGCCCGCTTCGAGGCCGAGAACGCCAGCGCTGCGGACGTCGCGGTGAAAGCACGCGCGGGCCAGGCCGGCGAGGACATGAAGGAAGCGCTCGGGGCCGACGCGAGCGCTCCGGCAGCACAGGGCAAGAGCAAATGAGGCAGGCGACCCGCGCGTGCGGCGCGCCGCATTCCGCAATCTGGATCTAGAGAGTCAGGACGGCCATGTCTGTCGATATCGATATCACGCAGTTCTACCAGACCTTCTTCGAGGAGGCCGAGGAGCTGCTCGTTGAAATGGAGCAATTGCTGCTCGGCCTGGATCTGGAGGCGCCCGACGCGGAAGAGCTGAATGCGATCTTCCGCGCCGCGCACTCGATCAAGGGCGGCGCCGCCACCTTCGGCTTCGCCGCGCTGACCGAGACCACGCACTTGCTGGAAAACCTGTTGGATCGCACCCGGCGGCGGGAGATGGCGCTGTCGAGGACCATCATCGACACCTTTCTGGAAACCAAGGACGTGTTGCAAGATCAGCTGAACGCTTACCGCAACGGTACCGAACCCGATCCCGAAACGCTGGCGCGCATCTGCGCGGTCCTGCAGCAGCTGGCGCGCGAGGCGGGTGGCGAGCCTGCCGCCGCGTCGGCACCCGCACCGGCGCCTGCGCCGGCCCCCGTGGCGGCGGCCCCCGCTGCCGTGGCAGCCGGTGGTGCGCTCAAGGTGCGCCTGCTCAAGGTGTCGGCCGCCGACCAGGCCCTCTTGCGCGAGGAACTGGCCAATCTCGGCGAGATCACCGGCCAGCAGGAACGCGACGGCGAGCTCGCGATCTGGCTGTCGACGCAGTGCAGCGCCGACGACATCATCGCGGTGTGCTGCTTCGTGATCGACGGCGAGCAGATCGTGGTGGAGCCGGCCGATGCGGCGCCGCCGCCCGCGGTGGTGCAGGAGGCCGCCGCCGAGCCGGTCCAGGCCGCCGTGCAGGAAACCGCTGCCGTGGCGAGTGCGCCTGCGGCGCCGGCCGTGGCCGCAGCGGCCGCTCCCGCCAAGGAGAAGGCCAAGGCCGCGCCGGCCGCTGCCGCGCACGGGCACGAATCCGGTTCGATCCGCGTGGCCACCGAGAAGGTCGACCAGATCATCAACCTGGTCGGCGAACTGGTGATCACGCAATCGATGCTGGCGCAGACCGCGTCCACGCTCGACCCGGTGCTGTTCGACCGGCTGTTCTCCGGCATGGGCCAGCTCGAGCGCAACGCGCGCGACCTGCAGGAAGCGGTGATGTCGATCCGCATGATGCCGATGGACTACGTGTTCTCGCGCTTCCCGCGCCTGGTGCGCGATCTTGCCGCCAAGCTGGGCAAGCAGATCGACCTGGTCACCTTCGGCAAGGCGACCGAGCTCGACAAGAGCCTGATCGAGCGGATCATCGATCCGCTCACCCACCTGGTGCGCAACAGCCTGGACCACGGCATCGAGACGCCCGACAAGCGCGTCGCCGCGGGCAAGGAGCCGACCGGCCAGCTGATCCTGTCGGCGCAGCACCACGGCGGCAACATCGTGATCGAGGTCAGCGACGATGGCGGCGGCCTGCGTCGCGACAAGATCCTGTCCAAGGCCATGCAGAACGGCCTGGCGGTGTCGGAGTCGATGCCCGACGAGGAAGTCTGGCAACTGATCTTCGCGCCGGGCTTCTCCACCGCCGAGGCCGTGACCGACGTGTCCGGCCGCGGCGTGGGCATGGACGTGGTCAAGCGCAACATCCAGGAAATGGGCGGCCACGTCGAGATCTCCTCGCGCGCGGGCCAGGGCACCACGATCCGTATCGTGCTGCCGCTGACGCTGGCCATCCTCGACGGCATGTCGGTCCGGGTCGGCGCCGAGACTTTCATCCTGCCGCTGAACTGCGTGATGGAGTCGCTGCAGCCCAAGGCCGATGACGTGCGCACCGCCGCCAACACCGAACGCGTGATGCATGTGCGCGGCGAGTACCTGCCGCTGCTCGAACTGCACCGGGTGTTCGACGTGGCCGATGCCGTGCGCGAGCCCACGCAGGGCATCGCCGTGATCCTGCAGGCCGAGGGCAAGCGCTTCGCGCTGCTGGTCGACCAGCTGATCGGCCAGCACCAGGTGGTGCTGAAGAACCTGGAAACGAACTACCGCAAGGTGCCGTGCATCTCCGCCGCCACCATCCTGGGCGACGGCAGCGTGGCGCTGATCGTCGACGTGGGTGCGCTGCAGCGTACCGGCGTGCGCCGGCACGATGCGGTGGTGGTGCAGTAACCGCTCAAGCTCTGGATCTGGAGGAACCAACATCATGGCCGGCATCGGACATATCGACGCGCCCGGCAGCGAGGCTGCCGGGCAGGAATTCCTGGTGTTCACGCTGGGATCGGAGGAGTACGGCATCGACATCCTCAAGGTGCAGGAGATCCGCGGCTACGACGCGGTCACCCGCATCGCCAATGCGCCGGATTTCATCAAGGGCGTGACCAACCTGCGCGGCGTGATCGTGCCGATCGTCGACCTGCGGGTGAAGTTCCGCCTTGGCAATGTGCGCTATGACCACCAGACCGTGGTGATCATCCTCAACATCGCCGGTCGCGTGGTCGGCATCGTCGTCGACGGCGTTTCCGACGTGCTGACGCTGAACGGCGGTGACGTCAAGCCGGCACCCGAATTCGGCGTGTCGGTGTCGACCGAGTACCTGACCGGCCTGGGCAGCGTCGAAGGCCGCATGCTGATCCTGATCGACATCGAACGCCTGATGACCAGCCCGGAGATGGAACTGATCGAGGTCGCGCTGGCTTGAAGCCGGCGCTGCAGCACCCCGCGTTCCGCCCAACCAGACCACGCAGCATCGGAGCCAGCAAATGACGCAGCCACGCTCAGCAGTCCAGGCGGCCGGCGGCACCCGCAATGTGCTGGCGCCTGCCGCCGCGCGCCGCGACGAGCAGCGCGACTTCCTGCTGACCGAGCGGGATTTCGACAAGATCCGCGCGCTCATCCATCGGCGCGCGGGCATCTCGCTCGGCAGCCAGAAGCGCGAAATGGTGTACAGCCGGCTGGCGCGCCGGCTGCGCGCGCTGCAGCTGGTCGACTTTGCCACCTACCTGGAGCAGCTGGAGTCGGACGACCGCTCCCCCGAGTGGGAGCTGTTCGTCAACGCGCTGACCACCAACCTGACCTCGTTCTTCCGCGAGGCGCATCACTTCCCCCTGCTGGCGGAGCATGCCAAGAAACACGGCCGGCCCTACTCGGTCTGGTGCGCGGCGGCTTCCACCGGCGAGGAGCCGTATTCGATCGCCATCACGCTGGCCGAGGCGCTCGGTGAGCGCGCCGCGACCGTGCTGGCGACCGACATCGACACGCAGGTGCTGGCCAAGGCGCGCAGCGGCATCTACACCAGCGAGCAGGTCGCCAAGCTGCCGATGGAGCAGCTCAAGCGCTTCTTCCTCAAGGGCAGCGGACAGCGTTCGGGCGCCGTCAAGGTCAAGCCGGAACTGGCCTCGACCATCGAGTTCGCGCCGCTGAACCTGCTGGCGCCGGACTGGGGCATCCAGGAGCGCTTCGACGCGATCTTCTGCCGCAACGTGATGATCTACTTCGACAAGCCCACGCAGGGTCGCATCCTGGAGCGCTTCGTGCCGCTGCTCAAGCCGCACGGGCTGCTCTTCGCCGGGCATTCGGAGAACTTCTCCTACGTCACGCGCGCCTTCCAGCTGCGCGGACAGACGGTCTACGAGCTGGCCTCGCCGGCCAGCCGCGCGGGAGGTGGATGATGCGTACGCCGCAGATGCCGGAGGCGATCGCCACCCGTACCTATTTCGACCGTGAGTTCGGCAAGCAGGCGATCAAGCTGCTGCCCAACGAGTACTACGTCAGCAGCGAGGACGTGGTGCTGACCACCGTGCTGGGCTCCTGCGTGGCAGCCTGCATCCGCGACGAGGTGGCCGGTGTCGGCGGCATGAACCACTTCATGCTGCCCGACGACGAGAACGCCGGCGCCGACCGCATGCTGTCGCCGTCGATGCGCTACGGCTGCTACGCGCTCGAAGTGCTGATCAACGAACTGCTCAAGGCCGGCGCGCGGCGCGAGCGGCTCGAGGCCAAGGTGTTCGGCGGCGGCGCCGTGCTCGCCAACATGACCACGCTGAACATCGGCGACCGCAACGCCGACTTCGTGCTGCGCTACCTGAAGACCGAGAACATCCGCGTGGCGGCGCAGGACCTGCGCGGACCGCACGCGCGCCGCGTCAGCTATTTCCCGCGCAGCGGGCTGGCGCTGGTGCGCCGCCTGACGCGCCAGGACGACCAGGTGCTGGTGGCGCGCGACGAGCGCGCGCTGGCCCGAGCCATTTCCGCCGCCCCGGAGCGCGGCCGGGCCGAGCTGTTCGAGCGCCGCCCGACTGCCTTCACGACATCCTGAAGCGAAAGGACCCGAGACAATAATGAGCGCGGCAAAGATCAAGGTGCTGTGCGTGGACGATTCCGCGCTGATCCGCAGCCTGATGACCGAGATTATCAACAGCCAGAGCGACATGGAGGTGGTCGGGACCGCTCCCGACCCGCTGGTGGCGCGCGAGATGATCAAGCGGCTGAACCCCGACGTGCTGACGCTGGACGTGGAAATGCCGCGCATGGACGGCCTCGATTTCCTCGAGCGGCTGATGCGCCTGCGCCCGATGCCGGTGCTGATGGTGTCGTCGCTGACCGAGCGCGGCTCGGAGATCACCATGCGCGCGCTGGAGCTGGGCGCGGTGGACTTCGTCACCAAGCCCAAGCTCGGCATCCGCGACGGCCTGATCGAGTACACCGACGCCATCGCCGACAAGATCCGCGCGGTCTCGCGCGCGCGCGTGCGCACGGCCGCGCCGGCCGCCGCCAGCCCGGTCGCCGGCACGCCGCCCGCGCCGCTGCTGCGCAGCCCGTTGCTGTCCACCGAGAAGCTGATCATCGTGGGCGCCTCCACCGGCGGAACCGAGGCCATCAAGGAACTGTTGATGCCGCTGCCGCCGGACAGCCCCGGCGTCATGATCGTGCAGCACATGCCGGCCGGCTTCACGCGGTCCTTCGCGCAGCGCCTCGACGGCCTGTGCCGCATCACCGTCAAGGAGGCCGAGCACAATGAGCGGGTGCTGCCCGGCCACGCCTACATCGCGCCTGGCGACATGCATCTGCGGCTGGCCCGCAGCGGCGCCAACTACGTGGCGCACCTGTCGCAGGAGGCGCCGGTCAACCGGCACCGGCCGGCGGTGGATGTCCTGTTCGATTCGGCGGCCCAGCATGCCGGCAAGAATGCCATCGGCGTGATCCTGACCGGCATGGGCCGCGATGGCGCGCAGGGCATGCGGCGCATGCACGATGCGGGCGCCTATAACCTGGCGCAGGACGAGCACAGCTGCATCGTGTTCGGCATGCCCAAGGAGGCCATCGCGGCCGGCGGCGTCGATGAGATCGTGCCGCTGTCGGCCATGACGCAGCGCGTGATGGCGCGGCTGGCCACGTTCGGTGCGCGCGCTCAGCGGGTCTGAGGCACGCGGCGGACGCGACGGAGGGGTCGGCGCAGCACCACATAACAAGACGATAACAAGACGATAACAAGACGCCGGCAAGACGCCGGCAAGACGTACAAGGGCAGGGAGCCGGAAGCCTGGCACTCTCCGGAGCCTGCCGAGATAGCAATCATCCACAACCGTTTTGGAGCCGTTAGAGTGGACAAGAACATCAAGATCCTCGTGGTCGACGACTTTCCGACCATGCGTCGGATCATCCGCAACCTGCTCAAGGAGCTGGGCTTTTCCAACGTGGAAGAGGCCGAGGACGGCGCGGCCGGCCTGGAGAAGGTCAAGGATGGCAGCTTCCAGTTCGTCGTCTCCGACTGGAACATGCCCAATATGGACGGCCTGAGCATGCTGCAGGCCATCCGCGCCGAACCGGCGCTGGCCAAGCTGCCGGTGCTGATGGTGACGGCCGAGGCCAAGAAGGAAAACATCATCGCCGCCGCGCAGGCCGGCGCCAACGGCTATGTGGTCAAGCCGTTCACCGCGGCGACGCTGGACGAGAAGATCACCAAGATCTTCGAGAAGCTGGGCAAGGAAGGCACCTGAGGTAGGCACCATGGCGACGACACCGTCTTACAGCAACGATACCGCCGAGCAGATCATCCATCGCATCGGCAACCTGACGCGCATGCTGCGCGACAGCATGCGGGAACTCGGGCTCGACAAGGAGATCGAGCGCGCGGCGCAGGCCATTCCCGACGCGCGCGACCGGCTGAAGTACATCGCCGCCATGACCGAGCAGGCGGCCGAGCGCACGCTCAATGCCGTCGAACTGGCCCAGCCCATCCAGGCTCAGATGGAGAAGCAGGCCGAGGGCCTGGAGCAGCGCTGGGATGCCTGGTTCAAGGAGCCGGCGGAGCTGGCCGACGCGCGCGAGCTGGTGCTCGACACGCGCGCCTTCCTCACCGACGTGCCCCAGCAGACCCGCGCCACCGGCGCGCATCTGCTGGACATCATGATGGCCCAGGATTTCCAGGACCTGACCGGCCAGGTCATCAAGAAGATGATGGACATGATCCGCTCGCTGGAGCAGGAACTGCTGCAGATGCTGATCGACAACGTGCCGGCCGAGCGCCGCGCGGAGGCGCCGGCCACGCTGATGAACGGCCCGCAGGTCAATCCCGAAGGCAAGGCCGACGTGGTGTCGGACCAGTCGCAGGTGGACGACCTGCTCGCCAGCCTGGGCTTCTGAGTCTGCTGCCGGCCCGCGTCTTGCCCGCCGGGGCACGCGGGCCGCATGCTCTGCCGTCCCCGTCGTTTCCTCCTGTCCCCTGGCGCTGCCATGGCCGCACGGGCCGTCACGTGCTGCCCGCTTCGGGCGGCGGCGTGCCGGCGCACGTCCGCTCGTCGTCTGCGCGCCGGCCTCTCGCGCTTGCCCCTTACGCCCGAGCTTGCTCGCGCATGGCCTCGGAAAAGAAAAGAAGCGCCGCGCGCACCGGCAGGCGGCGCGCGCGGCGGCTTTCCGGGCTTTCCCCGGCGCTCAGAACACGTGCTTGATGCCGATCATCGCGCCGAGCTGGTTCACGCCGGGTGCGGGATTGGAGCCCGCGGCGCCGCCGCTGACCGATTGCGCGAGCTGCCCGCCGTTGTCGATGAAGCCGGCGGTGGCGTAGACCGAGGTGCGCTTGCTGAAGGCGTAGGTGCCGCGGATGGCGTACAGCCAGGCCTTGTTGGCGCTGTTGTGGTACTTCAGCCAGTAGACCTGGCCGGCCAGGTTGAAGGCGGGGGTGATGTCATAGGACGCGCCGGCGTACAGCAGATCGCTCTTGGGCGTGGGGCTGCCGCCATTGTCGCGGCGCAGCCAGCCGGCTCCCAGCTTGGTGTTGGCCAGCAGCATGTAGCCGCCCAGCGACAGGCGGTTGTCGGTCAGGCTGCTCTTGGTCAGGCCGCCGAAGGCGCCCGGACCGCCGCGCAGTGAATCATAGGCGGCGGACAGGCCCCACCAGTTGGTCTCGTACATCAGCATGGCCGACCATTCGCGGCAGGCGCGCACGTCGGCGGGATTCTCGCCGGCGCAGTTGGTGCCCGAGGGACTGGGGCCGGCGTTGACGGTGTCGCGGCCGAAGCTGTAGGTGGCGCCCGCCGTCAGGCCGCCGAACTTGCCCTTGTAGGCGATCGCGTTGTCGGCGCGCGTGTTGGGCAGGTAGCTGTCGAGCGAGCCGGAGCCATAGACGTTGGGTCCGAGGATATCGGTGTCCAGCGTGGCCCAGAACAACATGGTGTATTGGCGGCCGAAGCTGACCTGGCCCCAGTTGCTGCTGCTCAGGCCGACCCAGGCCTGGCGCCCGAACAGGCGGCTACCCTGGTTGGACGCGCCGCTGTCGGGCGCGAAGCCCGATTCCAGCGCGAAGTTCGCCTTCAGGCCGCCGCCCAGGTCCTCGGTGCCGCGCAGGCCCCAGCGCGACGGCACCGTGCCGGTCAGCGTGGGCACGCGGGCGAGGCCGTCCTTGGCCGCGCCGACGTTGTTCACATACTCGATCCCGGTGTCGATGACGCCGTACAGCGTCACCGACTGGGCCGCGGCGACGAGGGGCGCGGCGGCAAGCAAGCCGGCCACAAGCCTAGCAAGTTTCATTTCTCGATTCCTTCTCTTGTCCGATAGCAGATAGCGGTCAGTCGTGGTGTGGATGCCGTTCCCCGGCTCGGGAACGCGCGCCGCGCGGCGCCCTGGGGCAGTGGTGGTCTGGTGGCGGGATCCTCCTTGCGGATCGGCGGGTTCGGGGGCAGGCCAGGGTGCCGGCAACGCGCCGGCGGGACCTCGTCTTGTTCTCTCCGTGTTCCGTATATGAAACAACAATCCATATACGGAACGATTGACTCAATATAGCCGCCAATGCCGTGGAGGATGGACCCGGGATATCCCTAGTGCAGCGCGAATACGACGGCCATTGCGTCCGGCCGCCGGCTTGCCGGCTGGCGCCGGTGAATCCATGCGGGCGCGGCGGGTGAACGGGCAAGGCCGATGAATCCAGGCGGGCGGGCCGGCAGGCCGGAATCGGAGGGCAGCACGCGCCCGAGCCGGCCGGCTGGCATCGGGGTTAACCCGCGTGATTCTTCCCGGAAGCAGGCTCTATAGTCCTCGATGTTCTGCATAGGAATCAGTGTTTTATATATAAAACGCAGAGACAGCCTTGCCATGGGCGCGGGCTATCGGGCATCAGGAGAAAACGAGTGGAATTCGAGCTGAATGGGAAGCCCAGCCGCTTCGACGGCGACGGCGACACGCCGCTGTTGTGGGTCATCCGCGACGAGGCCGGGCTGACCGGCACCAAGTACGGCTGCGGCATCGGCATGTGCGGCGCCTGCACCGTGCACATCGACGGGGTGGCACAGCGCTCCTGCGTGACGTCGGCCAGCGCGGTGGCCGGCCGGCGTGTCACCACCATCGAAGGGCTGGCGCCGGAGCGCTCGCATCCGGTGCAGCAGGCCTGGATCGCCAAGGACGTGCCGCAGTGCGGCTACTGCCAGTCCGGCATGGTGATGGCGGTGGCGTCGCTGCTCAAGCAGCACCCGCATCCCACCGACCAGCAGATCGATGCGTCGATCAGCAATATCTGCCGCTGTGCCAGCTACCACCGCATCCGGGAGGCGATCCATGCTGCCGCGAAATGAGACTGCGCTGGAAGCGCCCGCCAGCCCGTCGCGGCGCGGATTCCTCAGGTTCGGCGTGGCCGCGGCCGGTGCGCTGTGCATCCCGTTGCCGGCGCTGGCCGGCCGCACCGTGGACAGCGGCCCGCACGGCAGCCACGAGCTGACCGACTGGATCTGGATCGAAGCGGACGGCAGGACGCGGCTCGGCCTGTCGCAATGCGAAGTGGGGCAGGGCGTCTACACCGGCCTGCCGCAGGTGCTGGCCGACGAGCTCGACGCCGACTGGCGCCAGGTCGAGGTGGTCTTCGTCACCGGGCGCGATGCCTACCGTACCGGGGCGGCCTACGAGGAGCCGCAGCAGTTCGTCGGCGCGTCGATGTCGGCCACGCTGTTCTACGAGCGGCTGCGCATCGCCGGCGCGCAGGCGCGCGAGGTGCTGTTGCGCGCCGGCGCACGCCGGCTCGACGTGCGGCCCAGCCAGTGCCACACCGAACTGGGGCGCGTGATCCACGGCGCCAGCGGACGCTCGCTCGGCTACGGCGAGCTGGCCGCCGATGCCGCCAGGCTGCCGCTCAACCCATCGCCCCGGCTGAAGAACGAGGCCGCCCACAAGCTGATCGGGCGCGACCTGCCGCGCCTGGACACGCCCGCCAAGGTCGACGGCAGCGCCGAATTCGGCATCGACGTCAAGGTGCCCGGCATGCTGGTCGGCGCGCTCAAGATGCCGCCCCAGGTGACCGGCAAGGTCACCGGACTGCGCAATGCCGAGGCGATCCGCAAGATGCCGGGTGTGCGCGCCGTGGTACAGGCGCCGGACGCGGCCATCGTGGTGGCGCAGCATTACTGGCAGGCCAGGAAGGCGGCCGACGCGCTGGAACTGGAGATCGACCCCGGCGCCGCCCAGGGATTGCACAGCGACGCCATCCTGGCTGCCCGCGTCGCCGCGCTCGGCGCTCCCGGGGCCGTCGTCGCCACCCACCTGGGCAGCCCGGAAGACACGCTTGCCAAGGCCGGAGGCAAGATGGTCGAGGCCGACTACCACACGCCCTACATCGTGCACGCGACCATGGAGGCGGTGAATGCCACCGTGCACGTGCGCGACGATGCCATCGAGGTCTGGGGCCCGATCCAGGGGCAGGATTTCGTGCGCAACGCCCTCGCCAGGCTGTTCAACCGCCAGCCCGAATCGGAGATCGTCCACACCACCTTCCTGGGCGGCAGCTTCGGCCGCAAATTCCTGCCCGACTTCGTCATCCACGCCGCGCGCGCCTCGGCGGCGGTGGGCCAGCCGGTCAAGGTGATCCGCTCGCGCGAGGACGACATCCGCCATGGTTTCTACCGTCCCGGCGTCTCGGGCCGCTTCCGCGCCGTGCTCGATGCGCAAGGCATGCCGCTGGCCATGCATGCGCGCGTCACCGGCCAGTCGCTGTACGGTGTCATCAAGAAGGAGCGCATGGCGCAGAACGGCGGCTGGGACGAGACCATGCTGGAGGCGATCTATGACCTGGCCTACCAGGTGCCCAACCTGAAGGTCGACATGATCGACGTGAAGCAGCCGATTCCGGTCAGCTTCCTGCGCAGCGTAGGCAGTACCTCGAGCGTGTTCATGCTGGAGAGCTTCGTCAACGAGATGGCCGACGCGGCCGGCGCCGATCCCTACCGCTACCGGCGCAAGCTGCTGGCGCACGATCCGCTGGCCGTGCGCGTGCTGGACACGGCCGCGGCCCGCGCCGGCTGGGACAGCAAGCCCAGGCCCGGCGTGACGCGCGGCTTCACCTTCAGCCTCTACACCGGACGCGGCGAGGCCTTCCAGACCTATGTGGCGATGGCGGTCGAACTGGAGCGGACGGGCAAGACGTTCCAGGTGCGGCGCGTGGTCTGCGCCGTCGACGCCGGCCGCGCCATCAACCCGAACCTGATCCGCGCCAATATCGAGGGCGGCATCGGCTTCGCGCTCAGCAACACGCTCAAGAGCGAGATCACCTTCCAGGACGGCGCGGTGCAGCAGAGCAACTTCCACGACTTCCGCGTCATCTCGCTGGCCGAGATGCCCAAGGTGGAAGTGGAGATCGTCGCCAGCGACCGCCCGCCCCAGGGCTGCGGCGAAGTCTCGCTGGCGCCGGTGGCACCCGCCGTGGCGCACGCCTTCTACCAGGCCACCCGGCAGCGCCGCCGCGCGATGCCGATGTCGCTGGAGGCCTGAGGGCAAGCGCCCGTCGGCCGCGGCGGCCTGGATCACACCATCGGCTTCGTCTCTGCGCTCGCGTGCTGGACCACACCGAGGGCTTCGCTGGATGTGGCGCCTTGCTAAACCACCCCTCTCCCCCGCCCTCCCATGCGGGGAGAGGGAGCCAAGACCTTGTGCTTGGCGCTCGGTGTTGGTGCATCTCGTCGGCTTCGGCAAGTGCATCAGAGTTCGCACCGCGCCGGTCTTGGCACATCAACGGGTTAACCCCAGTCTGCATTTCCCGATTCCTTGTCTATAGTTCTGCTTGTTCAATATATGAATCGCTGTTTCGTTAGTGAAACGAAACGCAAGACAAGATCCCCGCCGCGATGATGTGGCGCCGAGCCGGCACCGAGCGCCGGCACCAGAAGGATAGGAGCAAGCGCAATGGACGACGCCGCATACAACCCGAACCTCGCGCCCTGGGAAAAGGCCGTGCCCAACAACGTGGCCGGCAAGGGCTATATCGAGCAGCCCGGCAAGGTCGCCAATCTCGTGTGGCAGACCCGCGCGGCGGCGCCGACCGCCTACGAGAACGCACTGGGCGACGCGCTGCAGGCCGCCTTCGAGGGCGGTGCCGAGACCCCCGAGGACATCGTGCGCGCCTTCAATGCCGCCGGCCTGCTGAGTGCCGACGGCCAGCGCTGGAACGAGGAGCGCTTCCTCGCCGAGATGCGCCGCCTGGGCGCCTGAGCGCAACGGCACCACGGGCACGACGGGTGATAAGGAACCGAGAGATGACGATGGAAACGAACAAGCAGGCACGCGTGGAAGAGCGCCTCGAGACGGGGCTGCGCAACTACTGGTACCCGGTGGCCGCCTCGTGGTCGCTGCGCCATGCGCCGATCGGCGTGACGCGCCTGGGCCAGAACCTGGTGCTGTGGCGCGATGGCGCCGGCCAGGTGCAGGCGCTGGAAGACCGCTGCCCGCATCGCGGCGCGCGCCTGTCGATGGGCTGGAACCTGGGCGACCGCGTGGCCTGCTGGTACCACGGCGTGGAAGTGGGCGGCGACGGCCAGGTCAAGAGCGTGCCGGCGGTGGACAGCTGCCCGATGGAGGGCAAGACCTGCGTGCGCAGCTACCCGGTGCAGGAGAAGGCCGGCGCCGTCTTCGTCTGGTTCGGCGACCGCGCCCCGGGCGAGGCCGACGCGCTGCGCCTGCCGGAGGAATTGGAAAGCGAGGAGCACAGCCACTTCCTGTGCGTGGCGCATTGGGACTGCAACTACCGCTACGCGGTGGACAACGTCATGGACCCGATGCACGGTGCCTACCTGCACGCAGTCTCGCACTCGATGGCCAGCGGCGAGAAGTCGGCCGTGATGCAGGTGGTCGAAACCGAGCACGGCCTGGTCTTCGAGAAGACCGGCCAGCGCGGCGTGAACTTCGACTGGGTCGAGTTCGGCGAGACCGGCGCGCTGTGGCTGCGCCTGTCCATCCCCTATCAGCGCAAGGTCGGCCCCGGCGGCCCCTTCGGCATCGTCGGCATCGCCACCCCGGTGGATACCGAGCACTGCATGGTCTTCTTCTGGCGTACCCGCCACGTGCAGGGCTGGCAGCGCGATGCCTGGCGCTTCCTCTACCGCAACCGCCTCGAGCGCCTGCACTGGGACGTGCTGGAGCAGGACCGCGTGGTGCTGGAGTCGCTGGCGCCGAACGCGCGCGACCACGAGACGCTGTACCAGCACGACATCGGCATCACCCGCGTGCGCCGCTTGCTGCGCCGACGCGCCGAACAGGAAGTCGCGGAGCAGCCGATCGCCATGCTGCAGCCCGCCAGCGGAGCCGCCAGCCATGCCTGACGCCGCCAACCAAGGCCTGCTGGCCGGCCGGCGCGTGCTGGTGACCGGCGCCGCGCGCGGCCTGGGACTGGCCTTCGCCGAAGCGATCGCGCAGGCCGGCGCCGCCGTCGCCATGGCCGACGTGCTGGGCGAGCGCGTGCGCGCCGCCGCGGCCGGCCTGGCGCAGCGCGGCCTCACCGTGCTGCCGCTGGAGCTGGACCTGGCCGATCCGGACTCGGTGCGCCGCTGCGCGCAGCAGTCCATCGCCGGCCTGGGCGGCCTGGACGGCCTGGTCAACAACGCCGCGGTGACCGACTCGGGCGGCCGCGCCAGCGACGAGATCGATATTGCCACCTGGGACCGCGTGATGCAGGTGAACGTGCGCGGCACCTGGCTGATGACCAATGCCTGCCTGGACGCGCTGCGCGCCTCCGGACGCGGCGCCATCGTCAACCTGGCCTCCGACACGCCGCTGTGGGGCGCGCCCCGGCTGCTGGCCTACGTGGCGAGCAAGAGCGCCATCCTCGGCATGACCCGTTCGCTGTCGCGCGAACTGGGCGAGGCGCGCATCACGGTGAACGCCGTCGCGCCCGGCCTGACCCTGGTGGAAGCCACCGAGTACGTGCCGGCCAAGCGCCACGAGCTGTACCGCGAGCAGCGCGCGATCCCGCGCGAGCAGTTGCCCGAAGACGTATGCGGCGCGGTGGTGTTCGCGCTGTCCGACTTGTCCCGCTTCATGACCGGCCAGACGCTGGCGGTCAACGGCGGTTTTGTGATGCATTGAATCAGCAAGGAGAAAGAGATGAGCGATCTGAGCGAAGCGACGCAGGTCAAGCGGACGTGGGAGCGCCCCGAGGGCGCCAGCTTCGACCAATGGATGGAAAGCCGCGTGGCGCGCTTCTCCACCCGCCGCTACGACTGGGACGCGCTGAAGTTCCAGGCCGACCACGATCCCAAGTACCGCCGCGCGCAGATGCGCTACCTGGGCACGGGTGGCACGGGCGTCGCGGCCGACACCAATACGGTGCCGTCGGAGCACTTCACCTTCTCGACCATGATCATCCCGGCCGGCCACGAAGGCCCGTCGCACCTGCATACCGACGTGGAAGAGGTGTTCTTCATCCTGCGCGGCAAGATCAAGCTGATCCTGGAGAAGGACGGCGAGCGCTTCGAGACCATCCTGACCGACCGCGACCTGGTCTCGGTGCCGCCCGGCGTGTACCGCGAGGAGATCAATATCGGCGAGGAAGACGCGCTGATGTGCGTGATGCTCGGCGCCAGGAAGCCGGTCACGCCGACCTATCCGCCCGAGCACCCGCTCGCCCAGATCAAGCGCGGGTGAGATCGTGAACGCTCCCGTGCCCGGCAGCGCGCCTGCCTCCGCAGCGGACCACGTCCAGGCCCCGGCGGCCCTGCTCGCCGAACTGGACGCGGGCTTCGCCGAGCGCACGGCCGTGCTGGCCGACGGCGCCCGCGTGGCCTACCGCAGCGGCGGCAGGCAGGGCCCGCTGGTGGTGCTGCTGCACGGCATCAGCTCCGGCGCGGCCTCCTGGCTGCCGTGCGCCAGCCTGCTGGCGGCGCAGGCGCGCGTGCTGGCATGGGACGCGCCCGGCTACGGCGCTTCCGCCGCGCTGGCGCAACCGGCGCCACGCGCCTCGGACTATGCGGCGCGGCTGGCGGGTTTGCTGGAGGCGCTGGCGCTGCGTCCCGACGTCATCGTCGGCCACTCGCTGGGCGCGCTGATGGCCGCGGCCTTCGTCGCGCAGGCGCGTCCCGCGCTGCTGCCGTCGCGGCTGCTGCTGCTCAGCCCGGCGCAGGGCTACGGCGCGCCCGGCCAGCAGGAACAAGCGGCACAGGTGTCGGCGCAGCGGCTGCAGGCGCTGGCGCAGCTCGGCGTGGAGGGCCTGGCCGAGCGCGGTCCGCAGCGCCTGCTGAGCGCGGCCGCCGATGCCGGCGCGCGCGACTGGGTGCGCTGGAACATGCGGCGCCTGAACGTGGACGGTTACCGCCAGGCGGTGGCCATGCTGTGCGGCGATGCCATCGAGCCCTACCTGCAGCGGCGAGCCGCCGGGGTGGACGCGCGGGTGGCCTGCGGCGGCGCGGACGTGGTCACCACGCCGGCGGCGAGCGAGGCGCTGGCACAGCGCCTGGGCCTGCCTTTCGGCCTGGTGCCCGATGCCGGTCATGTGTGTTATATCGAGCAGCCACAGGCACTGGCGCGCATGCTGCGCGGCCTGCTGCCCGCCGCGGCCGCTCCCGGCGCCGCCGTGTCACACTGATCCATCGCCAACGCCAACTGCAAGGATGAACACGACCATGAGCAAAGCCACCCTGCCCGAAGACCTCCAGGAAAAGTACATCGTGCCGGGCCTGGAGCGCGGACTGCGGCTGCTGTGCGAATTCAGCCGCAAGGACAGCACGCTGTCGGCGGCCGAACTGGCGCGCCGGCTGCAGGTGCCCCGCTCCACGGTGTTCCGTTTGCTGACCACGCTGGAGATGATGGGTTTCGTCGAGCGCACCGACGGCGGGCGCGAGTTCCGCCTCGGCATGGCCGTGCTGCGCCTGGGCTTCGAGTACCTGGCCTCGCTGGAACTGACCGAGCTGGGCCGGCCGCTGCTCGACCGCCTGCGCGACGACATCCACTACCCGTGCAACCTGGTGGTGCGCGACGGCCGTTCGATCGTCTACGTCGCCAAGTCGGTGGCGCCGACGCCGTTCGCCAGCTCCGTCAACGTGGGCACGCGCCTGCCGGCGCACGCCACCGTGCTCGGCCGCGTGCTGCTGGAAGACCTGTCGCTGGCCGAACTGCGAGAGCTCTATCCGGAGTCGCAGCTCGAGGTGTTCTCGGAAAGCACCCCGCGCACCGTCGAGCAGCTGTTCGAGATGGTGCAGCACGACCGCCAGCGCGGCTACGTGCTGCAGGAAGGCTTCTTCGAAGCGAGCATCTCCACCATCGCGGCGCCGGTGCGCGATCGCAGCGGCAAGGTGGCGGCGGCGATGGGCGCGACGATTCCGGCCTCGCGCATCGACCCGGAGCAGCTCGGCCCGATGGTGGAACAGGTCCGTCATGCGGCGGACGAGCTCTCGCGCCTGCTGGACTACCGTCCGGCGGCGGAGAACAAGGTAGTCAACTTATACCGAGAATGATGAACAAGGTGATGGGATGCCGATGATCGATCTGGACGGCCGCGTGGCCGTGGTGACCGGCGGTTCGTCGGGCATAGGACTGGCCACCGTGGAGCTGCTGCTGGAAGCGGGCGCATCGGTGGCACTGTGCGGCCGGGACGAAACCCGCCTGCGCGAAGCCGAAGCCGGCCTGCGCGCACGCTTTCCCGGCGCGAAACTGTATGCGGCGCGCTGCGACGTGCTGGACCCGGGCCAGGTGCGCGCCTTCGCCGCCGCCTCCGAAGCCGCGCTGGGACCGGCGCAGATGCTGGTCAACAACGCCGGCCAGGGCCGCGTGTCGACCTTCGCGGATACCGAGGACGAGGCCTGGGCCGAAGAACTGCGGCTCAAGTTCTTCTCCGTGATCCACCCGACGCGGGCCTTCCTGCCGCAGCTGGAGCGCACGCGCGACGCGGCCGTCGTCTGCGTCAACTCGCTGCTGGCGCTGCAGCCAGAGCCCCATATGGTGGCGACCTCGGCCGCGCGCGCCGGGGTGCACAACCTGGTGCGCTCGCTGGCCACCGAGTTCGCCCCCAAGGGCATCCGCGTCAACGGCATCCTGCTCGGCCTGGTGGAATCCGGCCAGTGGCGCCGCCGCTTCGAGGCGCGCCCTGACGAAGACCGCCATCTCGACTGGGCCGCGTGGACCGCGCGCCTGGCCGGGCAGAAGCATATCCAGCTCGGTCGCCTCGGCCTGCCGGTGGAAGCCGCGCGCGCCATCCTGTTCCTTGCCTCGCCGTTGTCTTCGTACACCACGGGCAGCCATATCGATATCTCCGGAGGACACTCCCGTCATGCGTAACGAACAACCGCAAGTCACCGTCGGCGCCGCCATCGCGGCCTTTCTCGAACAATGCGGGGTCAAGGCCGCCTTCGGCGTGATCTCCATCCACAACATGCCCATCCTCGACGCGATGGGCGAGCGCGGCAAGATCCGCTTCGTGCCGGCGCGCGGCGAGGCCGGCGGCACCAATATGGCCGACGCCTACGCCCGCACCACCGGCGGCCTGGGCGTGTGCCTGACCAGCACCGGCACCGCCGCCGGCAATGCCGCCGGCGCCATGGTCGAAGCGTTGACCGCCGGCACGCCGCTGCTGCACATCACCGGGCAGATCGAGACACCCTACCTGGACCAGAGCCTGGCCTACATCCACGAGGCACCGGACCAGCTCACCATGCTCAAGGCAGTGTCCAAGGCCGCCTTCCGCGTGCGCAGCGCCGACACCGCGCTGTCGACCTTCAAGCTCGCGGTACAGACTGCGCTGACCGCGCCGAGCGGCCCCGTCAGCGTGGAAGTGCCGATCGATATCCAGTCGGCGCTGATCCCGATGCCGTCCGACCTGCGTCCGCTCGCCGTGCCCACGCACGTGCCCTCGGCCGAGGCCCTCGATGCGATGGCCGAGCACCTGGCCCGCGCCAAGCGTCCGATGCTGTGGCTGGGCGGTGGCGCGCGCCATGCCGGCGCGCAGGTCAAGCGCCTGATGGACCTGGGCTTCGGCGTGGTCACCAGCACGCAGGGCCGCGGCATCGTGCCGGAGGACGACCCGCGCTCGCTGGGCGCCTACAACCTGCACAAGCCGGTCGAGACCTTCTACCAGGGCTGCGACGCCATGGTGGTGGTGGGCTCGCGCCTGCGCGGCAACGAGACGCTGAAGTACGAGCTGAAGCTGCCGCGCCCGCTCTACCGCATCGATGCCGATCCCTCCGCCGAGGGCCGCTGCTACGCCAGTGATGCCTTCGTCTGCGGCGACGCCGCGCTGGCGCTGACCGGCCTGGCCGACCGCCTCGAAGGCAAGCTCAAGGTCGACGCCGGCTTCGCCGCCGACCTGCGCCGCGCGCACGACACCGCGGTCGGCAGCCTGGTCGACGGCCTCGGCCCCTACGCCGCGCTGGTGCAGTCGCTGCAGGCAGCGGTGGGCCGCGCGTTCAACTGGGTGCGCGACGTCACCGTGTCCAACAGCACCTGGGGCAACCGCGAGCTGCGCCTGTTCGACTCGCGTGCCGGCGTGCACGCGCTGGGCGGCGGCATCGGCCAGGGCCTGGCGATGGGCATCGGCGCCGCGGTCGGCGCGGCGGCCACCGCCTCCGGCAAGAAGACCTTCTGCCTGGCCGGCGACGGCGGCTTCATCCTCAACCTGGGCGAGCTGGCCACCGCGGTGCAGGAGCGCGCCGACCTCGTCATCGTGCTGATGAATGACCGCGGCTACGGCGTGATCAAGAACATCCAGGACGCCCAGTACGGCGGCCGCCGCCACTACGTGGACCTGCACACGCCCGACTACGCCCAGCTGGCCCAGTCGCTGGCGCTGCGCCACTGCCGCGTCGGCAACCTGGCCGACGCCGCCGCCGCGCTGGAAGCGGCCACGGCCGAAGCCGGTCCCTTCCTGCTGGAGATCGACATGCTGGCCATCGGCAGCTTCAAGACCGCCTTCGCCGGCCCGCCGGTCAACAAGGCGACGCCGGCCGACGCGCAGGGCGAGCAGGAAGCGCGCGCCGCCGAGCGCGCCACCGTGACGGCCTGAGGCGAGGAGAGGCGAGATGCTGCACGTGTCGATGGTGGGCTGCGGCGCGATCGGGCGCGGCGTGCTGGAACTGCTCAAGGACGATCCAGACGTCGCCTTCGATGCGGTGATCGTGCCGGAGGCGGCGCAGGCCGAGGCGCGCGCGGCGCTGGCCGCGCTGGCGCCCGGCGCGCGCGTGGTCGACAGGCTCGGCGACAGCCGTCCCGACCTGCTGGTCGAGTGCGCCGGACACCAGGCGCTGGCCGAGCATGTGGTGCCGGCACTGGAACGCGGCATCGCCTGCCTGGTGGTCTCGGTGGGCGCGCTGTCGGAGCCCGGCCTGGCCGACCGGCTGGAAACCGCGGCGCGGCGCGGCCATACCCAGGTGCAACTGCTGTCCGGCGCCATCGGCGCCATCGACGCGCTGGCCGCGGCCCGCGTGGGCGGCCTCGACGAGGTGGTCTACACCGGCCGCAAGCCGCCGCGCGCCTGGCTGGGCACGCCGGCCGAGCAGGTCTGCGACCTCGGCGCGCTGACCGAGGCCCGGGTCATCTTCGAGGGCAGCGCGCGCGATGCCGCGCGGCTCTATCCGAAGAACGCCAACGTCGCGGCCACGCTGTCGCTGGCCGGGCTGGGCCTGGACCGCACGCAGGTCAAGCTGCTCGCCGATCCCGGCGAGCAGGAGAACGTGCACCACGTGGCCGCGCGCGGCGCCTTCGGCGGCTTCGAGCTGACCATGCGCGGCAAGCCACTGGCGGCCAACCCCAAGACTTCCGCGCTGACGGTGTTCAGCGTGGTGCGGGCGCTGGGCAACCGCGCGCACGCGGTATCCATCTGAGGCACGGCCCGCGGCCGGTCCGGACCAAGCAAGAGAGAGCGAGATGAACACGGAACAATGCCTGCCGATCTGCGTGGCGGGGGAATGGCGCCTGGGCACGGGCGAGCGCTATGCGACGCGCTACCCGGCCACCGGCGAGGTGGTGGCCGAGCTGCACGCGGCCAGCGTGGCCGACGTCGAGGAAGCGGTACAGGGCGCGCAGCGCGCCTTCGAGACCAGCGGCTGGGCCCGGCGCAAGCCGCATGAGCGCGCCGCCGTGCTCTACCGCGTGGCCGAACTGATCCGCGCCCGCGCCGAGCCGCTGGCGCAGCGCCAGCGCCTGGACAACGGCAAGCCGATCAGCGAGACGCGCGCGCTGGTGGCCAGCGCCGCCGGCACTTTCCAGTTCTTCGCGGCGGCCTGCGAAACGCTGGAAGAAGCGCTCACGCCGTCGCGCGGCGACTGCCTGACCCTGAGCGTGCACGAGCCGATGGGCGTGGTGGCGGCCATCACGCCGTGGAACTCGCCGATCGCCAGCGAAGCGCAGAAGATGGCGCCGGCGCTGGCCGCGGGCAACGCCGTAGTGGTCAAGCCGGCCGAGGTCACGCCGCTGATGGCGCTGGAACTGGCCAGGATCTGCGAAGAGGCCGGCGTGCCCAAGGGCCTGGTCAGCGTGCTGCCCGGCAAGGGCTCGGTGATCGGCGACGCCATCACCCAGCATCCGCTGGTGCGCCGCGTGTCCTTCACCGGCGGCACCAGCACCGGCCGCCATATCGCCCACATCGCCGCCGACAAGATGATGCCGGTGTCGCTGGAGCTGGGCGGCAAGTCGCCCACCATCGTGTTCGAGGACGCCGACCTGGACCACGCCGTCAACGGCGTGCTGTACGGCATCTTCAGCTCCTCGGGCGAGTCCTGCATCGCCGGCTCGCGCCTGTTCGTCGCGCGCCCGCTGTACGAGGCCTTCCTGGAGCGCCTGGCCGCCGGCGCGGCGCGCCTGCGCGTGGGCGACCCGGCCGACGAGCGCACCCAGATGGGCCCGCTGATCACCGACCGCCACCGCGACAGCATCGAGTCCTACGTGGCGATGGGCGTGGAAGACGGCGGCCAGCTGCGCACGGGCGGCGTGCGCCCGGTCGTGCCCGGCTGCGAGAACGGCTACTTCTACACGCCTACCATCATCGAAGGGCTGGATAACCGCGCGCGCCTCTGCCAGGAAGAGGTCTTCGGTCCGGTGCTGGTGGCCATGCCCTTCGAAGACGAGGAAAGCCTGGTCGAGCAGGCCAACGACAGCGTCTACGCGCTGGCCGCCGGCATCTGGACGCGCGACTACAAGCGCGCCTGGCGCTTCGCCCGCGCGGTGCAGGCCGGCAATGTGTGGATCAACACCTACAAGCAGTTCTCGATCTCCACGCCGTTCGGCGGCTGGCGCGACAGCGGCCTGGGGCGCGAGAAGGGCCGCCTGGGCATCCTGCAGTACATGGAGCAGAAGAGCGTGTACTGGGGCCTGAACGAGCAGCCGCTGCCCTGGGCCAACTGAGCCGGCGCCGCGCGACCCACAAGAGAGAGACAGCAAGATGAACACGATCCTGGGCATCGACGAAATCGTCTACGGTGCCGACGACCTGGACGCCTGCAGGCGCTTCTTCGCCGACTGGGGCCTGGCCCTCACGCGTGAAGACGCCGCCGGGCTGGACTTCGAGACCTTGAACGGCTGCCGCGTGCTGGTGCGCCGCAGCGACGACCCGGCGCTGCCGCCGGCCATCGAGGACGGCCCGACCCTGCGCGAGGTGGTGTGGGGCGTCGATACCCCCGCCGCGCTGGCAGGCATTGCCGAGGCGATCCGCGGCGAGGCCGGCTTCACCGAGGCCGGCGGGCGCGTCGGCTGCACCGACCCCAACGGCCTGGCCGTGCGCTTCCAGCTCACCCGCAAGCGCGAGGTGCAGCTCGAGTGTGCGCGCATGAACACCTGGAACGAGAAGCCGCGCCTGAACCAGCGCGCGCCCATCTACGAGCGCGCGCAGCCGGTCGAGGTCGGCCACGTGGTGTTCTTCGTCAAGGACGTGGCGGCCACCGAACGCTTCTATACCGGCAAGCTCGGCTTCGTGCCGTCCGACCGCTATCCGGAGCGCGGCGCCTTCCTGCGCTGTGCCCCCGAGGGCGGCCACCACGACCTGTTCCTGCTGCAGCTGCCCAACGGCAAGAGCGGCCTGAACCACGTCGCCTTCACCGTGCGCGACATCCACGAAGTGTTCGGCGGCGGCCTGCATGTCTCGCGCTGTGGCTGGGATACCCAGCTCGGCCCGGGCCGCCACCCGATTTCCTCGGCCTACTTCTGGTACTTCAAGAACCCGGCCGGTGGCCTGATCGAGTACTACGCCGACGAGGACCAGCTCGACGCGCGCTGGGAACCGCGCGAGTTCGAGCCCGGCCCCACCCGCTTCGCGGAGTGGGCGGTCGAGGGCGGCCTGGACGGCAACACGCGCCGGCAGAAGAACGCGGGCGGCCCCGAAGGCAAGTTCCTCACGGAAAAGCGCTGAGCGGCCCGGCGAGGCGCGCGCAAGACAGCAGCAACGAGACAGCAGCAAGACAGCGGCAACGAGACCGCGGCAACAGCAGGAAGGAAGACAGTCATGAGTACCAGCCAGACCTTGACGATGCGCGTGCAGGCCATGCGCTACGAGGCACGCGGCATCGTCAGCGTGGAACTGCGCGCCGTCGACGGCAGCGAACTGCCGGCCTATACGCCCGGCGCGCATATCGACCTGCACCTGGGCAACGGACTGGTGCGCAGCTACTCGCTGTGCGGCGCCCCCGAGCAGCGCGACCGCTACGTGGTCGGCGTGCTCAACGACCGCGCCAGCCGCGGCGGCTCGCGCTATGTGCACGAGCAGCTGCGCGTGGGCAGCACGCTGACGGTGGGCGTGCCGCGCAACCACTTCGAACTGGACGAGGGCGCGGCCCACACCGTGCTGGTGGCGGGCGGCATCGGCATCACGCCGATCGCCTGCATGGCGCGCCGGCTGGCGCAGCTCGGCCGCTCCTTCGAGCTGGTCTACTGCGCCCGCTCGCGCGAGGAGGCCGCCTTCCTCGATGAACTGGAACAGTACGGCGATGCGCTGCGCGTGCATTTCGACGACGTGCAGGGCGGCCCGCCCGACCTGCCGGCGCGCCTGGCAGGCCATGGCGCCGACACGCATTTCTACTGCTGCGGGCCGGGCCCGATGCTGCAGGCCTTCGAGGCCGCCTGCGCCGGCCACGGCCACCAGCACGTGCACATCGAGCGCTTCGCCGCCGATCCGGCTGTGTCGGCCGTGCAGGACGGCGCCTACACGGTCGAACTGGCGCGCTGCGGCAAGCACCTAACGGTGCCGTCCGGCAAGGCCCTGCTCGACGCGCTGCTGGAAGCCGGCGTCGACGTCGACCACAGCTGCCGCGAGGGCGTGTGCGGCTCCTGCGAGACGCGCGTGCTGGAAGGCGTGCCGGAGCACCGCGACAGCGTGCTCAGCAAGAACGAGCGCGAATCCGGCAAGACCATGATGGTATGCGTGTCCGGCTGCAAGGGCGCGCGGCTCGTGCTCGACCTGTAAGGCTCGCGGGGAAGCAAGAGAGCCGCCAATCCAGGCATGAAACGCCGCCGGCCGCGCGCCGGCGGCACGATCCCGGCATGGGGACATCCGGCACGGCGGTTGCAGACCGTCAGTAGACCGGAGGCACGCGCAGGCATCCCGCCGCTCGCGCAGGCCGCCCTGCCAGACGCCGCTCGCGCGCCGGCCCACCAGCCGCGCGCCCCCGGCCGACACCACGAAAGGCATAGCGTGTTGATCCAGAGACAAGAAACCGCCCCCCTGGCCGCCGACGGCGCCAGCGTGCCCGCCCCGCCGCCCGGCCTGCCGCGCGACGCGATGCCAGCCGGCCAGGCCGCTGCCGCCGGCACCACTCCAGGCCAGATCGTCGCGCGCATCGAGCGCATGCCCGGCAACGCCATGCATGTGCGCGCGCGCCTGCTGATCGGCCTGGCCACCTTCTTCGACGGCTTCGACGTCATCGTCATCGCCGCCACGCTGCCGCTGCTGATCGCCCAGTGGTCGCTGTCGCCGGCCCAGGTCGCCTTCCTGATCGGCGCGCCGGCCTTCGGCCAGCTGCTCGGCACCCTGCTGTTCCCGGCCTTGGCCGAGCGCATCGGGCGCCTGCGCACCATCGGCTGGAGCGCGGGCATTATCGGCCTGATGAGCATCGCCTGCGGCTTCTCCACCTCGTTCGAGATGTTTGCCGCGCTGCGCATCATCCAGGGCCTGGGGCTGGGCGGCGAACTGCCGGTGGCCGCCACCTACATCAACGAGGTCACGCGCGCCCACGGCCGCGGCCGCTTCGTGCTGCTGTACGAAGTGGTGTTCCCGATCGGCCTGCTGGTGTCCAATGCCGTCGGCGCCTGGCTGGTGCCGCGCTTCGGCTGGGAGATCATGTACTTCATCGGCGGTGTGCCGCTGGTGCTGCTCTTCATCCTGCCGCGCGCCGTGCCCGAATCGCCGCGCTGGCTGGCCGAACGGGGCCGGCTGGCCGAGGCCGATGCCGCGCTGGCCGTCTTCGAAGCGCGCGCCAAGGGCCCGCTGCCGCCGCTGGACGGCGAGCGCGACTACGATGCCCTGATGCAGAAACACCCGCGCCGCAGCGTCAAGGACCTGCTCGGCCGCGCCTACCGCGGCCGCACGCTGGCGGTGTGGATGCTGTGGGCCACCTGCGGCTTCATCCAGTACGGCCTCTCGACCTGGCTGCCCACCATCTACAAGACCGTCTACCACGCGCCGCTGCAGCTCGCGCTGAACCTCGCCGCCGCCGCCTCGGTGCTGGGCGTGCTGGGCTCGCTGGCCTGCGCCATGCTGGTCGACAAGGTCGGCCGCAAGCCGGTGATCAATGTGTCCTTCCTGCTGTGCGCGCTGTCGCTCGGGCTGGCCGGCGTGTTCCACGACAGCTCGCTGTACGTGGTCGCCACCTTCTGCGCGCTGGCCATGGGCCTGCTGGCCAGCGGCTTCATCACGGCCTACGTCTACACGCCGGAGCTCTATCCCACCAGCATCCGCGCCACCGCCTGCGGCTTCGGCGGCGCCTGGCTCAAGCTCGGCGCCATCGTCGCCCCCACCTTCGTGGCGGGCACCATCGGCAGCGGCAAGATCGACCACGCCTTCCTGGCGCTGGCGCTGGTGCCGCTGCTGACCGCGGTGGTGGTGCATCGGCTCGGCATCGAGACCAAGGGCAAGGTGCTGGAGCAACTGGAGGCGTGAGGCTCCGGGCGGCGGGTGCTGCCCGGGGCATCGGCGGCCGGTGGCCAGCGACGGGACGGCGCGCGAGCGGCCGGCGCTACGGCGCCGATCCCCGCTGCCAGGCCAGCAGGCTGGCATGGCGGGCCAGCGTGCGGCGCGCGGTGTGGTAGTCGGGCGGGTCGACCGCCGCGGCCAGGCCGCTGCCGCCGCCGTCCTGCTGCGCCGCCGCGTGGCGCCGCACCAGGTCTTCGGCATCGGCGACCTGTTGCGCGGACGGCGTGAAGGCCGCGTGGATGGAGGCGACCTGCGCGGGCAGGACCGTGCAGCGCGACTTCATGCCGATGCGCCGCGCCCATTCGAGGTCGGCCTGCAGGGCGGCGGTGTCGCGGTAGCTGAACGGACAGTCGATCGGCACGCAGCCGGCGGCGATGCAATCGACGAGAAAGCGCGCGCGGATGTGCCGCAGTTCGATGCCATCCGGTCCGCGCACCACGCCCAGGTCGGCGCTCAGGTCTTCGGCGGCCAGCAGGCAGGCGCTGATGCGCGCGCTGGCCGACAGGATCGCGCCGGCATTGACGAGGCCGCGTGCCGATTCCAGGGTCGGCACGATCTCGGTGGCGCCGGCCGGGAGGCCGAGCGCCTGCTCCAGCGCGCCGATCTCGGCGTCCAGGGCACGGATCTGCTCGGCACGCTCGACGTGCGGCAGCAGGATCGCCGTCGGCGCGCCCGGCATGACGCCGCGCAGGTCGTCGCCGCCATCGCGCTCGAGCAGGTTGATGCGCACGGCGCCGACCGTGCCGCGTTGGCGGCACGCCGCCATCAGCGCGACGATGCGGGTGCGCGCGGCGGGGCGGTCCTCGGCCGCGGTGAACTCTTCCAGGTCGGCGACCAGGACATCGGCGCCGCTGTCGAGGCCGGCCTGCTGCCGCGCCGCGTCCAGTCCGGGCACGAACAGCCAGCTGCGCCGCAGGATCGGCGGGCGCGGGCGGCAGGGGGTGTCTTGTGAAGGCATGGCGGACGCGTTACGGGGCAAGCTGAAGCACCGCCGAGGCGGGCTCGCCCGCGCGCAGGCGCGCGAGGATGGCCGGCTCGGCCTGGTCCGAGGCCAGCGCCTGGTCGACATGGGCGGCCGCCACCTCGGCGGGCAGGAACAGCACGCCATTGTCGTCGGCCAGCACCAGCCACCCGGGGTGGACCGTCACGCCGCCGCACTGCACCGGCACGTTGACGGCGCTGCCCCCGGCCTCCTGCTTCTTGGTGGTCAGCACACTGGTGCCGCGGGCGAACACCGGCAGCCGCATCCCGCCCAGCTCCGCGATGTCGGTCACGACGCCGTCGCTGACCACGCCGCGCGCGCCGGCGCATTGCAGCGCGGTGCCGGTCACCGCGCCGATCGCCGCATGCGCGCGGTCGCCGCAGGGATCGATCACCAGCACGTCGCCGGGCCGCAAGGTTGCGATGGCGCGGTTGACGGCAAAGGCATTGGGCGTGGCCAGCCGCAAGGTGACGGCGCGTCCGACGATGCGCAGGCCCGGGACCAGCGTGCGGATCGCGTGGCTGGCAAAGCCGTCCTCGAGGAAGTGGCCGAGGGTGGGAAAGCTGATGCGGTCCAGCCGCTGCAGCAGGTCTTGGTCCGGGCCTTGAGCCGGGTCGTGGTCAGCAAGCATGATGAGGAATCCAGGGTAAGGACTGGCAGCGGGCTCCGGGTGTCAGCGCGGCGCGGCGCCCGAGCCGGCCAGCGCGCTGCCATTGGCCGCATTGCGGGCCAGGGTCTCGGCGAGCATCAGCAGGGCACCGGCCGACAGCGTCGCAGAGCCGATCATGTACCAGGCCACCGACGAGCCGCGGCCGGTCGCGGACAGCAGCGCGGTGGTGATGATGGGGGTGGCGGCGCTGCCGAGCAGGCCGGACAGCATGTAGCTGATCGACAAGCCGGAGTAGCGCACCTTGGTGCCGAACAGTTCGGCCAGGAAGGTCGCGATCGGGCCGTAGTTGGCGGCGAAGGCGCTCATCATCAGCAGGTAGCCGAGCAGGGCCAGGCCGAACACCTTGGTGTCCAGCAGCCAGAACAGCGGGAAGGCCAGCAGCGCCTCGGCGATGATGCCGCCGACGATCACCGGCTTGCGCCCGACCTTGTCGGACAGCAGGCCGAACAGCGGCAGCAGCACGATGCACAGCGCGCAGGAGATCAGCGCGATGGCGAGCATCGCGTTGCGCGAGAAGCCCAGCGTCTGCGTGCCGTAGGTCAGGCCGAAGGCCACGATCAGGTTGAAGGCGGTGCCGGTCGACATGGTGGCGATGCCGCCCAGCAGCACCTGCTTCCACGATTTGGTCATCACCTCGGCCAGCGGCACCTTCACCTGTGCCGCGCTTTCCTTGACCTTGCTGAACGACGGGGTCTCGGCCGTGTTGAGGCGGATGTACATGCCCACGCCGACCAGCAGGATGCTGGCCAGGAAGGGAATGCGCCAGCCCCACGACAGCAGCGCCTCGTTGGACAGCACGGCGTTGCTGGCCAGGAAGGCCAGGTTGGCGATCAGGGTGCCGGCCGGCACGCCGATCTGCACCCAGGAGCCATACAGGCCGCGGCGGTTGGCCGGTGCGTGTTCCACTGCCATCAGCACGGCGCCACCCCACTCGCCGCCGAGGGCCAGGCCCTGGATCACGCGCAGGGTCAGCAGCAGGATCGGCGCCCAGATGCCGATCGCGGCGTAGTCGGGCAGCAGGCCGATGGCAAAGGTCGCCGCGCCCATCATGACCAGGGAAACCAGCAGCATGGACTTGCGGCCGACCTTGTCGCCGAAGTGGCCGAACAGCGCCGCCCCGACCATGCGCGCGAGGTAGGCGGAAGCGAAGGTGCCGAAGGCCAGCAGGGTGCCGATCAGCGGATCGAAGGCCGGAAAGAACACCTTGTTGAAGACCAGGGCCGAGGCGGTGGCGAAGATGAACAGGTCGTACCACTCGACCGTCGTGCCGATGACGCTGGCGACGGCGATCCTGCGCATCTTGTCGGGGGCGGCGCCGCGTTCCGCTGGGGTCGGGGAGGCGTGGTCTGGGGTCATGACGATGTTTCCGGTAAGGCAGGATCCGGTGCGGGATCCCGAGGTTGAGGCGTTGCGCTGGCACTGGCTGGCGCCGTCCGGGCTGGCCGATGGCCGCTGGTGGTCCGGCCTTTTGGTCCGGCCGGTTGCCGCGAAGCGCTGCTTATTTCACCATCTATGATGGAATTGAGCGGGTGGTCAGGCCAATATATCCTATCGGAGCCAAAGCGGCTGGGTTATAGGTAGTTTCTCTAGGTCTGGTGGACAGGTGGTCCGGCCATGTGGGGCGGGGCCAAGCTGCTGGTCTGACCGATTGCAAGACGTGTGCCAGCATCAAGATCCGGCAAAGAGGCGAGGCCGGGACCGTGGCGCGCACGGCCGTGGTGCCGGCGGCCCGGATTCGGCCCGGATTCGGTCCGGCTGCGGTGCGTCGGTGGTGCGTC
>JABLTH010128742.1_pt1 | contig 32710 bp, 32 predicted proteins | sample 7875711 | NCBI WGS metagenome assembly JABLTH01 (sample SAMN14941262, study PRJNA633318) | bioreactor metagenome | isolation source: bioreactor | place: China | collected 2019-03-05 | reverse complement strand
GGTGCCGTATCCGACCGACAGCATCACGAGATGCGATGCGGCGTCATCGCGCAGCCCGCAGGCGTTCGCGGCCGCCCGGGCGCCCCAGTCGTGCCCGACCAGCACGGGTCGCTCGAGGCCGAGCGCATCGACGAAGTCGAGCACATCGCGACCGAGCGCCGCGAGCTGGCCGCTGCGCGGCACGGATGCGTCACGAAAGCGCGTCGGCGCAAAGCCGCGCAGCGCAGGCGCAAGCACGCGGTAGCCGCGCGCGGCAAGCGTCGCCGCCACGGCGCCCCAGCCGATCGGGCTGTCCGGCCAGCCGTGCAGCAGTACCGCCACGCGCTCGCCGCGCGGGTTCCATTCGAGATAGGCAATATCGAGCGACGCGGTCGTCGCATGCGCGTAGGTCGTCATCGTGCACTCCGTTGGGTCGATCCGAGTGGACGATGGTAGGCCGGTCGTTCATCACGATTCGCGGAGTATCATTGTTCACTCTTCGCATATTGTGTTGAATCGAACCATGGAACCGCTGACCGATCCCGCGTCGAGCGCGCTCGACATCACGCTGTTGCGCACCTTCCTCGAAGTCGTCGACAGCCGCGGGTTCGCGCCGGCCGCGGAACGGCTTGCGTTGACACCGTCCGCCGTCAGCGGCCATATCAAGCGGCTCGAACAGGCGGCCGGCACGGTGCTGCTCGCGCGCACGACGCGCCGCATCGCGCTCACGCCGGCCGGCGACACGCTGTACGCGTACGCGCGCAACATCGTCGACATGGAGCGCGAAGTGCGCGCGAGGCTGCGCGGCGCGCCGGCGCACGGGCCGCTGCGGGTCGGCGCGTCGGAGGATTTCGCGGGCGCGTGGCTGCCGCATGTGCTGCGCACGTTTCGCGACCGCCACCCGCGCACGTCGATCGAACTGAAGGTCGGCATCACCGCGTCCCTGCTGCGCGAGCAGACGCTCGGCCGGCTCGACGTCGTGTTCGGCAAGCAGTGCCGGCAGGTCGACACGCCGGGCGAACTGCTGTGGGAAGAGCCGCTCGTGTGGGCGTTCGCGTCGGATCGCACGCTCGACGCCGGCGGCGACGTGCCGCTCGCGCTGTTTCCGCAGCCGTGCGTTTATCGTGAAGCCGCCGTCGCGGCACTCGCCGCCGCGCTGCGCCCGTTTCGCGTGCTGTTCGAGAGCGGCAGCATGGCCGGCTGCGTGTCGGCCGCGCTCGCCGGCTTCGCGGTCACCGCGCTGGCGCGCAGCCAGCTGCGCGACGGCTTGCGCGAATGCGGGCCGCAAGACGGCCTGCCGGCGTTGCCGGCCGCACGCTTTTACGCGTTCGCGTCGAAGCCCGACGGCGCCGGCGCCGCGCTGATCGACGCGGTGCGGGCCACCGGGCGCACGCGGCAGTTCTCCGCACACGCCGACTGAACGCGCGCCGGTCGCAATGGATGTCGAATGCCGCCGGCGCGCCCCGCCGATCGCGGTCGGCGCGTGCGGGCGCGGCGCCCCTTTCGGTCGCCGGTCCTCAGTCGCCGGTCGCGGTCGCGCCCGTGCCGTTCAGCGCATCCGCCATCAACTCCGCGAACCATTCGATGAACGCGTTGAGCCGTCTCGACCGGTGCCGGCGATGCGGATACACGGCCGACACGTCCATCGGCGCGGCACGGTGGCCGGGCATCACGTCGACCAGCGCCCCGCTGTCGAGCAGATGCTCGACGTCGAAGCGCGGAATCTGGATCAGCCCCATCCCGGCGATGCAGCTGGCGATATAGGTTTCGGCGTTGTTGACGATCACGCGGCTCGGCAGCGTGAGGGTGTACCGCTGGCCGTCCGAACAGTATTCCCAGTCGAGTTCACGCCCGGTCGTCGGCGACGCATAGCCGATCGCCCAGTGTCCGTGCGCGAGCGCATCCGGATGCTCGGGCACGCCGCATTCGCGCAGGTAGTCGGGGCTCGCGCAGTTGATCAGCGTGAACTGCCCGAGCGGCCGCACGACGAGACTGCTGTCCGCGAGCCGCCCGACGCGGATCGCGCAGTCGACGCCCTCCTGCACCAGGTCGATCGACCGATCCGTCGAGCCGAGCGACAGTTGCAGCTTCGGGTAACGGCGAAACAGCGACGGCAGCGCGGGCGCCACCATGCGGCGCGCGATCCGGCTCGGCACGTCGACGTTCAGCCGGCCGATCACGTCGCGGTCGCGGCGGCGGAACAGGCGGTCGAGTTCGTCGGCTTCCGCGAGCAGGCGCCGGCCGCGTTCGAGCAGCAGCGCGCCGTCGGCCGTCAGCTGCACCTGGCGCGTCGTGCGATGCAGGAGGCGCGTGCCAAGCCCCGTCTCGAGCTGCTGGACGGCCGCCGACACGGTCGCGCGCGGCACGTCGAGCGCGTGCGCGGCCTTGATGAAGCTGCCCATCTCGGCAACCTGCAGGAAGATTCTGACCTGATCCAGCTTGTCCATCGGCAGGGAACGTAGGTTCGGAAACGCGTCGCCGCCGGCTGTCGCGCGTCGCGGCAAGGTTCGGCGGCACGGAAAAACGGGCGCGCAGCCGCGAGGCCGCACGCCCGTCCATTGTCCACGCAAACGCGCCATTGCGGTGCACGCCGCGACGTCCGCCGAAGCGGCGCGTTGCCCGGCCGGTTACTTGGTCGCTTACTTGGTCGCTTATTTGGTCGTATAGCCGCCGTTGATCAGGATCGTCTGGCCCGTGATCCACCAGCCGTCGGTGACGAGATGGCGAATGAACGGCACGACGTCCTCGATGTCGGTCAGGCCCGTCTTGCTGAACGGCGACAGCGCGGCCGCCGTCTTGTGATACGCGACCGCATCGGCGCCCTCGGCCGGATAGAAGAACGGCGTGTCCATCGGACCCGGCCCGACGGCCGTCACCGAGATCCCGCGCGCGCCGTACTCCTTCGACGCCGCACGCGTGAAATGCTCGACCGGCGCCTTCGATCCTTCGTACGCCGCATAGAACGGCGTGAACGCGCCGAGCAGCGACGTCACGAGCGTGACGAGCTTGCCGTGATCCTCGAGGTGCCGCCCCGCTTCCTTGATGAAGAAAAACGCCGACTTGCTGTTGACCGCGAACATCTCGTCGTACTCGGCCTCGCTGATCTCGGTGAACGGCTTCTTCAGCACCTTGCCGACCGTGTTGATCGCGATGTCGATCTTGCCGAAGCGCTGTTTCGCGTCGTCGAACAGCTTCTCGACCGCGGCGGCCGTCGTCAGGTCGCCCTGGAACGTGGCAGCCTCCGCGCCGGCCGCGCGCACCGCGGCGGCCGTCTCCTCGGCCTGTGCCTGCGATGCGGCGCTGTTGTAGTGAATCGCCACTGCCTTCGCGCCGTGGCTCGCCAAATCCCGGGCGATCAGGCCGCCGAGATTCTTTGCGCCGCCTGCGATCAGGACGACCTTGTCTGCGAGCGTATGAATTGCCACGGTGGACTCCTTTTCTCGATGAACGAATCCTGGAGTGTAGGCACGCGCGACGCACCGGTCAGCCGGTCGCGGCTGGATGGATTATCCAGAAAATCCGTCCAATCGCCGCAACGTAATGTGGCCTGCCGCACCGACAGGATTTCCGGAATCGCCGACCGATGCCGCGGATGCCGGCCGGCTCAGCGCGCGTACAGCGCCGCGTCGATCTTGCCGAGCAGCCATTGCATGCCGGCCAGATGCTGCTGGTCGTGGCTGCACAGGTAGTGGACGAGCCCGCGCACGGTCAGCGAGCCGTAACCGTCGAACTCCCCGGTGCGTGCGAGCTGCTCGGGCGTGAGGCGCGACACGAGGTCGAGCGTCTCGCGCCGTGCTTCGCGGATCGCCGCGAGCACGTCGGACGCATACGCGTCGTTGTAGCGGCGCTCGATCGCGAGCGCGTCGCCATCGATCGACACGAGCAGCGGCCGGTCTTCGTCGAGCATCCGCCGCAGCCGCACGTGATAACCGTCGGTCTCGATGTCGCGCACGTGGCAGAGCTGTCCGAGCGGCGAGAAGTGCTCGCTCGGGATTCCGGCCCAGTCATCGGGCGTCCAGCGCGCGTAGCCGTCGGGGACGGCCGCGAAATGCGCTTCGAGCTGACGGGGAAAATCGGCGAGTGCGTCGAGCGTCGTCGGATTCATGCGGGACTCCCTGTCGAATGGAAGCGACGGCAGCCCTGGCACGGGCCTGCCGCCGCCGTTGCGTCACGTCACTTCACGCTGAAGCCGTACGCGCCCTGCGTGCGGTGCCCGTCGGTCGCGACGGCCACCCATTTCACCGTATAGGCGCCCGTGCCGGCCGCCGTGAGCGGCACCGTCATCCGCTTGCGGTTCGACGCGTCGATGCGCGCACGGCCGTCCGACACCGTCTTGCCGTTGCCGTCGACGACGACGATCGAGCTGAACGCCGGCTCCAGCGGCTCGGTGAAATCGATCGTGACGGCAGCCGGTGCGGCGGCCACCACCGCGCCCGCCGCCGGGTCGCTCTTCGCGAGATGCGCGTGCGCGAACGCAACCGACGAGACGGTTGCGGCGAGGATGACGGCGGCAGCCTTGCGGCCGAACGGGAACGAAGCGAAAGGCATGGACTTTCCGTGAAGAGTGAACGGGCGCCGCGCCCCACGCGGCGTACCGGCAGCTTACCAGCGCATGCGGGTTCACGCCGGCCGCGCGCCGCCGCTTGATAGAATGCGCGCGCTATGGATCTCGAAAGCATTCTCTACTCCCAGGGCTTCGGCTCGCGCCGCCAGTGCCGCGGCCTGATCGAGGCGGGCCGCGTCAGCGTGGCGGGCGCGTGCGCGACCGACCCCGACGCCGCGTTCGATACCGACGGCCTTGTGTTCTCGGTCGACGATACGGCGTGGCCGTTCCACGCGCGCGCATATCTCGCGCTCAACAAGCCGGCCGGCTACGAGTGTTCGCGCGACCCCCAACACCACGCGAGCGTGTTCAGCCTGTTGCCCGCACCGCTCGTCGCGCGCGGCGTGCAGTGCGTCGGACGTCTCGACCAGGACACGACGGGCCTGCTGCTGCTGTCGGACGACGGCCAGTTCGTGCACGCGTACACGTCGCCGAAGCGCAAGGTGCCGAAAACCTACGTGGCGACCGTGCGCCACCCGCTCGACGACGCGCAGCTGAATGCGCTGCGCACCGGCGTGCAGCTGCACGGCGAGCCGAAGTCGATCGCGGCGGTCGCCGCCGACGCGCGCGCACCGCACGCGCTCGCGCTGACCGTCCTCGAAGGCAAGTATCACCAGGTCAAGCGCATGGTCGCGGCGGCGAGCAATCGCGTCGAAGCGCTGCATCGCGAAAGCATCGGCGGCTTCGCGCTGCCGGGCGATCTCGCGCCGGGTGCGTGGCGCTGGCTCGATGACGCCGACCTTTCAGCGCTGCGCAATCCCGTCGAAACCCTGTAAGGGAAAATCCGCACGATCGTTCGGTGCCCGGCCGCGTCTCGGCCGCATGTTCCCCCGCTATACTGAAATCACAAGCTGCACGAGCAGCGATGCAGGGGAGACATCATGAACATCAACCATACTTTCGAACTGTCGTACATGATGATCGCGTTCGCGGTCGTCGGTGTCATCGTGATCGGCGGCCTGCTGGCCATGATGCACGCGAAGCACAAATATCATCCGAACCTGATTGGCGCGCTGATCGGCGCGCTGCTGTGCTTCCTGCTGATCGAGGCATTACCGGCGCTGACCTGATGCGCTGCCCGGCGCGAGCGTTTGAAGGAAATCGTCTACGGTCGGATACCGCAACGTCACGCACAATTCGGCCTTGAGCCGTGCGTTGGACAGGCGCCGCGACTCGCGCATGAACGACAGCAGGGTCGGCTCGAGCTGGCGCTCGGCGTCCGCGCGGCTGACGCGTGGCGGCCTCGGCAGGCCAAGCGCCTGCGCGACCCGGTCGAAATATTCCCCCATCCGCAGTTCGCTGTCGTCCGACGCGTGCACGGCGCGCGCCGGCTTGCCGCGTTCGGCCGCGCGGCGCAGGATCGCCGCGAGATCGTCCGCGTGGATGTGGTTCGTGTAGACGTCGTCGGCCGGTTCGAGTGCCGGCGTGCCGCGCTCGAGCCGTGCGACCGGCAGGCGGTTCGCCGCGTAGATGCCCGGAATGCGCACGATGCGCGCGGACAGCACGCCGCGCACCGTCGCCGCGCGCAGTTGCCGCTCGGCCGACACGCGTCGGAACGCGCGCGGATTCGCGGGGCGCAAGGGCTGCGTCTCGTCGATGCGCGCGCCGCCGCAGTCGCCGTATACGCCCGTCGTGCTCGCGTAGACGAGCCTCGGCGCGCGAAGGCCGTCGGGTACAATACGCGCTCCCCGAACGGGTGCGCCGGCCTGCCGTGCAGCGGTGCGCAGCGTTCGGAGCCGGCCGACCGCCGGTGCCGGCGGAGTCGATGGCCGACGCGCAGGCACGGTCGTTGCGGCAATCAGCGCACGCGTCCGCCGGTCGTCGCGGCCGTCGGATGGCGGCGGCGCGAGATGCAGGATCGTGCGGGCCAGGCCCGCGAGGCGGCCGAGCGTCGCCCGGCGATCGAGGTCGCCGACGATCGGCGTCGCGCCCGCGGCACGCAGTTCGTCGCGGCGGGCCGGGTGGCTCGTCAGCGCGAAGATCCGCAGGTTGCGGTGCGTGTCGCGCCATTGCGCGACGCAGCGCATGCCGACGTCGCCGCAGCCGACGATCAGTGCGCGCGGCCGGCGCAGGATTCGAGTCGCGATCATGTTGGTTGCGAAATCAGTAGCCACCGTTGCGCGACGCGCAACGGGCTTGCATTGTAGCTGCCGTGCCCGACATGCACGGTCCCCACATTTTGTTCTAGTTTGGTTCTATGGCATTCAACGTCACTCTCAAGCAAAGCGGCCGGCAATTCCAGGTCGAGTCGGACGAAACCGTGCTGGCGGCTGCGCTGCGCCAGAACGTCCATCTGCCGTACGGTTGCAAGAACGGCGCGTGCGGCTCCTGCAAGGGCCAGATCGTGTCGGGCCAGATCGAACAGGGCCCGCACGCCGCGTCGGCGCTGTCCAACGACGAGCGCACGCGCGGCCTCGCGCTGCTGTGCTGCTCGAAGGCGCAGTGCGATCTCGAAATCGACGTGCGCGAAATCGCCGGCGTCGACGGCGTGCAGGTCAAGAAGCTGCCGTGCCGGATCGCCGCGCTCGAACGCAAGGCCGACGACGTGATGGTCGTGAAGCTGCAGCTGCCCGCCAACGAACGCCTGCAGTATCTCGCGGGCCAGTACGTCGAGTTCATCCTGAAGGACGGCTCGCGCCGCAGCTACTCGATGGCGAACGCGCCGCACGAGGAAGGCCCGATCGAGCTGCACATCCGCCACATGCCGGGCGGCAAGTTCACCGACCACGTGTTCGGCGCAATGAAGGAGCGCGACATCCTGCGCTTCGAAGGCCCGCTCGGCACGTTCTTCCTGCGCGAGGATTCCGACAAGCCGATCGTGCTGCTCGCCTCGGGTACGGGCTTCGCACCGATCAAGGCGATCATCGAGCACGTGAAGCACACGGGCATCACGCGCCCGATGACGCTCTACTGGGGCGCGCGCCGCAAGAAGGACATCTATCTCGACGAGCTCGCCGAGCAGTGGGCACGCGAGATCCCGAACTTCAAGTACGTGCCGGTGCTGTCCGAGCCGGACGCCGGCGACCAGTGGACGGGCCGCACCGGCTTCGTCCATCGCGCGGTGATCGAGGATCTGCCCGACCTGTCGGGCTACCAGGTGTACGCGTGCGGCGCGCCGGTGATGGTCGAATCCGCGCAACGCGACTTCACGCAGCATCACGCGCTGCCGGCCGACGAGTTCTATGCCGACTCGTTCACGAGCGCCGCCGATCTCGCGCATCCGGTCTGACACCCGCGCATCCGCGTCCCGCGTCGCGCACCGCGATGTCACATCCGTGGCATCGCGGCGGTTTACAGTGAGGCGCGGGATGCCTTATGCTTGCGCACATGAACTGCTACCTGTCCGCCCTTCGACGTCGCCGCTCGCCGCTCCGCCCGGATGCCGCAGGCTCGTCACGGACTCGCGCGTAACCCCCACACCGCTTCACCGGTTACGCACAAGCTGTTCGACCCACCAGCCACGGCCTTCCGTGGCTTTTTTATTGCCTGTTTCCCTTTCAACGCCCGCTGGAGTCTGCTGCCATGCCCCTGAACGATTATCCGATCGACTCGCTGATGTACATCACGAACCGCCCCGACATCGTGTTTACGCACGGCAAGGGTTCGTGGCTCTACGATCACACGGGCAAGCGCTACCTGGACTTCATCCAGGGCTGGGCCGTCAACAGCCTCGGCCACTGCAACGACGGCATCGTCGAGGCGCTGAAGACGCAGGCGGAAAAGCTGCTGAACCCGTCGCCCGCGTTCTACAACGAACCGATGGCGAAGCTCGCGGGCCTGCTCACGCAGCACAGCGTGTTCGACAAGGTGTTCTTCACGAACAGCGGCGCGGAGGCAAACGAAGGCGCGATCAAGCTCGCGCGCAAGTGGGGCCGCAAGTTCAAGAACGGCGCCTACGAGATCATCACGTTCGACCACAGCTTCCACGGCCGCACGCTCGCGACGATGTCGGCCAGCGGCAAGCCGGGCTGGGACACGATCTACGCACCGCAGGTGCCGGGTTTCCCGAAGGCCGAGCTCAACGACATCAACTCGGTCGAGAGGCTGATCACCGACAAGACCGTCGCGGTGATGCTCGAGCCGATCCAGGGTGAAGGCGGCGTGATTCCGGCGACGCGCGAATTCATGCAGGCGCTGCGCGCGCTGACGAAACAGCACAACCTGCTGCTGATCGTCGACGAGGTGCAAAGCGGCTGCGGCCGCGCGGGCACGCTGTTCGCATACGAGCTGTCCGGCATCGAGCCGGACGTCATGACGCTCGCGAAAGGCATCGGCGGCGGCGCCCCGCTCGGCGCGCTGCTGTCGAAGGCCGAGGTCGCGGTGTTCGAGGCCGGCGACCAGGGCGGCACGTACAACGGCAACCCGCTGATGACGGCGGTCGGCTATTCGGTGATCTCGCAGCTCGTCGCGCCCGGCTTCCTCGAAGGCGTGCGCGCGCGCAGAGAATACCTGAAGCGCAAGCTGCTCGAACTGTCGGAAGAGCGCGGTTTCGAAGGCGAACGCGGCGAAGGCCTGCTGCGCGCGCTGCTGCTCGGCAAGGACATCGGCCCGCAGATCGTCGAGAAGGCACGCGACATGCAGCCCGACGGCCTGCTGCTGAACGCCGCGCGGCCGAACCTGCTGCGCTTCATGCCCGCACTGAACGTGACGACTGAAGAGATCGACCAGATGATGGCGATGCTGAGGTCGGTTCTCGACACGCTCTGAGGAGAGCCCGCCGATGGATGCCGCCGCCGATGCTGTCGCAATCCGCCCGTTCGAACGCGCCGACACCGATGCCGTGCTCGCGGTATGGCGCGACGCGTTCCCGCAGTACGACGAAGCCGGTGCGCCGCCGCACCGCGATCCGCTGCGATCGATCGAGCTGAAGCTCGCGACGCAGCCGGAGCTGTTTTTCGTCGCGACCAGCGGCGCACGCGTCGTCGGCACGCTGATGGCGGGTTTCGACGGACATCGCGGCTGGCTCTACTCGTTCGGCGTATCGAACGACGCGCGGCGGCTCGGCATCGGCCGCGCGCTGATCGCGCATGCGGAACGCGCGCTCGCCGCGCGCGGCTGCCTGAAGATCAACCTGCAGGTGCTGCCGGGCAACGACGACGCGTGCCGCTTCTACGCGGCGCTCGGCTACCGCGTCGAGGAGCGCATCTCGTTCGGCAAGACGCTGCCGGCCGCATGACGCGACAGCCGGCCGCCGGCGATCTCAGCGCGTGATCGGCCCCGCGCCCGGCAGCGGATTGCCGAGCGCGTCGGTCGGCACGGCCTGCTGCTCGAACGCGGCGAAATAGGCGGCCCACTGCGTGTCGCTCACGCGCACGATCAGCGCGCCGTCCTGCCAGACGTCGTTGTGGTCGTTGTGGTCGTCGCCCGCACGGTGCACGTAGTTCGAGCCGGTCGAACCCTGGTTCATGTGCGTGTCGTGGATGCCGTTGCCTTCGGCATACGAGCGGCCGAACACGACGACGTCGAGCCCCTGCGACTGCGCGGCATTCACGAGCCGCAGCAGCGACGGGATCGGCTCCGGATTCTCGGTGCCGTCCATCACGGCGCTCGCGCGCCACGCCCCCGTTTCGTTCAGGATGTCGCTGCGCAAGTAGTCGAGCGCGGGCAATGCGGCCTGCCCCGTCAGGTCGGTATAACCTTCGGTCGCGGCCGCGAGCGTCTGCGTGATCGGGTGGTGGAAATCGTAGACGAGCTTGTAGTTCAGCAAGTCGTCCGCGTCGCTGGTGCCGACGTTGATCGCGACGTCCCAGTTGCCGCCCGGCAACGCCAGCGTCAGGTGGATGTGATACTGGATCTCGCTGCCGTGCGGCGAGCCCTTCAGCTTCGCCACCGATGTCACCTTCGCCTTCACGAAACCGTAGTCCAGACTCATGCGTGCTCTCCGTGTCCCGAGGGGCCGTCGATGCTACACGGCCCGTGTGTCGGTTTGTGGGCGACCGGCTGTGGGCGACCGGCTGCGGGCGACCGGCTGCGGGTGGCCGCCCCGTCGCCCCCCGCCGCGTGCGCGGCGTAACAGTCGAATGGAGTCGCATCCGAACGCACAAGTTCGATTCGAATGGCACGACACGAAAAAAAAGCTGTCACGGCATCCCGTGACAGCCTTTCGAAAGCCCGTGTGCGACGCGCCCGGCACCTGCCGTCGCGCGCCATCGGGCCCGCTCATTCACTCACTCATTCACCGAGATACGCGGCACGCACCTTCGGATCGTCGAGCATCTGCTTCGCATCGCCTTCCATCGTGACCGTGCCCGAATCCATCACGTAACCACGGTCGGCCGCCTGCAGCGCGAGGCGTGCGTTCTGCTCGACGAGCAGCACCGTGATGCCCTCCTTCGAGATCTCGCGCACCACTTCGAAGATCTTCTCGACCATGATCGGCGACAGGCCCATCGACGGCTCGTCGAGCAGCAGCAGCTTCGGCTTCGACAGGATCGCGCGCGACATCGCCAGCATCTGCTGCTCGCCGCCCGACAGCGTGCCCGCGAGCTGCGTCGCACGCTCCTTCAGGCGCGGAAAGAAGCCGAACATGCGGTCGACGTCCTTCTTGATCTGCTCGGTGTCGTTGCGCAGGTACGCGCCCATCTGCATGTTCTCGACGATCGACATCCGCGCGAAGATCCCGCGGCCTTCCGGCACCATCGCGAGGCCGCGCTTGAGCAGCTCGTGAGTCGGCACGCCCTTGATCGACTTGCCGTCGTACTCGATGTCGCCCGCCGAATACGCCTTGAGACCCGTGATCGCCTTCATCGTCGTGGTCTTGCCTGCGCCGTTCGCGCCGATCAGCGTCACGAGTTCGCCCTGACGGACTTCCATGTCAACGCCCTTGACGGCCTGGATGCCGCCGTAGTTGACCTGCAAGCCCTTGATTTTCAACATTGCCGCTGCCATCAGTGCACCCCTGCGCCGAGATATGCCTCAATCACCTTCGGATTCTTCTGCACGTCCTGCGGCAGACCCTCGGCGATCACCTTGCCGTAATCGAGCACCGTCATCCGGTTGCACAATCCCATCACGAGCTTCACGTCGTGCTCGATCAGCAGGATCGTGCGGCCGTCCGAACGGATCTTGTCGAGCAGGCGCGTGAGTTCGACCTTCTCGGTCGCGTTCATCCCGGCCGCCGGCTCGTCGAGCGCGAGCAGCTTCGGGTCGGTCGCCAATGCGCGCGCGATTTCCAGCCGGCGCTGGTGGCCGTACGACAGGTTGCGCGACGTGTAGTCGGCGTACTGCAGCACGCCGACGTATTCGAGCAGCTCGATCGCGCGTTCCTTGATCTCGCGCTCTTCCTGGCGTTCGGCCGGCGTCTGGAACACCGCGCCGAGCAGCCCGTGCTTGGTGCGCACGTGGCGGCCCACCATCACGTTCTCGAGCGCCGTCATCCCGCCGAACAGGCGGATGTTCTGGAACGTGCGCGCGATGCCCGTCTTCGCGACCTGGTGCACCGCGGTCGGCTTGTATTCCGAGCCGTCGAGCTTGAACTCGCCGGAGTCCGGCGTGTAGAGGCCCGTGATCACGTTGAAGAATGTCGTCTTGCCGGCGCCGTTCGGGCCAATCAGCCCGTAGATCTCGCCTTCCTTGATCTCGAGACCGACGTCGGACAGCGCCTGCAGGCCACCGAAGCGCTTGTTCACGCCCTTGACGGACAGTCGGATTTGCTTGTCGCTCATGTGTATATCCCCTGTGTCCGTAGGTTAAGCGCGCACCGGCTTCTTGCTGTTGCGCTTCGCCAGTTTCGCGATCTTGTCCTCATGCTTCGGCGCGGGCCACAGGCCTTCCGAGCGGTACAGCATGATGACCACCATCGCGAGGCCGTACAGCGCCTGACGGATCACTTCCGTATCGACGACGTCATGACCGAACAGCGCGTGCTGCAGCGGGCTCATCGTCGAGCGCAGGAATTCCGGGAAGATCGCGAGCAGCACCGCGCCCAGGATCACGCCCGGGATGTGGCCCATGCCGCCGAGCACCACGCACGCGAGCACGACGATCGATTCCCAGAACGTGAACGACTCGGGCGACACGAAGCCCTGGAACGCACCGAACATCGCGCCCGACAGGCCGCCGAACGACGCGCCCATCGCGAACGCGAGCAGCTTCACGTTGCGGGTGTTGATGCCCATCGCCTTCGCCGCGATTTCGTCTTCGCGGATGGCTGCCCAGGCACGGCCGATACGCGAGTGCTGCAGGCGCGTACACACCCAGATCACCAGCAGCGAGCACAGCACGAACAGGTAGTAGTACATGTAGACCGACGGCAGCTGCAGGCCGAACAGCGAGTGCGTCTGCGACAGGTTGAAGCCGCCGACGTGCACCGGATCGATGCCCGTGATCCCCTTCGGGCCGTTGGTGATGTTCACCGGACGGTCGAGGTTGTTCATGAAGATCCGGACGATTTCACCGAAGCCCAACGTCACGATCGCGAGGTAGTCGCCGCGCAGGCGCAGCGTCGGCGCGCCGAGTAGGATCCCGAAGGTCGCCGCCAGCGCCATCGCGATCGGCACGATGATCAGGAACGGGATGTGCAGGCCGTTCGGCGCGAGCGCCGCGATCCACTCGAACTGCGAGGTCAGGTGCGGCGAGCTCAGCAATGCCGCCGTGTACGCGCCCACCGCGTAGAACGCGATGTAGCCGAGGTCGAGCAGGCCGGCAAAGCCGACCACCACGTTCAGGCCCAGCGCGAGCATCACGTACAGCATCGCGAAGTCGAGCACGCGGACCCAGTAGTTGCCGCCGGCCGAGCCGATGATGATCGGCGCGGCGATCACGAACGCAGCGGTCAGAATGCCGATGATGACGGTCTTGGCGGTGTTGCGCTCTTCGACGAGCGACGTCGAGGATTCAATCGGTTGAATGGATGTCATGTTGTTTGCTCCCTTCCGTTACGCGCGATCCGCGACACGTTCGCCCAACAGGCCGGACGGACGGAACACCAGCACGATGATCAGCACGACGAAGGCGAACACGTCCTGGTAGTTACTGCCGAACACACCGCCCGTGAGGTTGCCGATGTAGCCGGCCCCGAGCTGCTCGATCAGGCCGAGCAGCACGCCGCCGACCATTGCGCCGCCGAGGTTGCCGATCCCGCCCAGCACCGCGGCCGTGAATGCCTTCATGCCGGGGATGAAGCCCATGTAGAAGTGCACGTTGCCGTATTCGGACGCGATCATCACGCCGGCCAGCGCGGCGAGCGCGGAGCCGATCATGAACGTCGCCGAGATCACGAAGTTCGGGTTCACGCCCATCAGGCTCGCGGTGTTCGGGCTTTCGGCGATCGCGCGCATCGCGCGGCCGAGCTTGGTCTTGTGCACGAGCAGCAGCAGGCCGCCCATCACGAGGAACGCCACCGCGATGATCACGATTTCAGTGACCGAGATCACGGCGCCCGGCGTCGTGTCGGTCGCCTTGATCACGTTGATCGGATCGGTCGGCAGCAACTGCGGGAACGGCAGCGGGTTGCGCGACCAGATGATCATCGCGGCGGTCTGCAGCAGGATCGACACGCCAATCGCGGTGATCAGCGGGGCGAGGCGCGGTGCGCGGCGCAGCGGCCGGTATGCGACCCGCTCGATCGTGAAGCCCACGAACGCACAGACGACGGCGGCGATGCCCAGGCCGATCGTCAGCGTCGCGACGTTGCCGAGTCCGGGGAAATGGTTCTGCAGCACGGTGATGGCCGACAAGGCGACCATCGCGCCGATCATCAGCACGTCGCCGTGCGCGAAGTTGATGATGCCGAGAATGCCGTACACCATCGTGTAGCCCAACGCGATGATGGCGTAGACACTGCCGAGCACCAGCCCGTTGAGAACCTGCTGGACGAAAATATCCATTTAAAGCTCCTTGGCCCGTGCTGCGGAGGACGCTGCGCCCCGCGGGTAAGCGAGGAATCGCGCCTTCTCGGCGACACTGCGGGTACTAGTCGATACCGGTAAGGGTGGATCGTCCCGGCGCGCGCCGCCCGGCCTGTACGGCCGGACCTGCCGCCGGAGCGGATACAGAAACGGCACCGCACTGTTCCGGTGCCGTCATGAGTCCCGTCGCTAAATCGTCACGACATCGAGGACGGTGTTCGTGGCCTCCTTGAAGTCGTGGGGCAGCATGCCGAGACGGCCATCGTCCGGTTGCCCGGCATCCGTGCCTTTTCCCGTCCGGTGCGAGGCGAGCCCCGCATCCGGGCAGATCGGATTCCGTGTCGCGCTGCCTCGCAAGGCACCGCGCACGCCGCGCCCGACATTCGTCAGGACTGCGTTGGAATCCATCGTACGAACCAGACCGCGCGCCGCGACACCATGGCTCGCGGCAACACGCTGTTTCGTCGAATCGAAATGAAAGGGGGCCGGCGACATCGGCACGCTGCCCGCAGCGCCGGGCTCCATGGCCGGCCTGCGTCGATCGGCGCGCACGGTCGCTGTCACGCCACGACCGGCGGCTTGCTGCGCTGCAACCTGCGTGCCCGCTGCCTGACCGTTCGCCAGGCCAAGCGCGTTGATTTCCTCGATCGCCAAACGTGCCCCGTTTTCCTTGTCCTTGCCCAATTGCGCGATGCGGCACGCGAACGGTGCCGCACGACCGGTTCCGGCGACGCGCACGCCGCTGGCCGGCGGTGCCGCGAACACCGCAGCCTCCCTCCCCGCCCCGCCGTCGCTCTTTTTGCTGCAGCCGGCAAGCATTGCAACCGGTGCGGCGACGGACACGGCGTAAGCCAACTTCACATGCATCGAATGGTCTCCCGCGCCTTGCCAAAACCCGATTTCAAAGCCATTCAGGCCTGAAAACGGGCGCATTGTAACTCCATTTATAGGACGCCAATAATCCTGATTCGATGGGGTTTTCCTGCATTGCAACCAATTTTGAGAGACGCTTGAAAACGATGGGAGCAACCCGGTTGCACCACGAATGCGGAGAATGGTTGCGATTGCAATTCCGACGGGTAAAAAAAAGCGCGCCGGGAGGCGCGCTTCGGTGTGTCCGCAGGTGCGCTGCGTCAATCAGGCGGCGGGCGGCAGGTTCAACCCGCGCGGCAGCGGAAACGACACGTTTTCCTCGATGCCTTCGAGCGCGCGGACGTTGCGCACGCCGAGCTCGCGCAGGCGCGCGATCACGGCCTGGGCGAGCACTTCAGGTGCCGACGCGCCGGCCGTCACGCCGATGCGGCGCTTGCCCGCGACCCATGCCGGGTCGATCTGGTCGGGCGCATCGACCATGTAGGCGTCCACGCCGCGCTTCTCGGCCACTTCGCGCAGGCGGCTCGAATTCGAGCTGTTCGGGCTGCCGACGACGATCACGACATCGCATTGCGGCGCCATGAACTTCACTGCGTCCTGGCGGTTCTGCGTCGCGTAGCAGATGTCCTGCTTCTTCGGCTCGCGGATTTTCGGATACTTGGCCTTCAACGCGCCGATGATCTCGGCTGCATCGTCGACGGACAACGTCGTCTGCGTGACGAGCGCGATGCGCTCGGGATCGGCGAGCTCGAGCTTCTGCACGTCCTCGACGCTCTCGACGAGATGCATGCCGCGCTCGACCTGACCCATCGTGCCTTCGACTTCCGGATGGCCCTTGTGGCCGATCATCACGATGTCGACGCCATCCTGGCGCATCTTCGCCACTTCGACGTGCACCTTCGTGACGAGCGGGCAGGTTGCGTCGTAAATGCGCAACCCGCGCACGTCGGCCTCGTCGCGCACGGCCTTCGACACGCCGTGCGCACTGAAGATCACGGTATTGCCGGCCGGCACTTCCTCGAGTTCCTCGACGAAGATCGCGCCTTTCTTCTTCAGATCCTCGACCACGTACTTGTTGTGGACGATCTCGTGACGAACGTAGATCGGCGCACCGTGCATCGCGATTGCGCGCTCGACGATCTCGATCGCGCGATCGACGCCCGCGCAGAAACCGCGCGGCTGGGCCAGCAGGATTTCGGCGTCGGCTGCGACGGTCTGCCCGGACAGCGTATCGGTGGTGCTCATGATTACAGGATTCCGATGATTTTCACTTCGAACGTGAGCGCTTGGCCCGCGAGCGGATGATTGAAGTCGAACAGTGCCGAGGTCTCGCTGACTTCCTTCAGCACCCCCGCGTACCGGCCGCCGTCCGGCGCATTGAACTCGATCAGTTCGCCCGGCGTGAAATCGTCGCCGACCATCCCGTTCTCGCGCAGCGTCGACAGCGTGACGCGCTGGAGCATGTCGGGATTGCGGGGACCGAACCCCTGTTCGGGCGATAGCTGAAAAGTCGAATGGTCGCCGACCCTGAGCCCGATCAGAATCTGTTCCAGCGACGGCGCCAGTTGCCCCGCGCCGAGCAGCAGCGTGGCCGGCTTGTCGGTGAAGGTGTTGACGATGTCGGCGCCGTCGGCCAGTGCCAGCCGGTAATGCAACGTGACGTGGGAACCGGGCTTCACTTCGGATAGATCGATGAGGCTCATGAATTACTCGTTCGGTCGGCGCCCGATACGGCCGAAAGGCCCGGCGCAAAGCCAATATTGTAAGTCACCTGAGCGCGCAAGGCGGAAAGTGCGACGACGTCGCGCATACCGCCCGCCGCCAATGGAGTTTCGAGCATGCTGTCACCCTGCCTCACCCTGCCGCCCGTCGAATGCCGCGACACCGCCGATCTGCCGGCCGATCCGCCCGGCCGCGGCCTCCCGATCCGCCGGCGCAAGCGCCGCCCGCGCGACTGGCGGCCCGAGCGGCCGCGCGAGCGATTGCTGGAGCGCGGGCCGGCCGCGCTGACCAACGACGAACTGATCGCCCTGTTGCTCGGCACCGGCAAGCCGGGGCACGACGTGTTCGTCACGGCCCGCGCGCTGGTCGGGCAGTTCAAGACGTTGCGCGGGCTGCTCGAGGCAACCGCCGACGATTTCGAGGCGCACCCCGGCATCGGCCCCGCGCGCTCCGCGCGGCTGGTTGCGGTCACCGAGATCGCGCGGCGCGTACTGAAGGAGAAAGCGCGCGAGAAGCGGCTGATCGATTCGCCCGGCGCGGTCGAGGACTATCTGCGGATGAAGATCGGCGCGCGCCCGTACGAAGTGTTCGCCGCGGTCTACCTCGACGCGCGCCACGGCCTGATCGACACCGAGGAGATCACGCGCGGCTCGCTGACGCGCATGGCCGTCTACCCGCGCGAGATCGTGCGCAGCGCGATGGCGCACAACGCCGCCGCGCTGATCGTCGCGCACAATCACCCGTCGGGCGCGGTGCAGCCGAGCGCCGAGGATCGGCGCCTGACCCGCGTGCTGCACGACGCGCTCGCGCTCGTCGACGTTCAGCTGCTCGATCACATCGTCATCGGCACCAGTGATACTTTTTCGTTCGCACGGGCCGGTTGGCTGTAGACTGTGCGGTTGCGGCCCGCCTGAGGGCGCCGCAACGGCGATGCGAAATTAGGTTTGATTTTTCTGAACTTTTTCTGCTAGAATCGCCGTCTGTCTTTTTTCCAACCAGTTCTAGCCATCGAAGGGCCTTGTCTGTAAGGGCTTCGGCGTTCTGAGTGCAGCCATGGATCACGTGGCGGTACGATGGAACCTTCATCGGCGATCGAACCCCGAATTTAGCGTATTAGGAGTGCTCTCATGGCACGCGTATGCCAAGTAACTGGGAAAGCGCCGATGAGCGGCAACAACGTTTCCCACGCCAACAACAAGACGAAGCGCCGCTTCCTGCCGAACCTGCAAAACCGCCGGTTCTGGGTAGAGAGCGAAAACCGCTGGGTGCGCCTGCGCGTCTCGAACGCCGGCCTGCGCCTGATCGACAAGAACGGCATCGATTCCGTGCTCGCTGACCTGCGCGCACGCGGCGAAGCCTAAGCCCAAGGAGCACAATCATGGCAAAAGGCGCACGCGACAAGATCAAGCTCGAGTCGACCGCTGGTACGGGTCACTTCTACACGACCACGAAGAACAAGCGCAACATGCCGGAAAAGATGGCGATCAAGAAGTTCGATCCCGTCGTCCGCAAGCATGTGGAATACAAAGAAACCAAGATCAAGTAATCTCCGGTTTCTGCCAGCCTGACGGCGACCGAAAAGCCCCGCACATGCGGGGCTTTTTGTTTTGCGCGCACGCTCCGGCGCGACGCGGTATGCTCTCCCCTTTCCGCGGCTGCGGCCGCCGGAACGCACAAGATCAAAAGCGTAACGATGGAGATGCAGCATGAAATTCGACGTGGCGATCGTCGGCAGCGGCCTGGCAGGGCTGTCGGTCGCACTCAACCTGGCCAGCACGCGACGTGTCGCGCTGATCGCGAAACGTTCGATGATGGAGGGGGCAAGCGATAACGCGCAAGGCGGCATCGCGGCCGTCCTCGATTCGGCGGACAGCATCGAGAACCACGTCGACGACACGCTGGTCGCCGGCGGCGGGCTGTGCGACGAAGGCGCGACGCGCTACATCGTCGAGCACGGCCGCGAAGCGATCGAATGGCTGATCTCCCAGGGCGTCCCGTTCACGAAGGACGACGCTGCCGAGCTCGGCTTCCACCTCACGCGCGAAGGCGGCCACAGCCACCGCCGGATCATCCACGCGGCCGACGCGACCGGCCACGCGGTGCTCGCGACGCTGTCGGCGCGGGCGCGCCAGCATCCGAACATTACGTTCTTCGAGAACCACCACGCGATCGACCTGATCACGTCGGACCGCCTCGGCCTGCCCGGCCGCCGCTGTCACGGCCTGTATGCGCTCGACGTCGACAACGACCGCACGATCACGATCGAGGCGCCGCATACGGTGCTCGCGACCGGCGGCGCCGGCAAGGTCTACCTGTACACGACGAACCCCGACACCGCGACCGGCGACGGCATCGCGATGGCGTGGCGCGCGGGCTGCCGCGTGTCGAACATGGAATTCATCCAGTTCCACCCGACCTGCCTGTTCCATCCGTATGCAAAGTCGTTCCTGATCTCGGAAGCCGTGCGCGGCGAAGGCGGCCTGCTGAAGTTGCCCGACGGTACGCGCTTCATGCCCGCGCATGATCCTCGCGCCGAACTCGCACCGCGCGACATCGTCGCTCGCGCGATCGACTTCGAGATCAAGAAGCGCGGGATCGACTGCGTATATCTCGACATCAGCCACCAGCCGGAAGCGTTCCTGCGCGAGCACTTCCCGACGATCCACGCGCGCTGCCTCGAATTCGGCATCGATATCGCGAAGCAGCCGATTCCCGTCGTGCCGGCCGCACACTACACGTGCGGCGGCGTCGTCACCGATCTCGCCGGGCGCACCGATCTCGCGGGCCTGTATGCGGTCGGCGAAACGTCGTACACCGGGCTCCACGGTGCGAACCGGCTCGCGAGCAACTCGCTGCTCGAATGTCTCGTGATCGGCCGCGCGGCGGCCGGGGCGATCGAGGCGGCCGGTTTCGATGCCGAAACGCCCGCCACGCTGCCCGCGTGGGACGAAAGCCGCGTGTCGGATGCGGACGAGGAAGTCGTCGTTGCGCACAACTGGGACGAGCTGCGCCGCCTGATGTGGAACTACGTCGGCATCGTGCGTACCGACAAGCGCCTCGAACGCGCGAAGCACCGGCTGTCGCTGCTGCGCGACGAGATCCAGGAGTACTACGCGAACTTCCGCGTGACGCGCGACCTGCTCGAACTGCGCAACCTCGTCGACGTGGCGACACTGATCGTGAAAAGCGCGTACTCGCGCCGCGAAAGCCGCGGGCTGCACTACAGCCGCGACTGGCCGAACACGCTGCCGAAGGCGCTTCCGAGCGTGCTCACGCCCCGCTCGCGCCGCTGACCGCCACGCCGTTCCCGGCTGCGGCCCACAAAAAAGCCGCTGGCGTTTGCGCGCCAGCGGCTTTTTTTCGTCAGACGGTATGTCGCGCGGTCAGTCGACGATCCGCATCGAATAGTCCGTCGCGCGCACGTCCTTCGTCAGCGCGCCGATCGAGATACGGTCGACACCCGTTTCCGCGAACGCACGCACCGTATCGAAATTGACGCCGCCCGACACTTCGAGCACGGCCTTGCCGTTCGCGACACGCACCGCTTCACGCATCATGTCGAGCGTGAAGTTGTCGAGCAGCACCGACTGCGCGCGATGCGCGAGCGCCGTATCGAGTTGCGCGAGCGTCTCGACTTCGACCTGCACGGGCACGCCCGACTCCAGCGCGAACGCCGCGTCGAGCGCCTCGCCGACACCGCCTGCCGCTGCGATGTGGTTCTCCTTGATCAGGATGCCGTCATACAGCGCGAGACGCTGGTTCTCGCCGCCGCCGACACGCACAGCGTATTTCTGCGCGAGCCGCAGGCCCGGCAGCGTCTTGCGCGTATCGAGAATCTTCGCACGCGTGCCTTCGACGCGCTCGACGTAACGGCGCGTCGCAGTCGCGACCCCCGACAGCAATTGCAGGAAGTTCAGTCCGTTGCGCTCGGCCGTCAGCAGTGCACGCGCCGGCCCTTCGAGTTCGCAGACGGTCGAATCGGGCGTCATCCGGTCGCCTTCGCGATAGCGCCATTGCACGACGATCGCCGGATCGATTCGCGCAATCACGGCCTCGAACCACGGTACACCGCACAGCACGGCGTCTTCCCGCACGATGATGCGCGCCCGGCGACGCCCGCCGGCCGGCACGAGCCGCCCGGTCTGGTCGCCCGTGCCGACGTCTTCCGCGATCGCATCGGCCACGTTGCGCGCGATCGCGTCGTCGAATGCCGCACCGTATTGCTCGCGGACGACGTCGAACAGCGGGGATACGGCTGCGTTCGTCATGCAGCCCCCACGTTCGCAAACAGTTGCTGGTCGCGCTGCAGATCGCCGCTCGCCTGCACGCGCTTCTTGTGCGCCGCTGCGAAATCGAGCATCCGGTCGATCGGCAGACGTGCACGCTCGCCGATCACGGGATCGACGAAGATCTCGTTGTGACCGCGTTCGAGCACGTCGGCGAGGTTCGCAAGGCCGTTCATCGCCATCCACGGGCAATGTGCGCAGCTCTTGCAGGTTGCGCTGTTGCCGGCCGTCGGTGCGGCGATAAAGGTCTTGCCCGGCGCCGCAAGCTGCATCTTGTGCAGGATGCCGAGATCGGTCGCAACGATGAAGCGCGTCGCGTCGAACTTCACGGCTGCGTCGATCAATTGCGTCGTCGAGCCGACGACATCGGCCTGCGCCACGACGTTTTCCGGCGACTCGGGGTGGACGAGCACCTTCGCGTCCGGATATTCGGCACGCAGCAGGTCGAGCTCGATGCCCTTGAACTCGTCGTGGACGAGGCACGAGCCTTGCCACAACAGCATATCCGCGCCGGTTTTCTTCTGGATGTAGCTGCCGAGATGGCGATCCGGTGCCCAGATGATCTTCTCGCCGCGCGCATGCAGGTCGGCCACGATCTCGAGGCCGATCGACGAAGTGACCATCCAGTCCGCGCGCGCCTTCACGGCAGCGCTGGTATTCGCGTAGACGACGACGGTACGGTCGGGATGCGCATCGCAGAACGCCGAGAATTCGTCGACCGGGCAGCCGAGGTCGAGCGAGCAGGTCGCATCGAGGTCGGGCATCAGGATCCGCTTGTTCGGGCTCAGGATCTTCGCGGTTTCGCCCATGAAGCGCACGCCGGCGACGACCAGCGTCTGCGCGTCGTGATCGCGGCCGAAGCGGGCCATTTCGAGCGAGTCGGCGACACAGCCGCCCGTTTCGTCGGCCAGTTCCTGCAATTCGGCGTCGACGTAGTAGTGCGCGACCAGGACGGCCTTTTCACGCACGAGCAGCGCCTTGATACGTGCCTTCAGTGCAGCGCGCTCTTCGGCGGATGGTGCGTCGGGCACCTTGGCCCATGCCTGCCCTACGCCGCACACGGTCCCTGCTGCGACGGGCCGATCGTATTCGACGGGTTTGATCGTCGATTGCATCTCCATATCTCCTGTCGATCCAAGTTAGCGCTTTAGCGCTTACTTGGATCCCATGCTTCGCGGTCGATCCAAGTTAGCGCTTTAGCGCTTACTTGGATCCCATGCTTCGCGGTCGATCCAAGTTAGCGCTTTGGCGCTTACCTGGATCCCATGCTTCGCGGTCGATCCAAGTTAGTGCTTTGGCGCTTACTTGGATCCCATGCTTCGCGGTCGATCCAAGTTAGTGCTTTGGCGCTTCCCTGGATCCCATGCTTCGCGGTCGACCAGCATCGGCGCCTTGGCGCCCCCTCCGGCCTCACCCCCGCGCTCGCCCCGGGGCAACCATTCGCCGCCGCCCCAAGCCTCATACAAATCCGGCCCAACCGGTCACCTTCAAAAACCGGAAGTCCAAATAAAAAACCCCGCCAACGCGGGGTTTTTGACGTCCTTAGATTCTAATCGATTTCGAATCAGGCGTAGCGGCGCAGGCGCGTCGCGAATTCCTGCAGCGCCTTGATGCCGCTTTGTTCTGCGCGATGGCACCAATCCTGCAATTGCGCGAGAAGCTGTTCGCGCGATGCGGTCGAACGATCCCAGATCGCGGCCAGATCCTGGCGGAGCTGGAAGTACGTGTGCAGCTTCTGGCTGTTCGCGAAGATTTCCGGCAGCAGCTTCTTCTGCGGCTCGTCGAGGCCGTCGGCATCCTTGTGGAACCACTTGCGCGCACCACGCATCAGCTGGTACTTCTCGCCACCGATTTCCTTCAGATGCGCAAGCTCCTGGCGGTATGCGCGCTTCACGGCCTTGCCGTAGCGCGCCATCACTTCGTAGCGGTTCGACAGCACGGCCTGCAGCGTTTCCTGGTCGAGCACCGTCTTCGGCTTGTTCAGGCGCGGCGTCGGTGCGACCTTCTTCACCTTCGCGAGACCGAATGCCGACATGATGCGGATGTACATCCAGCCGATGTCGAACTCGTACCACTTGTTCGACAGCTTCGCCGACGTCGCGAACGTGTGGTGGTTGTTGTGCAGCTCTTCGCCGCCGATCACGATGCCCCACGGGAACAGGTTCGTGCTCGCGTCGGCCGAGTTGAAGTTGCGATAACCCCAGAAGTGACCGAAGCCGTTGACGACGCCAGCCGCCCAGAACGGAATCCAGACCATCTGCACGGCCCACACAGTCAGGCCGAGCACGCCGAACAGCGCGACGTCGATCACCATCATCAGGCTCACGCCGAGGATCGGGTACTTCGAGTAGATGTTGCGTTCGATCCAGTCGTTCGGCGTGCCGTGGCTGAACTTGCGCATCGTCTCTTCATTCTTCGCTTCCGCGCGATACAGCTCGGCGCCCTCGAGGAACACCTTCCAGATGCCGCGCGTCTGCGGGCTGTGCGGATCTTCCTCGGTCTCGCACTTCGCATGGTGCTTGCGGTGAATCGCGGCCCACTGGCCCGTCAGCATGCCGGTCGTCATCCACAGCCAGAGGCGGAAGAAGTGGCTCGCGATCGGATGCAGCTCGAGTGCGCGATGCGCCTGGCAGCGGTGCAGGTAGACCGTCACGCCGATGATCGTGACGTGCGTGACGGCGAGCGCGAACAGCGCGACCTGCCACCACGAAAAATGCAGGAGCCCGTGGGAAAGAAAATCGAGCAGGGAATTCAACAAGGCAGTTACCTGTGATGAGAGCGACGCCGGCCCGCGCCAAGCGTCAGAAAAATGAAAGCATACCGCGTGTAGACCAGAATTTTACTTCAACCGTTCCAAGTCTTTGTAAAAAATGAACATTTTCTTGCCCTGACGCAACCAGCGCAGTCCATGGGCGGACTCGGAACGGCCCGCGATCCGGTTTCGACCGCGGGGTCGATACGTTTGGCGGCCAGCTTGCGCTACGCAGCCGGTGCGCGCCCGTCCACCGCGCCGTTGCCGGCCGCCACGCCCGTGGCAGGAAAGCTGTCCGGCAGCCCCACGACCCGCACTTCGCGCTGCGGGAACGGGATCGAAATCCCGTGCTCGCTGAACAGCCGCCAGATATTGCGGTTCACGGTCGAACGCACGCCGGACGTCCCTTTCGCCGAGTCCTCGATCCAGAAACCGAGCTCCAGGTCGATCCCGTCCGCACCGAAACCCACCAGATACGGGGTCGGAGCCGGTTCCGCCAGCACGCGCGGCACGTCCCTGGCCGCCTCGGCGAGCAACACGAGCGCGTGCTCGACATCGCTGGTGTACGCGACCTGCACCGCGACCTTCGCGTAGCCGCGCGTCAGGTACGACGACTGGTTCTGCACGACGTCGGTGATCAGTTTCTCGTTCGGAATCAGCGTCTCGTTGCCGTCGAGGCCGCGCACGACCGTGTAGCGCGTGCGAATCTGCGTGACGACGCCCTGCAGCCCGCCGACGCTGATCGCGTCGCCGAGCCGCAGCGAACGGTCGAGCAGGATGATGAAACCCGACACGTAGTTGCTGGCGATCTTCTGCAGCCCGAAACCGAGGCCGACACCCACCGCGCCGCCGAACACGCCGAGCACCGTCACGTCGATGCCGACCAGCGACAGCCCGATCAGGATCGCCGCGAATACCAGCAGCGCGCGGCCGACCCGCGACAGCACGACCTTCAGGTTCGCGTCGAGCGTGCTTGCGCGCGTGAGGCGGTCCTCGAGCACCGAGCCCAGCCACATCGCGACCATCAGCGTCACGCATACCCACAGCGCGCCGGAAATCACCGACAGCAGCGTGAGGTGCGCGTTGGCGACGCGGAACTGCACGCTGTCGAGCCAGCCCAGCACGTCGCGCTGGATGCCCAGCACGGTCAGCACCATCGCGGCCCACACGACGGTCGACACGATCTTCTCGACGATCGACAGCCACGCGTGCGTGTGGCCGTCGCGCGCGAACACGCGCCGCGCGAAGAAGAACAGCACGTAGATCAGCCCGATGCCGAACAGCGGCACGAGCGCCAGCGACAGCAGCGACGTCGACATGAACGGGTCGAACGCGAGTTGCGCGGCGCCGACGAAGACGCTGCCGAACAATGGGAACAGCGCGCGCTTCAGGCTTGGCGCGCCCGCGCCGGGCGCGCGGCCGGCCGCCCGGCGGCGAGCATCGATGCGGCCGTGCACGAAGCGCGCGGTCACCCATGCGAAACACAGCGCGCCGACGAGGATCGCCGCCTGCCAGATCATCACCGGCTGGTGGAAGTCACGAATGACCGATTCCAGCCGGTGCGACAGCAGGCGGCTCTGCAGGTTTTCCATCGTCAGTCCGGACAGTCGTTACTGCGCGGCGCGCCGTTCGAGAACCGCGGCGAAGAAGCCGTCGGTCGCGTGACGGTGCGGCCACAACGACAGGTAGTCGCCGGTCTCGAGCGCGATGCGCTGGTCATCCAGCACCTTCTGCGCCGGCACCAGCACGAACTCGGGATGATCGGCCAGGAACTGCTCGACGATGCGTTCGTTCTCGGCGTCGAGCACGCTGCAGGTGGCGTAGACGAGCCGGCCACCCTTCTTCACCAGGCGCGCGGCGCTCGCGAGGATCGACGCCTGCTTCGGCGTGAGTTCGTCGATCGCGGTGCGCGTCTGGCGCCACTTCAGGTCCGGATTGCGGCGCAGCGTGCCGAGGCCGCTGCACGGCGCGTCGACCAGCACGCGGTCGATCTTGCCGGCGAGCCGCTTGATCTTCGCGTCGTGCTCGCTGTCGATCAGCACCGGGTTCACGTTCGACAGCCCGCTGCGCGCGAGACGCGGCTTCAGCTTCGCGAGGCGCTTCTCCGACACGTCGAACGCATAGAGGCGCCCGGTCGAGCGCATCATCGCGCCCAGCGCGAGCGTCTTGCCGCCCGCGCCCGCGCAGAAATCGACGACCATCTCGCCGCGGCGCGGCGCGACCAGCGAACACAGCAGCTGGCTGCCTTCGTCCTGCACCTCGATCGCGCCTTCCTCGAACAGCTTCAGGCGCGTCAGCGCCGGCTTGCCGACCACGCGCACGCCGAACGGCGCGAACGGGGTCGCGCCCGCGTCGATGCCGCTCGCGCGCAGCCCGTCGATGACCTGGTCGCGGCTCGCCTTCTGCGCATTGGCGCGCAGGTCGAGCGGCGCCGGATAGTTCAGCGCGGCGGCGAGCTGCGCGAGCTCGTCGGCGTCGAAACGGGCCGACAGCGCCTGGTGAATCCAGTCGGGCAGGTTCGTGCGAATGCGCACCGGCAGGCTCGCCGGGTCGATTTTCGACACGTGCTCGAGCCAGGCCGACTCGGTGTCCGACAGGAACGGCTTCAGCGCATTGCGGCCGACCGTCTGCATCAGGCCGAGCAGCGTGAGGCGTCGTGCCGGCGTACCGGTGCCGCTCTCGGCGAGGTGCGAAAACTCCATTTTCCGGCGCAGCACCGCGAACACCGCCTCGGCGATCACGCCGCGTTCGGCATGCCCGAGCTTCGGGTGCGCGCGGAAGAACCGGCTCGTCGTCGCGTCGGCGGGGCCGGCGAACTTCAGCACCTCGGCCAGCAAAGTCTCGGTCTGGCCGATCAGGAATCCGTGCAGCTTCATACGCCCTCACTCGTTTCGGTATGCGGTTGATCCGCGAAAATCCAGCGCGCCTCTTCCGGCGCCACCACTGCGCGGCCGTTCTCGAGGCGCAAACGGCCCTCGATGAACCAGCGCACCGCGCGCGGATACAGCACATGCTCGACCGCCAGCACGCGCTGCGCGAGCGCCGCCGCGTCGTCGCCCGCGCGCACGGGCACCGCGCCCTGCGCGACGATCGCGCCGCTGTCGAGCTCGGGGATGACGAAATGCACGCTCGCGCCATGCAGCGCGACACCCGCATCGAGCGCCTGCTGATGCGTGTGGATGCCCTTGAAGCTCGGCAGCAGCGACGGATGGATGTTCAGCAACCGGCCTTCGTATCGTCTGACGAATGCGGGCGTGAGGATGCGCATGAAGCCGGCGAGGACGACGAGATCGGGCGCGAAACGGTCGATCTCGGCGGCGAGCGCCGCGTCGAAGCTGTCGCGGCCGTCGAACGAGCGGTGGTCGACCACCGCCGTCGCCACCCCGTGCGACGCGGCAAAAGCCAGTCCGGCCGCGTCGGGCCGGTTGGCGATCACGGCGGCAATCTCGGCCGGCCAGCGTTCCTGCGCGCACGCGCGGACGATGGCCTCCATGTTGCTGCCGCGACCGGAAATCAGGATCACGAGTTTTTTCATCCGCGAATTTTACCATTCGCCCCCGCGTTTCCCGCCTTCTCGGCCGCCGGCCCGCCCGAACGTTTATAATCTTCTGCTTTGCGGCATCCCACCGCCCATTCCCCGACGCTGCATCCGCTATCGTGAAAGTCTTCCGCGGCCTGCCCAACGCCGAGAGCCGCGCCCCGTGCGCGCTGACGATCGGCAACTTCGACGGTGTCCATCGCGGCCACCAGGCCCTGCTCGCGCGCGTGCGCGCGGCAGCGGACGCGCGCGGCCTGCCCGTGTGCGTGATGACGTTCGAGCCGCACCCGCGCGAATTCTTCAACCCCGCCGGCGCGCCGGCGCGCATCGCGATGCTGCGCGACAAGCTCGAGGCGCTGCGCGATCACGGTGTCGACCGCGTCGTCGTCGAGCACTTCAATCACACGTTCGCGAGCCAGTCGCCGCAGGCGTTCGTCGAACGCACGCTGGTGAACGGGCTGCACACGCGCTGGATGATGGTCGGCGACGATTTCTGCTACGGCGCGAAGCGCGCGGGCACCTTCGACACGCTGAAGGCGGCCGGCGAACAGTACGGCTTCGAGGTCGAGCAAATGGGTACGGTCGCGGGCAGCGACGGCACGCGCATCTCCAGCTCGGGCGTGCGCGCCGCGCTCGCCGCGGGCGATCTCGACGCGGCCGCGCAGGCGCTCGGCCACGGCTATGCGATCAGCGGCCACGTCGCGCACGGGCTGAAGCTCGGCCGCGACCTCGGCTTCCCGACGCTGAACCTGCCGATCGCGCACAAGCGTCCGGCGCTCGCGGGCATCTTCGTCGTGCAGGTGCACGGCCTCGGCCCCACCCCGCTGCCGGGCGTCGCGAGCCTCGGGCTGCGTCCGACCGTCGACGATTCCGGCCGCGTGCTGCTCGAGGTCCACCTGCTCGACTGGCACGGCGACGCGTACGGCAAGCTCATCCGCGTCGAATTCCTGAAAAAGCTGCGCGACGAGGCGAAATTCGACGATCTCGAGGCGCTGTCGCGCGCGATCGCGCTGGACGTCGCGAATGCACGCGCGTACTTCATCGAGCGCGACCGTGCGCCGGGCAGCCGCGCCACGGGCTTCTCGACGTCGGCCACCGACCGAATTAGCTGATCCGGACGGCGGCGCCTGGCGCCGCGCCCTCGCGCCGCTCACCCGCGCGCATCCCCGATTCACGACGCTCGCGCGTCTCCCGATTTAGATAGCGATCCCATCATGAGCAACAAGAAAGCCGATTCGAAACCGCAGGCCAAGTATCCGGTCAACCTGCTCGACACGCCGTTCCCGATGCGCGGCGACCTGCCCAAGCGCGAGCCGCAGTGGGTCAAGGAATGGGAAGAGCGCGGCCTCTACGAGAAGATCCGCGCGGCCAGCAAGGGCCGGCCGAAGTTCATCCTGCACGACGGCCCGCCGTATGCGAACGGCGACATCCACCTCGGCCACGCCGTCAACAAGATCCTGAAGGACATCGTCGTCAAGTCGCGCAACATGGCCGGCTTCGACGCGCCGTACGTGCCCGGCTGGGATTGCCACGGAATGCCGATCGAGATCCAGATCGAGAAGCAGTTCGGCAAGTCGCTGCCGGCGGCCGAAGTGATGAGCAAGGCGCGCGCGTACGCGACCGAGCAGATCGAGAAGCAGAAGGTCGGCTTCAAGCGTCTCGGCGTGCTCGGCGACTGGGCCAACCCGTACAAGACGATGAACTTCGTCAACGAGGCGGAAGAGATCCGCGCGCTCGGCAAGATCATCGAGAAGGGTTACGTGTATCGCGGGCTGAAGCCGGTGAACTGGTGCTTCGACTGCGGCTCGGCGCTCGCGGAAGCGGAAGTCGAGTACAAGGACCGCACCGACCCGACGATCGACGTGATGTTCGCGTTCGCGGAACCGGAAAAGACTGCGCAGGCGTTCGGCCTGCCGGCACTGCCGCGCGCCGACGGCGGCATCGTGATCTGGACCACCACGCCGTGGACGATCCCCGCGAACCAGGCGCTGAACCTCCATCCGGAAATCGTCTACGCGCTGGTCGACACCGAGCGCGGGCTGCTGATCATCGCGGAAGAACGCGTCGAAGCCTGCATGTCCGACTTCAAGCTGACCGGCCGCGTCGTTGCAACCGCGCCGGGCGTGAAGCTCGCGAACCTGCGCTTCCACCACCCGCTCGCATCGGCCCACCCCGGCTACAAGCGCACCGCGCCCGTCTACCTTGGCGACTACGTGACGACCGACACGGGTACCGGCGTCGTGCACTCGTCGCCGGCATACGGCATCGAGGACTTCCAGTCGTGCAAGGCGCACGGGATGACCGATTCGGACATCATCAACCCGGTGATGGGCGACGGCCGTTACATCGAATCGCTGCCGCTGTTCGGCGGCCTGTCGATCTGGGACGCGAACCCGAAGGTCGTCGACGCGCTGCGCGAAGCCGGCTCGCTGCTGCGCAGCGAGCACTACAAGCACAGCTACATGCACTGCTGGCGTCACAAGACCGCGATCATCTACCGTGCGACGTCGCAGTGGTTCGCCGGCATGGACGTGACGCCGCGCGACGGCGGCAAGACGCTGCGCGAAACCGCGCTCGAAGGCATCGACGCCACCGCGTTCTACCCGTCGTGGGGCAAGCAGCGCCTGTTCAGCATGATCGCGAACCGTCCCGACTGGACGCTGTCGCGCCAGCGCCAATGGGGCGTGCCGATGGCGTTCTTCGTGCACAAGGAAACCGGCGAGCTGCACCCGCGCACGCTCGAGCTGCTCGAGGAAGTCGCGAAGCGCGTCGAGCAGTCGGGCATCGAAGCATGGCAAACGCTCGACCCGCGCGAGCTGATCGGCGACGACGCGAACCTGTACGAAAAGAACCGCGACACGCTCGACGTGTGGTTCGACTCCGGCACGACGCACTGGCACGTGCTGCGCGGCTCGCACAAGGATCAGCTGCAGTTCCCGGCCGACCTCTACCTCGAAGGCTCGGACCAGCACCGCGGCTGGTTCCACTCGTCGCTGCTGACCGCGTCGATGATCGACGGCCGTGCGCCGTACAAGGGCCTGCTCACGCACGGCTTCACGGTCGACGGCGAAGGCCGCAAGATGAGCAAGTCGCTCGGCAACGGCATCGATCCGCATGAAGTCGCGAACCGCCTCGGCGCGGAAATCATCCGCCTGTGGATCGCATCGACCGACTATTCGGGCGAGCTCGCGATCTCCGAGGAAATCCTGAAGCGCGTGACCGAAGGCTATCGCCGCATCCGCAACACGCTGCGCTTCCTGCTCGCGAACCTGTCGGACTTCGACTTCGCGCAGCACGCGGTGCCCGTCGAGGACTGGCTCGAGATCGACCGTTATGCGGTCGCGTTCTCGCAGCAACTGCAGACGGAACTGCTCGGCCACTACGAGAAGTACGAATTCCACCCGGTCGTCGCGAAGCTGCAGACGTACTGCTCGGAAGATCTCGGCGGCTTCTACCTCGACGTGCTGAAGGACCGCCTGTACACGAGCGCGGCCGATTCGCGCGCGCGCCGCTCCGCGCAGACCGCGCTGTACCACCTCACGCACGGCCTGCTGCGCGTGCTCGCGCCGTTCCTGTCGTTCACGGCGGAAGAAGCGTGGAAGGTGTTCCAGCCGGCCAGCGACACGATCTTCACGGAAACCTACTACGCGTATCCGGAAGTCGCCGGCTCGGCCGCGCTGATCGAGAAGTGGGCGCTGCTGCGCGACGTGCGCGGCAACGTGACGAAGGCGCTCGAGGAAGCCCGCACCGCGAACCGCATCGGTTCGTCGCTGCAGGCCGAAGTCGCCGTGCATGCGAGCGGCGCACGCTACGACGCGCTCACGAGCCTCGGCGACGATCTCAAGTTCGTGCTGATCACGTCGGCCGCGACGGTCGTCAAGGTCGACGACGAAGCGCAGGAAAGCGTCGACGTCGCAGCGTCGAAGTACCAGAAGTGCGAACGCTGCTGGCACTACCGCGAAGATGTCGGCGCGCACGCCGATCACCCGACGCTGTGCGGCCGCTGCTTCTCCAACCTGTTCGAAAACGGCGAAATCCGGAGCGCTGCTTGAATATGGCGAAAACCCTGTCGAAACCGGCCAGCGGCGCGCTTGCGCCCTGGCTGGGCATTTCGCTGATCGTGATCCTGTTCGACCAGCTGTCGAAGATCGCGATCCTGAAAACGTTCGTGTACGGCGCGCAGCACGCGCTGACGTCGTTCTTCAACCTCGTGCTGGTGTACAACCGCGGCGCCGCGTTCGGTTTCCTGTCGACCGCGAGCGGCTGGCAGCGCTGGGCGTTCACCGCGCTCGGCATCGGCGCGACGCTCGTGATCTGCTTCCTGCTGAAGCGCCACGGCCACCAGCGGCTGTTCAGCGTGTCGCTCGCGCTGATCCTCGGCGGCGCGCTCGGCAACGTGATCGACCGGCTCGTCTACGGCCACGTGATCGACTTCCTCGATTTCCACCTCGGCGCCTGGCACTTCCCGGCGTTCAACCTCGCCGATTCCGCGATCACGATCGGCGCGGTGCTGCTGATCTACGACGAACTGCGTCGCGTGCGCGGCTCGCGCTAAGCGCGCATACTCGGCGTCGACGGCCGGCGTCGCGCCGGCCGTTCCGTTCGACCCTTGGAGGCCTGAGTTGGCACAAGCAGAACTCGCAGGAAAACACCTCGTTCTCGGCCTGACGGGCGGTATCGCCTGCTACAAGATCGCCGAGCTCACGCGGCTGCTCGTGAAGGCAGGTGCGACCGTGCAGGTCGCGATGACCGAAGCCGCTACCCAGTTCATCACGCCCGTCACGATGCAGGCGCTGTCGGGCCGGCCCGTCTATACGAGCCAGTGGGACGCGCGCATCGACAACAACATGGCGCACATCGACCTGTCGCGTGAAGCCGACGCGATCGTGATCGCGCCGGCGTCGACGGATTTCCTCGCGAAGCTCGCGCACGGGTTCGCGGACGATCTGCTGTCGACGCTGTGCGTCGCGCGCGATTGCCCGCTGCTCGTCGTCCCCGCAATGAACCGCCAGATGTGGCAGAACCCGGCCACGCAACGCAACGCCGCGCAACTGCGCGCGGACGGCGTGTCGGTGCTCGGCCCGGATTCGGGTGCGCAGGCGTGCGGCG
>JABLTH010081902.1_pt1 | contig 32797 bp, 26 predicted proteins | sample 7875711 | NCBI WGS metagenome assembly JABLTH01 (sample SAMN14941262, study PRJNA633318) | bioreactor metagenome | isolation source: bioreactor | place: China | collected 2019-03-05 | reverse complement strand
GTCGCCGTCCTGCGTGCGATCGAGCTCGCGGCGCAGCACCGCGATCGCTTCGGCGCCACGGCCCTCGGCGAGGCGTCGGGCGACCTCGACGGACGCGGCGAAGTACGCGTCGACGCGGCGGCGAGTCGGGGCGTCAGGAGAGGGGCACATCCGGGGCTCCTAGTCGTCCATCCGTGCTGAATCCCGTTCCTTCGGGGCTTCTTCCGTCTCCGGCGGGGCCGCGGCGGCCGCTGCCGCCTGGGCGGCAGGACCCTCCCGGTCCGCCAGCAGCGGACACGTTCCAATGTAGGTCGCGAGGACCGAAAGCGCCCGAACGGCCAGCGCTTTCTTGCGATCGCGCTTGGACCGGATCGTCTCGCCGAGGGGCGGCATGAGACCGAAGGCGATGTTGGTCGGCGCGTAATGTTCGGGGTCGGCCCCGGCGACGTAGCGCTGGAGCGTCCCGAGGGCGGTCTCGACCGGGAGGAGGGGCGGCTGCGCCCCGGTCAGGTGCGCGACGGCCCCCAGGCCGGCGAGGAGGCCCGCGGCGGAGGACTCCGTGTAGCCCTCGACCCCCGAGATCTGTCCGGCGAAGAACAGGCCGGGCCGGGTGCGCGCCTCGAAGTGCTCGTTCAGGACCCGCGGGGCGTTGATGTAGGTGTTGCGGTGCATCATGCCCAGCTTGACGAACTCGGCCTCGGCCAGTCCGGGAATCATCCTGAAAATCCGCTGCTGTTCGCCCCACTTCAGCTGGTTCTGGAACCCGACCATCGACCAGTGGGTCGCGGCGAGGTTGTCCTGGCGCAGCTGGACCACGGCCCACGGGCGCCGGCCGGTCCGCGGATCGACGAGGCCCACCGGCTTCATCGGGCCGAAGCGCAGCGTGTCGCGGCCGCGCAGGGCCAGCTCCTCGACCGGCAGGCAGCCCTCGAACAGCAGCTCGCGGTCGAACGCATGCAGGTCCGCCTTGGTGGCCGCGAGCAGCGCGTCGTAGAACGCCTCGTACTCGGCGCGGTTCATCGGACAGTTCGCGTAATCGCTCCCGCCACCCTTGTTATAGCGCGAGGCGCGGAAGGCGATCCCCCAGTCGATGGTCTCGCCGTCGACGATCGGGCTGATCGCGTCGTAGAAGGCGAGGCTCTCCTGGCCGGTGAACGCGGCGATCGACTCGGCGAGGGGGGCCGAGCACAGCGGCCCCGCCGCGACGATCGCGGGCCGGTCCTCGGGCAGCGCGGTCACCTCCTCGCGGATCACCGTGATGCGCGGGTGCGCGGCGATGCGGGACGTGACCTCGCGCGTGAACACGTCGCGGTCGACGGCCAGCGCGGCGCCCGCGGGCAGGCGCGCCGCCGCGGCGCACTCCATCACGAACGAGCCGAGCACGCGCAGCTCCGCCTTGAGGAGCCCGTGCGCGTTGGCCAACTCCAGGGACTTGAACGAGTTGGAGCAGACCAGCTCGGCCAGCCCGGCGCCCCGGTGCACCGCGGTGGGGCGCGCGGGACGCATCTCGAACAGGCGGACGTCGAAACCGCGCGAGGCGCACTGCCAGGCCGCTTCGCAGCCTGCGAGCCCTCCGCCGATCACGCTCACGACGCCAGAACGGGTCACGACCCCGATGTTAGACACACCGCGGGCGGCGAGCCAACCGCACGCAGCGTCCTTCGTTTGGAAGTACATACAGGCGTGATGCGAAGCCCGGGCCCGAGACTGCGGACGCCGAGCGTCCCCGCGCTGGTCGTGCTGGCCGTGCTGGCCGTGCTTACCGTGCTCCTCGCGGGCGCGGCCCGTCCGGCGGCCGCCGCGGCGCTCTCGGCGCCGACGCAGAAGGCCGGGCCCGCGACCGACGTCGCGATCCCGCTCACGCTCACGCCGGCCGACGGCGTCACCACGCTCGGCTTCACGCTGACCTACGACCCGGCCGTGCTGACCGCGACCGGCGCGTTCCGCACCGGCTTCACCAACGCCTTCGCGCTGAGCGCGAACCTCGCGACGCCCGGCGTCGTGAGCGCGTCGCTGTCGGGCCCCGCGCTCGCCGGGACCGGCGACGTGTGCTGGATCGTGTTCCGCGCGAAGGGCGCCGCGGGCGCGTCGTCGACGCTCGCGTGGACGAGCGCGACGCTCAACGGCGGCGCCATCCCGGTGACGACGGCGAACGGCAAGGTTGTGGTCGGCACCGCGACCTCGACGATCAGTGCGCCCGACAACACCGCCGGCACGCCCGGCACGCAGGTCAGCGTGCCGGTCAACATCGTTCCGGCCGACGGCGGCGAGGCCTTCGACGTCACGGTCGTGTTCAACCAGGGCGTGCTCGGCGCGGTGTCGGTCGCGAAGACCGCGCTCTCGGCGCCGCTCACGCTGACCTACAACGTGGGCACGCCGGGCCAGGTGCGCATCTCGCTGTTCGGCACCGGTCCGATCACCGGCAGCGGCCCGCTCGCGACGATCCTGTTCAACGTCGTGGGCCCGCTCGGCGAGCGCACGCCGCTGGACGTCACGCGCGGCGACATCAACGAGAAGCAGGTCTCGACCAACCTCGACGACGGGCTGTTCACGGTCTGCGGCTCGCCCACGCTCACGATCGTCCCGCACCCGGTCTTCGAAGTCTGCACGGCGGGAGCGCACGACACGGTCCGGGGCGACGTCGCGCTGCTGCGCAGTTCGGGCTTCGCCACGGCGACGCAGACGTGCCTTCCGGTCGAGGCGTCCGGTTGCTCGTTCGACGCGGTCCGCCCGACGCCGGGGAACGCGCAGTGGTACCTGACGCGCCTTCAGGGGTGCGGGGCCATGGGCACCTGGAACGACGGCACGCAGACCGGCGATCGCGACCCGGGGATCAACGCCTCGCCGAACGCGTGCCCCTGATCACCACATCACGATCGACAGCACGACGAATACCGGAGTCAACACCGGCAACGTCCAGCGCCCGATGTAGCCCAGGAACGACGGCATCGGCACGCCCGCCTCTTCGGCGATCGCCTTCACCATGAAGTTCGGCGCGTTTCCGATGTACGTGTTGCAGCCCATGAACACCGCGCCCGCCGAGATCGCCGACAGCACGCCGTGGTGCGTCTCGATCAGTCCCGCCACCGCGGCACGCTCGGAGAGACCCGGGTAGAAGCTGCCCAGCGCGGTGTTGAAGAAGGCGAGATACGTCGGCGCGTTGTCCAGGAACGACGAGAGGATGCCCGTCAGCCAGAAGTACGAGCGCTCGCCGCGCAACGCGTCGACCAGCGGCGCGAGCGGGCCGTCGGCCCCGGCGCGCAGGAGCTCGAGCGCGGGCACGATCGTCACGAAGATCCCCGCGAAGACGAGCGCCACCTCGCGGATCGGACCCCACGAGAACTCGTTCTCGACGCGCAGCGCGCGCGGGGTGCGCGCGAGCGACGTCGCCGCGGCGGCCGTGATCAGGACGTCGCGCACGAGGTTCTGCGGCCCGAGCTCGAGGCCGGCCACGTGCAGCGGCGCAGGGTGCCACAGGCCCGACAGCAGCACCGCACCGAGCGTCACGGCGAGGAGCGCCACGTTGATCAGCCCGTCGACGCGCAGCGGCGCCGGGCTCGCGACGCGCACGGCCTCGTCGCGCCACAGGCGGGTGTCGATCGCGAAGAACACGGGCAGGAGCAGCGCGACGCACAGCACGAGGTGCGGCGCGAGGTGCAGCGTCCACGCGAACGGCACGCCGTGCAGGAACCCGAGGAACAGCGGCGGGTCACCGAGCGGCGTGAGGCACCCGCCGACGTTGGCGACGAGGATGATGAAGAACACGACGACGTGCGTGCGGTGCCGCCGACCGCGGTTGGCGCGCAGGAGCGGCCGGATCAGCACCATCGACGCGCCCGTGGTGCCGATCAGCGAGGCCAGCAGCGTCCCCGCGAGCAGGATCGCGCCGTTCCCGAGCGGGGTGCCGCGGAACGCACCGCGCACGACGATGCCGCCCGAGATCGCGTAGAGCCCGCCGACGAGCACCAGGAACGGGACGTAGTCGGCGACGATCGCGTGCACGAGCGCGTGCACCGCCGTCCCGCCGTACGCGAAGACGAACGGCACCCCGAGCAGGAGCGCCCAGGCGAGCGCGATCTTCCCGTAGTGGCGGTGCCACGCGTGCGGCGCGACGAGCGGCACGAGCGCAATCGAGAGCAGGAGCCCGACGAACGGCGCCGCCGACCACAGCGGCAGTCGGGCGCCGAGTCCGGTCGCGGCGATCAACGCGGTCATCACGGGGAATGCTAAACGATCGACGTCAATGCCGCGCGAAGAACTCCACCAGCCAGCGCTGCACCGGACGGGATTCCAGCAGCCAGACGAACAGCAGGCCGGCGAGGCCCACGAGCGCGGGCCCGTACGCGACACGGGGCGCCGCGGCGGCGTCGGGCGCCGTTGCCGGCACGGCCGGGAGGTCGCGCAGGATCGCGGCCGCCTTGCGCTCGCGCTTGCGGCGGTCCTCTTCCTCGAGCAGGTCGGACAGCTCGCCCTCGACCTCTTCGGCCGCGGCGAAGCGCGTCGCGGCGGGACCGAGCAGGCGGTCGATGATCGCCGTCAGCCCGGCCGGCACGTCCGCGCGGCGCGCGCGGATCGCGGCGCGTTCCTCCGGCGTGTCGGGCACCGCGGCCGCGTAGAGCATCTCGAACAGGACCGCGCCCAGCGCGTACAGGTCCGCGGCCTCGGAGCGCCCGCCCTCGGGCGGCGCGTACCAGTTCCGCTTGCCCGGCTCGCCGACGTAGTGCTCGGGCAGACCGAAGTCCGTCACGCGGATCAGCCCCTGGGCGTCGAACAGCACGTTCGACGGGCGCAGGTTGCCGTGCACGATGCCGTGCTGGTGCGCGTGCGCGAGCGCCGAGGCGACGTCCTTGCCGACGCGCGCGGTCTCGACCCAGTGGTGCGGCTGCACGAGGCGTTCGCGAAGGTCGCCGCCGGGCAGGTGTTCCATCAGCATGATGAACGCGTCTTCGCGCTCGCCGACGGCGTGGATCCGCACGATGTTCGGGTGATGGCTGCGGCACAGGTTGCGCACGGTGCGCAGCGCGTCGGGGTTCTTGAGGTAGCGCTTGACGATGATGCGCTCGCCCTCGGGCCCGCCCTTGCGCACGAGATACACCGAACGCCACGCGTCCTGCCGGATCACGTCCAGGAGCTCGAAGCGGCCCGCGCCGCCGATCGCGCTGCTCGCCCCGGCCTTGAGCGGCTCCTCGATGTGCCGGCCTTCGAGCGCGTTGACCAGCGCCTCGCGGAACGCGCCCGCGTCGGGGAAGCGCGCGCCGGGGCTCACCGAGAGCGCGCGCTCGACGATCACGCGCATGCGCTCCGGCATCGTCACGCCCTCGGCGATCAGGCCCGGTCCCTTCGGCAGCTTGCCGGTCAGGATGCGGTGCAGGATCACGCCCAGCGAGTAGATGTCCGCCTCGGGCCCGACGCCGTCGAACGACGCGCGCTGCTCGGGCGCCATGAACGCGCGCGTTCCGAGGGCGACCGACTTCCCGGTCGGCCCCGTCTCGTCGCCGACCTTCTCGCTCGCCGCCTGCCGCACGGCCGCGATGCCGAAGTCGCCGATCTTCACGTGGCCCGAGTGGCCGACGAGGATGTTGGCGGGCTTCACGTCGCGGTGGATCACCTTGCTGCGGTGCGCGTACGCGAGACCTCGCGTGGCCTGCATCAGGATCGTGAGCGCCTTGTCGCGCGGGAGCTTGCCCTGCGTGAGCAGCTCCTGCAGCGTCTGGCCCTCGACGTACTCCATCACGAAGTAGGGACCGCGGTCCGAGGCGCCGCGGTCGATCACCTGCACGACGTTCGGGTGGTTGAGGCGCGCGAGCACGCGCGCTTCCTGCTCGAACAGCTGGACCATCTGGTTCTGGCCCAGCAGTTCGGGCCGCAGGATCTTCACCGCGACCTTGCGGCCGAGGCTGACCTGCTCGGCTTCCCAGACCTCCGCGAAGCCGCCGCGCGCGAGGAGCCGCTTGAGCAGGATCCCGGCGATCGGCTGGGGCGGGCGCTCCTCCGCGTCCACGCCCTCCGGGCGATCGATCACCGAGCCGACGTCCATCCGGGACCTCCCCGTCAACTCATCGGCCGGACGGGGCCCTTCTTGAAACCCGTCGGGCCGGTCCGGCAGGGCCCCCGCGAACGGCCCGGTGCGACCCATAATCACTGCATGGCGAAACCCAGGAGACCGCGGCGGCTCACGCGCATCGTGGCCACCCTCGGCCCGGCCACGGAGCGCCCGGGCGTCCTCGAGGGCATGGTCCAGGCGGGACTGGACGTCGCACGGCTGAACATGAGCCACGGGACGCCCGAGTTCCACGCCCGGATGGCGGCCCGCGTGCGGGCGGCCGCGCGGGCGGCGGAGCGCCCGCTGGGGGTGATGGTCGACCTGCAGGGCCCCAAGGTCCGGCTCGGGGCGTTCGCGGGCGCGCTCGCCGTGAGCCCGGGCGACGAAGTCACGCTGACCACGCGGGTGTCCGCGACCGACCTCCCCGGCCACGTCCTGCCGGTCGACTACCGGCACCTGCCCGTCGAGACCGCGGCCGGGCAGACCCTGCTGCTCGCCGACGGGGCCGTGCGGCTCGAGGTCCTGAAGATCACCGGCCAGCGCGTCCAGTGCCGGGTGCTGGAGGGCCGCGAGATCCCGCCGCGCGCCGGGCTCGCGCTGCCCGAGGCCAAGGTCGTCCGCTCGGCGCTCACGGCGAAGGACCGCCGCGACCTCGAACTGGCCGTGCAGCTCAACGCGGATTTCGTCGCGCTTTCGTTCGTGCGCCGGGCCCACGACCTGCAGGAGGCGCGGCGCCACATCGAGCGGCTCGGCGGCGACCAGGCGCTGGTCGCGAAGATCGAGACGCGCGCCGCGCTGCGCTGCCTCGACGAGGTCCTCGGCGCGTCGGACGCGGTGATGGTCGCGCGCGGCGACCTCGGCGTGGAGCTGCCGCCGGAGCGCGTGCCGATCGAGCAGAAGCGCATCATCGAGGCCTGCAACGCGGCCGGGAAACCGGTCATCACGGCCACCCAGATGCTCGAGTCGATGCGGCACGCGTCGCGGCCCACGCGCGCGGAGGCCTCCGACGTGGCCAACGCGGTGCTCGACGGCAGCTGGGCCGTGATGCTCTCGGCCGAAACGGCCACGGGCGAGTTCCCCGTCGAGTCGGTCGCGATGCTCGACCGTATCGCGCGCGAGGCCGAGCCGATCCTGCTGCGCAGCGTGCGCCGCCGCGGCGGTCCGCGCGCGATCGCCGACGTGTCGGAAGGCATCGCCGAGGCCGGTGTGATGGTCGCCTTCGAGGTCGGCGCCCGGGCGCTCGTCGCACTCACGCGCTCCGGCGCGACGGCCTGCCAGGTCGCGCGCTTCCTCCCGGCGATCCCGGCCTACGGCTACACGTCGTCGCGCCGCACGCTGGCGCGGATGACGCTGTATCGCGGCATCACGCCGCGCTACCTGCCCGAGCAGCCCAACCTCGAGGCCGCGATCGACCGCGTCGAGCAGGACCTCAAGGTGCGCCGCAACCTCGGACGGGGCGACCGGATCGTGGTGCTCGGCGGATCGCCGCGAAAGCCGGCGGGCATCACCGACCGGCTGATCGTCCACATGTCCCGCTGAATAACCGCGAACGGGCACGCGGGATTATTTTTCGCGGCGCCGCGGTCCATTAGCCGCACATTCAAGGGCGGGACGCTTCGGGGAAGGGGTCTCGAGGTCGTATCTGACATCGCACGGACCGGCACGTACGTGGCCCGGTGGGGATTGGACCGCGCCGCGTCGACGGGTTGGTTCGGCTCGTCCCGACTCTCGCGGGCGAACGCGGGGGAGGGCACCCGAATCCGGGACTCCCGCGCTCGCCCGCAACTTTATTCGGGCCGGGCCGTAGGGGCGGGTCAAGGCGCCGCAGGCGCCGCAACCCGCCCGCGACGTCAGTCGTGCGGAAGCGACAGCACGACGCGCAGGCCGCCGTCGCCGGGCAGCTCCGCGTGCACGGAGCCGCCGTGGCGCTCGACGAGCTGGCGGCACAGCGCGAGGCCCATGCCGGTCCCGCCGGCCGTCGGGGCCACACCGGGACGCAGCACGCGGAAGAACGGGTCGAAGATCGCCTCGAGGTCCTCGGGCGGGACGCCCGGGCCCCAGTCGCGCACGGCGATCTCGAGCGACGTGCTGCCGGTTTCCTGGACGGCGACGCGGATCCCGTGCTCGGAGCCGCCGTGCTCGATCGCGTTGGCGAGCACGCGCGCCAGCGCGCCACGCAGCTTCTCGGAGTCGACGAACGACGACACCGCCTGTTCCGGCAGCGCGAGCTCGATCGGCGTGCCCCTGGTGCGCGCGTCCTTCGCGAACACCGCGGCGGTCTCGCGGACCAGCGCGACGAGGTCGACCGTGCGCCGCTCGAGCAGCAGGCGGCCCGAGTCGAGCTGTGCCAGCTCGAGCAGGCTCTCGACGAGGTCGGCGAGCCGGCGCGCCTCGTCGAGCACGATCGTGCAGAACTCGTTGCGCAGCTCGCGATCGAGGTCCGGGTCGACGAGCAGCGTGGTCACGAAGCCCTGCACCGACGCGAGCGGCGTGCGCATCTCGTGGCTGAGCTGGGCGATGAAGTCGTACTTGCGCCGGTCCGGGTCGACGAAGCGCGTGAGGTCGCGCACCACGAGCACGCTCGCGAGCGGGATGCCGCGCGGCGAGTTCGCGCGCGCCATGCGCAGCAGCAGCGTGCGCTCGCTGCCGGGCGCGCCGACGCGCACGGTCTGCGAGCCGACGTCGCGGTGTGAGGCGAGGAACGTGAACCACGCGCCGCGCACCGACGAGGGCACCGGCAGCTCGGTCAGCGCGTGGCCCTGCATGCTCTCGCTCTCGAGGCCGAGGATCTGCCGCGCGGCCGCGTTGACGAGCACGATCCGCTCGGAGTCGTCCGCGACGAGCACGCCCGTGTCGAGCGCCTCGGCGGTCGCGCGCAGGACCTCGCGCTCCTTGAGCGTCGTCTCGGCCTTGAGCACGATGTCGGCGCGCAGGCGCTCGACGTCGGTCTGGTCGCACACGGTGAGGAGGCGCAGCGCGCCGTGGCCGTGCACGGTGCCGACGCGCGCGAGCGCCGGGAACGGCTCGCCGGAGCGTGAGAACGCGGTGAACTCGAGGTGGCCGACACCCGCGTGCACGGCGTCGAGCAGCGCGGTGCCCTCGGCCTGCAGCGCGTAGGGGCCGGCGAGGCTCTGGACCTTGATGCCGCGCGCCGCGCCGGCCGGGATCTCGAACAGCTCGGCGAACCGCGCGTTGATCCACTGCGTTTCGCCCGTCGGGTCGACGAGCGCGACGGGCTCCGGCAGGGCCTCGAGGAACGCCGCGGCCGCGGCGATCCCTGCACGGTCCTGCTCCTTGGGCACCGCGTTCTGCGCCGCGCGCCCGAATCCGAACTCCAGTCGAGCCATCCCTCCGCGCTCCCAGGTGGGCGGGGGCCCGGACGGCGCCCGCCGATCGATGAAAAAGCAATGTTCGTGCCGTAAAACTAACGAACGAAAAGGACGATTTCACAATGGAAATCGAATGACATCGGACTACAGCGAATTCTGATTGCGGTCAGCTTGCGAACAACCGTTCCGGAGCGGCGCACGGGTCGGCGTTTCACTCTGGCACGTTCGACCCCCGGTACCGATATTCGAACACGGACGGGGTGAACCAGGCGGAACACAGGCCGGCGGCCGAGGACGGCGCCGGCCCGGGAGAGATCGAGTGACCCGGAATGCATCGCCCACCAACCCGACGCCGCGCATCCTCGTCGTCGACGACGAGCCGAGCATGCGGCGCCTGCTCTCGTACCAGCTCGCGCGGGCCGGCTACCAGGTGGCCACCGCGGAGACCGGCGAGGAGGCGCTCGAGGCCATCGCGGGGGCGGTCCCGGACATGATGCTGCTCGACCTCATGCTGCCCGGCATCGACGGGCTCGAGGTCCTGCGGCGCGCGCGCCAGCGCCACCCCGACCTGCCCGTCGTCGTCATCACCGCGCACGGCTCGATCGACACGGCCGTCGAGGCGATGAAGCTCGGCGCGAGCGACTTCCTCGGGAAGCCGTTCGAGCTCGAGCGCCTCGCCATCGCCGTGCGCAACGCGCTGTCGATCGGGCGCCTCTCGCGCCAGGTCCAGCACCTCGAGAACGAGCTGCGCACGCGCTACCGCTTCGCCGAGATCGTCGGCGCCGACGGCGGCCTCGCGCCGACCGTACGGATGATCGAGAAGGTGATCCCCACCGACCTCACCGTGCTGCTGCTCGGCGAGTCGGGCACGGGCAAGGAGCTCTTCGCGCGCGCGATCCACCACGAGGGGCCGCGCGGCCGCGGGCCGTTCATCGCGATCAACTGCGCCGCGCTGCCGGAGTCGCTGCTCGAGAGCGAGCTGTTCGGCCACGAGAAGGGCGCGTTCACGGGCGCGATCTCCGCGCGTCCCGGCAAGTTCGAGTTGGCCCACGGCGGCACGCTGTTCCTCGACGAGGTCGCCGAGCTCTCGCGCCCCGTGCAGGCCAAGCTGCTGCGCGCCGTGCAGGAGCACGCGATCGGCCGCGTCGGCGGCACCGACACGATCCCGATCGACGTGCGCATCATCTGCGCGACCAACGTGGACCTCGCCGCCGAGGTGCGCGCGGGCCGCTTCCGCGAGGACCTGTTCTACCGGCTGTCCGTCTTCCCGATCACGATCCCGCCGCTGCGCGAACGGCGCGAGGACATCGCCGTGCTCGCGAAGCACGTGCTCGCCGAGGGCCGCAGCGGCCAGGCGCAGCCCGTGAACCCCGCGGCGATGAGCATGCTCGAGGCGTACACCTGGCCCGGCAACGTGCGCGAGCTGCAGAACGTGCTGCGCCGCGCGCGCGTCCTCGCCGGCGACGGCCCCGTCCGTCCCGAGCACCTGCCCGCGAACGTGCAGGCCGCGTTCGGCGACACGCTCTCGGTGTTCCCCGGCGAGCCGCCGCTGCGGCTGTCGACGCGCCCGCCCGCGCACGACGAGTCGAAGGTGCCGACGCTCGAGGAGGTCGAGCGGGCGCACATCCTGCGTGCGGTGGAATCGTGTCGCGGGAACCTGAGCCTCGCGGCGCGCGTGCTCGACATCGGGCGCACGACGCTGTACCGGAAGCTCCAGAGATACGGAGTGCACGTCGAGGCCTGAGGCCGCGAGGTGCACGTCGAGGCATAGGGTCTGTATCATCGAAGTATGACCCGCCCCGACGGCGTGCCCCCCGGAACGACGACCTGGCTCGAGATCGACCGGGGCGCGCTCACCGCGAACATCAAGGCCTTCAAGTCCCGCCTCGCGCAGGGCGCGAAGCTCGCCGCCGTCGTGAAGGCCGATGCGTACGGCCACGGCGTCGGGCTCGTCGCCCCGGCCGCGCTCGCGGCCGGCGCGGACTGGCTCGCGGTGTGGGGCGCGAACGAGGGCCTCGCGCTGCGCGCGATCGTCGGCGAGGGCGTGCCGGTCCTGCTGCTCGGTCACACGCCGCCCGCCGACTACGAGGCCGCGCTCGCGGCCGACCTGCGGATCACGCTGTACGACCCGGCCGCGCTGCCGCGCCTCGCGCAGGCAGCCCACGCGACCGGCCGGACCGCGCGCGTGCACCTCAAGCTCGAAACCGGCACGCACCGCCAGGGGCTCGATCCGCAGCCGCTGATCGCCCTCGCAAAGGACATCGCGAAGACGCCGGGGCTCGTGCTCGAAGGACTCTCGACCCACTACGCCGACATCGAGGACACGACCGACCACGGCTTCGCCGAGCGCCAGCGCGCGACCTTCGTGACGACCGCCGCCGCGCTCGAAGAGGCCGGCGTGCTCCCGCCCGTGCGCCACACCGCGTGCTCCGCGGCCGCGATCCTGTTCCCGGAAACACACCTCGACATGGCGCGCGTCGGCATCGGACTGTACGGGCTCTGGCCGTCGCGCGAGACGCTCGTCTCGGCGCGCGAGCGCGGCATCGGCAGCTTCGCGCTCGAGCCGGTGATGCACTGGCGCTGCCTCGTGGCCCAGGTGAAGGACGTGCCGCAGGGCGGCTACGTCGGTTACGGCCGCACGTGGCGCGCGATGCGGCCGACGCGCATCGCCGTTCTTCCGGTGGGCTACTTCGAGGGTTACCCGCGTGCGCTCGGCGGGCGCGGGCACGTCCTCCTCCACGGACGGCGCGCGCCGGTCGTCGGCCGCGTGTGCATGAACATGATGATGGTCGACGTGACCGACATCCCCGAGACCGCCGCGGGCGACGCCGCCGTGCTGATCGGGCGCTCGGGCGAGGAGACCGTGCGGGCCGAGGACCTCGCGCTGTGGGCCGGCACGATCCACTACGAGATCACCTCCCGCATCCACTGCTCGGTGCCGCGGGTTCCCATCGGCTGACGCCACCGTCTTCGCCTCGGGCTCGGCCTCGGCTTTCGGCCTCTGCCTCTGGCTCGGCCTTGGCCCACGGAAGTTCCTGATGATCCAGATCCCGCAGGTCTTCTCCGCGGACTGGCTGCTCGCCCACGTGCCCGCGCTGATCCGCGTGGTGCTGATCCCGCTGGCGACGCTCCTCCTGATCTCGATCGCGCGCGGGCTGATCCGGCGCATCGAGCGCTTCGTCGACGACGGCGACGACACCATCGTCACCGAAGCCGAGAAGCGCGCGCGCACGCTCAGCCTGATCCTCTCGCAGCTGGTGACGGTGACGCTGTGGTCGCTCGCGGCCGTCCTCGTCCTCGGCGAACTCGGGGTCGACGTGAAGCCGATCCTCGCCGGCGCCGGCATCATCGGCCTCGCCGTCGGCTTCGGCGCGCAGGCGCTGGTGAAGGACCTCATCACCGGGTTCTTCCTGCTGCTCGAGAACCAGATCCGCGTCGGGGACGTCGTGCGGGCCGCGGGGGTCTCCGGGCTCGTCGAGCAGATCAACCTGCGCACGACCGTGCTGCGCGACGGCGACGGGACCGTGCACATCGTGCCCAACGGGGCGATCACCACGGTGAGCAACATGACGCGCGAGTGGGCGCGCGCGATCCTCGACGTCGGCGTCGACTACGGGGCCGACGTGCCGCAGTACCTCGCCGTGCTGCAGGACGTGGGGCGTGCGCTCGAGAAGGATCCGGCATGGGCGCCGCGCCTGCGCGGGACGTTCGACGCGCCGGGGATCGAGCGCTTCGAGGAGGCGCGCCTCGTGCTGCGCCTGCAGGTGCAGACGCGCCCCGTGGAGCAGTGGTCCGTCGGCCGCGAACTGCGCCGCCGCGTGAAGGCCGCCTTCGACGAGGCCGGGCTGCGCTTCGCGCGGCCGGCGCGCGACGTGCGCATCGAACGTCCTCCTGCCCGCCGCGCCCCGTAGGGGCGGGGCTTGCCCCGCCCGCGCCCGCGCCCGCGATCGGGACCCCTTCGAATTCCCGCCGCGCTCAATGGGACCCAACTGAAATCACGTTCTCGCGCCCTGCCAACCTCGTTTCGGCCCTCATGCGGGAATTGGACCCGGTCCCGTGCCCACAGCGTCGCGCCGGCATCTGCGGCACACCCCCCCAACGTATACTCGCCACGACTTCCCTCAAGTCGATCAAATGAGCAAGCCGCGCGGGGAGTGATCGACCGTGACGCAATATCGAGTTCGCATTCCCGAGGAACTCTACGCGCTCGTCGAATGTCAGCGCGAGGGCTTGCCGGCCGTCATGGTCATAAACCAGGCGCTGCTCAATTTCCCGTGGCCCGATGTGTTCGGCCATCATCTCTCGATCATCATCGACCTCGTGAACATCGCCGACAACGGGATGCCCTCTCCTCCGGAGCAGAAGATCGCGTTCGCGTTCTCCGATTCGCTCGACACGGTCTTGAAAGGCGCTCCCGATCATCCCAACGCGCTCTTCCTGGCCCGCATCACGTGGAATCGAACACTCCAGTTGATCTACAGGATCCACGATCCAGAGAGCGCGCACGCCGCGCTCCAGATCATCATCGACCGGAAGACCCACCAGCGTGAATTCGACTATCGGATTGACCCGGATGTCCGCTGGGAGATGTCACGATGGTACCTGGATGCCGTGAGTCCGAAGCCGCATTAGCCGGACAGGCTAAGTGGAAACACCCGCGGGGCGAACAATAGATGCAATCATCTGACCGCGCCCCTGGGCTATCGGGGTCCGATGCAAACTCGACATGCCTGCCGGCTTCGGACGACGCGACGGCGCTGTTCCTCCAACGCGGTGGCTCGTCGAGGCGGCGGTGGCTCTTGGCCGGCAGCAGGACTGGTGGCGGATCGACGTGACGGCGACCGAGTCCGAACACCCCAGTCGCACCCGGGCCGTCGCACCCGGGCCTTCTACGAGCGGCGAGGTTTCGTCTTCACCGGCCCCGAACTCGGGCTAGGCTTGGACAATCCGTCGACAGCGGAGCCTGACCGGGGAGGCGATCGACATGTCCAAGACCGTCCTCATCACGGGCGCGGGGAGCGGCTTCGGCCGCGGGACCGCGCTCGAGCTCGTGCGGCGAGGCCACACGGTCATCGCCGCGGTGCAGAGCGACGAACAGGCGGCGGAGCTCGCCAAGACCGAGCCGAAGCTCACCGTCGTCCGGCTCGACATCACGCGGTCCGAGGACGTGGCGAGCCTCGACCGGTGGGACCCGGACGTTTTCATCGCGAACGCCGGCGTGGGCCAGACGGGGCCGCTGTCGCTGATTCCGCTCGAGCGCCTGCGCGCAGTGTTCGAGGTGAACGTGTTCGGCACCGTGGCCGTCACGCAGCGCGTCGCGCGGTCGATGCGCCGCAAGCGCGCCGGCCGGATCATCATCATGTCGTCGATCGGCGGCGTGCGCACGGGCGTGGGATCGGGTCCGTACACGATGACGAAGCACGCGATCCAGGCGTTCGGCGCGGTGCTGCGGGCCGAGCTCGCGCCGTTCGGCGTGGACGTGTGCCTGATCAACCCGGGGCCGTACGCCACCGGCTTCAACGACCGCATGGCCCACAATCCCGGCGAGTGGTTCGACCCGCAGGCGGTGGCGCCCGAGGATGCGGCGATCATGGACCAGCTCGTGCGGCGCGTGACCGTGGGGCAGATGGATCCGCGCGAGGTGGTGCAGCGCTACGTGGAGCTGGTCGAGGCCGAGCGCACGGAGCTCGTGAACTTCGTTCCGCCGGACATCGTCGAGCGCGTCAGCAAGACGACTCCCGGGTAGCCGATTGGAGGTCGCATGGAACAGCACATTCGCGCCAATGCCGAGCTCGTCCGCACCGTCGCGCGCGAGCAGCTCGAGATCGAGGTCGGCTACGACGAGGGCGGCGTACGCTGGCTCGACGCGTACATCGACGGTCAGCGCCGCTCGGCCGACGAGGACCTGAAGCGGCGGCTGCCCAACACGCTGGGGTCGTTTCTCGGCGAGTGCATCCGCCAGACGTACGGCGGACGGTGGGTCCAGGACGACGAGCACGGCTGGTGCGTCCAGATCAACGAGCGCGTCTCGGCGTTCCCGTTCAACAAGGTGCAGAAGCAGCTCGCGGGCGAGGACGGTGAGTCCGTTCTCGGCATGTTCGTTTCGCTGGCGGCGCTGCTCGCATAGCCGGCGGCGAGACCGCTTCGGGAGAGGCTGGCGAGGCGAGGCCCGAGGAGAGGAGAGGACCATGTATCGGGACGACTACGGCCGCGCGTGGCGCGGGCCGCATCCGCTGGACATCGTCGCGATTCGCCAACATGCCCCGGCCACCATGGGCGTGTATCAGGTCCTCTATTGCGGTGGGAAGACCGAACAGGTGGCCTACATCGGAATCGCGACGGGTGACACCATTCGCGGGCGTCTCTCGAAGCACGTCGGCGGACAAGGGAACTGGGCGTTGTCCCGACTGGGCGATCCCGCCAAGTTCACGTTCGTCTACTGGGAGTGCGACGCTCTCACCGCGAAACAGATCGAATCGCACGTGGTGACGATCAAGCGGCCACCTTTCAACACACGGCCGGAATACCGCAACTTCGTGCCCAGCATCGCGGTTCACTGAGATCGGCGCCGTTGGGCCGCATCACTCGCCGATGATCTTGATCAGCACGCGCTTCGGTCGCCGTCCGTCGAACTCGCCGTAGAAGATCTGCTCCCACGGACCGAAGTCGAGCTTGCCGTTCGTGATCGCGACGACGACCTCGCGGCCCATCACCTGGCGCTTGTGGTGCGCGTCGGCGTTGTCCTCGCCGGTGCGGTTGTGCTGGTAGCGCGCGGGCGACGCGTCGAACGGCGCGAGCTCTTCGAGCCAGCGCTTGTAATCTTCGTGCAGGCCGGGCTCGTCGTCGTTGATGAACACGCTCGCCGTGATGTGCATCGCGTTGACGAGGCACAGGCCCTCGCGCACGCCGCTCTTCTGCACGGCCGCCTCGACGCGCGGGGTGATGTTGACGAAGTCCATGCGCGCGGGGACGTTCATGGTGAGCTGCTCTGTGTGGGATTTCATCAATGGCTCCGTAGGGGCGGGTTTAGCGAGCGAAGCGAGCGTAACCCGCCCGGGCAGTATACTGACGCGCGAGGAGCCACCCATGCGCATCCTGTCGCCCGCCCGCCTCGTGCTCGTCGCGCTGCCGCTGCTCACCGCGGCGGCCATGATCTACACCGCGCACGCGGCCGATCCGCCGAAGGTGCACGTCACGGGGAACGCGATCGATCTCATCATGATCGACATGGCGTTCGACAAGACGGTCGCGGAGAAGGGGCTCGACGGCTGGATGTCGTACTTCGCGAAGGACGCGGTGATCTTTCCGTCGAAGGGCCCGATCGTCGAGGGTGCGGACAAGATCCGCGCGCGGTACGACGAGACGGGCTGGACGCCGAAGGGGCTGCGGTGGAAGCCGGTGCGCGCGAGCATCTCCGACTCGGGCGACCTCGGGTACACGTACGGCACGTGGAAGTGGAGCGGCAACGGCAAGGACGGCCAGCCGGTCACGATGACGGGGAAGTACGTGACGATCTGGCGCCGCCAGGCCGACAAGAGCTGGAAGGTCGTGCTCGATACCGGCACCGAGGACAAGAACTAATACGTTTGTCCGATACCCCTGGGTTTCGATCAATGGCATCGCGCTCCCCTCGCGGGACTAGAATGCGCGCGCGTCCGGACTCCGGGCCCGCGCGCCCGCGAAGGGGGTTCCCATGTCACTCGGAAGGCGTTTCTCCGCCGAGCTGCTCGGCACGTTCTGGCTCGTCTTCGGCGGTTGCGGCAGCGCCGTGCTCGCCGCGGCGTTTCCCAACGTCGGCATCGGTCTCACCGGGGTGTCGATCGCGTTCGGCCTCACCGTGCTCACGATGGCGTTCGCGATCGGGCACGTTTCCGGTTGTCACCTCAACCCGGCGGTGACGCTCGGTCTCGTCGCGGGCAAGCGCTTCCCCGCGCGTGAGGCGGGCGCGTACATCGTCGCGCAGCTCGTCGGCGGCATCGCCGCCGCGGGCGTGCTGTGGATCATCGCCACGGGGAAGCCGGGCTTCGATGCGGTCGCCAGCGGCTTCGCGGCGAACGGCTACGGGGAGCATTCGCCGGGCGGCTACTCGCTGCTCGCGGGCTTCGTCGCGGAGCTCGTGCTCACGTTCATGTTCCTGATGATCATCCTCGGCTCGACCGACAAGCGCGCGCCGGCCGGGTTCGCGCCGATCGCGATCGGCCTCGGCCTCACGCTCATTCACCTGATCGGCATCCCGGTGACCAACGTGTCGGTCAACCCGGCGCGCAGCACCGGTCCCGCGCTGTTCGTCGGCGGCTGGGCGATGAGCCAGCTGTGGCTGTTCTGGGTCGCGCCGATCCTCGGCGCGGTGATCGCGGGCTTCGTCTACCCGGCGGTTGCGGGTGAGGCGATCGTCCCGGTCACCGAGACGCGGGCGCGCGAGACCGTGCGCGCCTAACGCGGTTCCATCGACGGGGGCGTGGGCGGCGCGCGGAAGGCGATCGGCTGGGAGTAGATCAGCTGCAGCCCTTTCGCGCGCACCCACGCCTCGATCTCGTCACGCGGGCGCGGCGACGCGAAAATCCAGAACAGGTTCTGCCGCTGCGGCAGACGCACGCAGTGGATCATCACGCCGTCGTCGATCCACGGCATCGCGGGGTGCGGCACCGCGTTCGGCGGATAGGGCCGGTCGAAGAGGAACTGGTTGTAGGCGTCGCAGAACATCACGCGGGAGTCGACCACGTCCTTCCACGTCGCGTGGCGCTGGTGGAACAGGACCGCGCGCGGGTCGAACGGGCGGCGCGCGATGTCGGCGTCGTTGAGTCCCCACGGGTCGAGGTGCCAGGCGTGCGTGATGTACGGCACGGCGCCCGCCCAGCCGGTGCAGATGCGGTCGGCGGGCGCGAGCCAGCGCGCAAGAGCCTGGCCTTCGCCGAGCATCGCCTCGGCGGCGCGCTTCATCTCGCCGGAGCTCACGAGGGGGTTGTCGCGGCGTGAGGGCTCGCCGTCCTCGCCGTTCCCGGCGTCGCGCTCGTCCGCGCCGCGCGGGAAGGGGAGGAACGTCGTCGCGGCCTGCGTCCCCGCGAGGGCGAGACCGAGGGCCGCGCAGGCGAGCGTGCGTCGCGGCGAGGGCAGGTCGGCCTTGAGCTGCAGGAGCGCCACGACCGCGCCCGCGACGAGGAGCGCGAGTCCGGGCAGCGCGGCGTCGAGGAAGCGGAACTCCCACGCGTCGCCGCCGACCGCCGCGACCCACGCGGCGAGCAGCACGATCTGCACGAGGAGCGCGGCGCCGAGGTCGGGCAACCGGCGTGCGAGCACGAACAGGCCGAACAGCAGCACCGGGCCCCACAGCCAGCCGAAGGTGTTGGCGGGGAACTCGGCGAGGTAGCGCAGCCCGAGCGCGACCTGCAGGCCGCCGACCTTGGCGTAGAACGTGTTGGGGAGCGGGTGACCGAAGTACGCGAGGCGCACCAGGACCAGCGCGGCGAGGAGCGCGCCGTGCACGGCGCCGCTCTTCGCGATCGCCACGAGGCGCTCGCGCGCGGGCCGGGCGATCGCGAAGCCGAGCCCGGCCGCGAGGTGCAGGAGCGGCGTCTCGGGCCGCAGCAGCGTGCCGAGGAAGAACAGCGCGCCGCTGCCGGCCCAGCCGGGGCGCTCGCGCCGCTGCTCGGCGGCCATGAGGAGCGTCGCGGCGAACACGGCCACGGTCGCGGCGCGGGTCTCGTTGGCGCCGACCGCGCCGACGACCCACTGCCGGCCCGCGAAGAGGAACGCGGGCGCGAGGAGCGCCCAGAGCGGCGCGAGCCCGAACTCGCGCTGCGCGGCGCGGAAGCAGAGCAGGAGGCCCAGCACGCCGGCCGCGATGCCGACGGTCCACGACAGCAGCACGGGATCGGCGCCGACGAACATCCCCGCCGCGTTGAGCAGCGTCCAGCCCATCGACGTGCTGCCCTCGACGCGCGGGCCGCCCGCGTTCCACACGAAGCCGTGCCCGTGCACGAGGTTCCACGAGTAGCGGAACGTGATGAACGAGTCGTCGTTGAACCAGCGGAACTGCACCGCGAGCACGACGAAGGCCAGCGCGAGCGCGCCCAGCACGATCCAGGCGAGCGCGCCGGCCGGACGCGGCGTGACGTGAAGCGGGACGGGAACGGCGTCCGGGTCGCGCGCGACGCCGCCGGGGCCCGGGGGCGCGGACGGAGGGGGTTCGCTCATGAGGCGTCCTATATACAGGCGCGTGGCGCCCGGTGTCACGGCCCCGCACAATGAACGCATGTCTCCGGCGGTTCCCCTCGCGCCCGGCTTCCTGGCCCTGCTGCGGTCGGGCGAGCTGTTGCGCCGCGCGGACGCGCTCGAGGCGCTGCTCGCGCCGTGCCGGGTGTGCCCGTGGGAGTGCGCGGTCGACCGGCTCGCGGGCGAGACGAAGGTCTGCGTCGCGGGGCGGCTGCCGATCGTCGCGAGCCACGCGCCGCACTTCGGCGAGGAGCCCGCGCTTTCCGGCACGTGCCTGTCGCAGGGACGCGCGCGCGGCGCGGGCAACGTCTTCCTCGGCCACTGCAACCTGCGCTGCGTGTACTGCCAGAACGGGGAGATCAGCCAGAACTTCCGCCACGTCGCGCGGGGCTCCGTAGGGGCGGGGCTTGCCCCGCCCGCATCGCACGGCGAGGTCACGCACGAACGCCTCGCCGAGATGATGCTCGAGCTGCAGGCGGCGGGCTGCCACAACATCGGCTTCGTCTCGCCGACGCACTTCGCGCCGCAGATCGTGCGCGCGCTCGTGATCGCCGCGGACCGCGGCCTCGCGCTGCCGCTCGTCTACAACACCAACGCCTACGACAGCCTCGAGGTGCTGCGCCTGCTCGAGGGCGTGATCGACGTGTACCTGCCCGACCTCAAGTACGCGGACGACGAGGTCGCGCTCGAGGTCTCGAAGGTGCGCGGGTACGTCGGTCACGCGCGCGCCGCGATCGAGGAAATGCACCGCCAGGTCGGCGACGCGCTGGTGCTGGACGACGACGGCCTCGTGCGGCGCGGCCTCGTGATCCGGCTGCTCGTCCTGCCGAACGACCTCGCGGGCCTGCGCGAGACCTTGACGTGGATCCGCGACACGCTCGGTCCGCGCGTCACGCTGAGCGTGATGTCGCAGTACTATCCGGCGCACCGCGTGGACGCGGAGCGCACGCCGCTCCTCGCGCGCACGATCCGGCCGCGCGAGTTCGAGCGGGTGCTCGAGTGGATCGACGCCCTGGGGTTCGAGAACGGCTGGATCCAGCCGCTCGAGGACGACGCGGCCGCGTACTACCGGCCGGACTTCAGCGATCGCGCGCGGCCGTTCAAGGACGCGCGCGATTTCGAGACGCGGAGGGACGCGTGAAGCGCGTGAAGGCAGTGACCGGATTGGTCGTCGTCCTCGCGCTGGCCCTGGCCGGCGCGGCCCAAGCTGCGGGCGACCTGCCGTGGGTCTCCACGTGGAAGGAAGCCCAGCGCCTCGCGCGCGAGCAGCACAAGCCCGTGCTCGTCGACTTCCGCGCCGACTGGTGCCCGCACTGCCTCAAGATGGAGGCGAAGGTGTGGCCCGATCCGCGCGTCGCCGAGCGCGCGGACCGGGTCGTGTGGCTGCGGAAGGACTACGAGCCGGGTGACGCCTTCGCGCAGCTCCTCGGCGTGTCCGTCGTGCCGTGGGTCGTGCTCGTCGGCGAGGACGGCAAGGTCGTCAGGTCGCTGCGCGGCTTCCAGGGCGTGACGCAGATCCGCGAGCTGCTCGACGGCGTGGCCGAGCGCGCGCCTCAGGGGTCGAGCATCACCGCCGCCGCGCCACCCACGCCGCCGGGCACCGGGAAAGAACGCGAGTTGGCGAACCCGACCGCGAAGTAGGGCGTCGGGCCGACCGGCGCGACGGCCATCCGCGGCTGGCGCGTCGCGAACGAGGGCACGTCCTCCATTCGCGTGACGAGGTTCAGCAGAACCGTCCGCTTGAACTCGAACACGCTAATGCGGTAGTTGCGCCCCGAGTCGTCAAAGCAGCTCGCCGCGGCGAACACGTCGCTGCCGCGGATGTCGACGTCGGCCGGCGTGCGGCACTGGTCGTCGACCTGCCCGAGGGCGAGGAACGAGTTCGGCTGGTACAGGTAGCCTTCGTACGCCTTGAGTTCCCAGGCGGGCGGCGCGGCGCCGTCCTTCGGCCGCCCGAGCGTCAGGAGGTTCACCTCGCCCTTGGAGCCGCGCAGCGTGGGGTGGTGATCGTCCGGTCCGGTCTCGAAGATCTTCGCCATCGACGACGGCTGGTCGCCGGCGTCGCCCGAGATGACCTGCACGCGCGGCTCCGTGAGGTTGTCGAACGCGACGCCCCACTTGCCGTTCTGCGCGTCGACCGCGAGGCTCGGTCTCCCGAAATTGCCGGTCAGGACCTTCGAGCCGCGCCCCGCGACGACGTACAGCTCGGGTCCGAAGTAGCCGGGGGTGAAGAAGTCCATCCACACCAGCTTGATCGCGCTGTCGCCCGGGACCGTACCGGGCATCGCGCAGGCGATCGCCACGACGTACTTCTTGAAGCTGCCCGGATCGGTGGGGATCACCGCGATCGACGGCGCGATGAACGTCGGATCGGTCACGGCCTTCTTCGGCACGCCGGTCAGGACGAGGTCGCGCGGCGCGAGCGGCTTCCACGCCGTCTTCAGCGAGCCCGACTGGTAGACGAGCCAGTCGCTGCCCTTCTGCTCGAAGACCGCGGTGACGAACCCGAAGTTGTTGTCGTCGATCCCTTCGGCCGCGCTCACGACGGCCACGCTCACGGACTTCACGATCGTGCCCGGACCGTAGCCGCCGGGCGCGTCGATCGTCATCGACGCCAGCTTCGACCACCCCACGCCCGGAGTCCGCACCACGACCTCGACCCGCGCGGTCCCGTCGGCCCCGTCGATCACTCCGTACGCCACCAGCAGGCGGCCGTGATCGTCCACTTCCATGTCCATGACCGGTGTCGAGCTGATCGACTCGGCATCGCGCGGGTCGCCGAGGAAGAAGTCGAACAGGTCCTGGTCGGGGTCGTTGGTCGTGGACTGCGCGCGGGCCGGACCGGGCGCCAGGAGCAGCAGGACGGCGGCGAGGAACGTCGTGAGCAGCGTGCGGACGGTCGGGAGCGGTCGGGTCATCGTGGCCTCCGGACCCTTAGACGCACGGCCCGGAGGGTTTCTCTCACGAGGCGGGCGCCGCCCCGACGAACGGTCCTATTTCGACCCCAACCACTTCGCCCAATCGATCCCGCCGCCGGTGTGCACGGCGGAAATCGTCTGGTCGGGTTCGATCACGAACGCGGTCGGGGTCTCCGACACCTGCAGGCGCAGGCTGCCGAAGCGCTGGCGGTCGACGACGTGCGTCCACGGGAACGCGGCCGCGACCTTCGCGGCCTCGTCGACCATCGCCGGCGCGTCGCCGCGCGCGATGTCGATCACGTCGAGGTCCGCGGGGCGGTGCGGGTACCACGCGGCGAGCTTCGGCAGCGCCTCGCGGCAGTGCGTGCACTGCGGCGCCCAGTAGACGAGCAGCGTGCGGCGCTTCGGCGCGAGCAGCTGCTCGAGCGGCTTTTCGTCGGTCGAGGCGAACTCGCCCACGCCGATGCCGGGCAGCGGCGCGTCGAGCAGGCGGTACGCGCGGCTCGGCTTCATGAACCCGAGCGTGGGCACGGGCTGCTTCTTCGCGGCGAGCGTCGCGGCCTCGAGGATCGTCACGCCGATCGCGGCGTTGTGGGTGATGTCGGTGCCGCCGACCGCGCGCAGGACGCCGGTCGCGTCGATCAGCACGAACGCGGGCATCGCGTCGACGCCGACCATGATCCCGAAGTGGCCGGGGTCCTGGCGCGGCGGCTGGCCCTTGATGCCGTTGGCGGCGAGGCGCTCGGCGATGTCGCTCTCGGGCTGGTTCTGCGCGATGACCGCGACCTGCAGGAAGCGCACGCCCGCGGGCACGAGCTTCGCGGCGCGCGCGAGCGCCTTCTCGCCCTGGCCGTCGCGCGGCCGCCAGTAGACGAGGAGCAGCGGCTCCCTGCCGAGCAGCGGCGCGACCTCGCGCCCGATCGGCCCGCCGCTCGCCAGCGCGAGCTCGGGCGCGATCGGCTGGCCCGGGGCGACGAGCGTCCCTTCCGGGAGCGCCGCCTGGGGCGTGGACTGCGGCGCCGACTGGAGTGCGGACTGCGGCGCGGACCGCGGCGCGGCCGGTGGGGCCTGCTGCGCACGCGCCGTGCCCGCGGCCGCGACGGCGAGGGCCAGCGCGAGCGCACGGCGCGCGGCGCGCGTCATCCCAGCGACTCCAGCCCCGCGCGGAACACCGCGAGACCGGCGGGGGTCGAGCGCTCCAGCTCCGCGCGGCGATGGCGCCAGTCGGGGTGCACGTACGGCGCGAGGAACGCCTCGGGATGCGGCATCAGGCCGAGCACGCGCCCGCTCATGTCGCACACGCCCGCGACGCCGCCCGGCGAGCCGTTGGGGTTCTCCGGCCAGGCCTCGGTCGCGCGGCCGCTCTCGTCGACGTAGCGGAACGCGATGCGGCCCTCGCGTTCGAAGCGCGCGAGCACGTCGGACGACTCCGCGAGGAACTTGCCCTCGCCGTGGCGTGCCGGCACGTCGAGCGTGTCGAGCCCGCGCGTCCACACGCAGCGCGTGTTCGCGTCGACGGACAGCCGCACCCACGCGTTGCGGTAGCCGAGGCGGTCGTTGTTGGTGAGCGCGGCGCGCGGCACGAAGTCCGCGGGGCCGGCGTCGGGCCCGGGCAGGAGGCCGAGGCGCACGAGCGTCTGGAAGCCGTTGCAGATCCCGACGACGAGGCCGCCCTTGCCGAGGAACGCGGACAGCTCCTCGCGCAGGTGCGCGCGGATGCGCGTCGCGAGCACGACGCCGCTGGCGATGTGGTCGCCGTAGGCGAATCCGCCGATGAACGCCATCGCGTCGTAGTCGGGGATCGGACGCGCGTTCCGGCGCGCGAACAGGTCGGTCAGGTGGACGAGGTCCACCTCGGCGCCGACGAGGCGGAACGCGTGCGCGGTCTCGGCCTCGCAGTTGAGACCGAAGCCGACGGGGACGAGAACGCGCGGGGCGCGGTTCACTGCGGCCTCCCTTCCCGGCGCTGCCAGGCGGCGGCGAGATCGTCCACCGCGTCGTCGACGAGCGTCTTCGCGCCGAGCTTCGCGCGCAGGCGGCCGGTGCCGTCGAACGTGCCGGCCACCGCGAACGGCAGGCCGGCGAGGCGCGTGCGCACGGGCGCGAGCGCGTCGGGCCGCACGGCGACGAGGAACCGCCCGCAGGATTCGCCGTACAGGCGCGCCTCCCAGCCGGGACCGCCGTTGCCGTCACCGTCGACGGGCAGCTCGCCCGCGTCGAACGTGACGCCGAGTCCGCCCGCGCGCGCCATGAAGAACAGTCCGGGCAGGAGGCCGCCGCGGCCCGGCGCGTGCACGGCGGTGACGAGGTCCTCGGCGATCAGCCCCGCGACCGCGCGATAGAGCGGCCAGAACGCGGCCGGCGCACAGCGCGGCACCGCGCCGCCGGTCACGCTGCGGGCCGCGGCCCACTCCGTGCCGCCGAGCTCGTCGCGCGTCGTGCCCAGCACGAGCAGCAGCTCGCCCGGGCCGCCGGGCTCGAGCGTCATCGCGCGGCGCACGTCGTCGACGACGCCGATCGCGGAGGCGAGCAGCGTCGGCGGGATGCTGATTCGCCGCCCGCCGACGACCGCGTCGTTCTTCATCGAGTCCTTGCCCGAGATCAGCGGCACGCCGTAGGCGAGGCAGATCTCCGCGAGCCCCTCGGACGCGCGCACGAGCTGGGCGAGCTTGTGCTTCGCGTCGGGGTTCGACGGGCCGGGCAGCGGGTCGGGCCAGCAGTAGTTGTCGAGCGCGGCGATGCGATCGGCGCGCGCGCCCGCGGCGATCGCGCGGCGCACGGCGAGGTCGACGCCGGCCTGCGCCATCGCGTGCGCGTCGTGGTCGGAGTAGGTCGGGAAGATGCCCTCCGACAGCGCGTAGCCGGTCGTCTCGCCGTGGTCGACGAGGAACACGGTCGCGTCGGACGGCACGTCGCGGTGCCTGCCGATCCACGGCTTCACCGCGGTGAGGCCCTTGACCTCGTGGTCGTACGTCCGCGAGAGCACCTCGTTCGACGCGAGGTTCGGCCGCGCGAGGAGGTTCCGCAGCAGGAGCGCGCCCGCGTCGCCCGAGCCGGGCGCGCCGAGCGGCGCGACGGGTGCGGCCGGCGGCGGCGCGAACTCGGCCTCGAGGTTCATGTCGGGATCGCCGTCGTGCAGGAACGCGAGCGGCAGGAGCGCGACGGTCTTCTCGCCGAACGTGACGTGCAGCGTGCCGTCCGCGGTGAACTCGCCGAGGTCGGTGGCCTCGACCTCGCGCCGTTTCGCGAGCTCGAGGAACGCCGCGAGCCGGTCGGGCGGCACCGCGCAGGTCATGCGCTCCTGCGCCTCCGAGACGAGGATCTCCCAGGGCGCGAGGCCCTGGTACTTGAGCGGCGCCTGCGCGAGGTCGAGCCGCGCGCCGCCGGGCTTCTGCGCCATCTCGCCGACCGAGCTCGACAGGCCGCCCGCGCCGCTGTCGGTGATCGCCGAGTACAGGCCGAGGTCGCGCGCCTCGAGCAGGAAGTCGAACATCATCTTCTGCGTGATCGGGTCGCCGATCTGCACGGCCTGCACCGGGCTCTCCTCGGTCAGCTCCGCCGACGAGAACGTCGCGCCGTGGATGCCGTCCTTCCCGATGCGGCCGCCGACCATCACGATGCGGTCGCCCGGCGCGGTCTCCTTGACGTGCGCGGGGCCGCGCACCGTCTCGACCGGCATGCGCCCGACCGTGCCGCAGTAGACCAGGGGCTTCCCGAGGAAGCGCTCGTCGAAGACCTCCCAGCCGCGGCCGTAGGGGATGCCGCTCTGGTTGCCGCCGTCGATCACGCCGGAGTGCACGCCGTCGCGGATCCGGCGCGGGTGCAGGAGGCCCGGGGGCAGCGCGCCGTCCCAGTCGGGCGGCGCGAAGCAGTAGCCCCACACGTTCGAGAGCAGGTCGGCGCCCAGGCCGGTGCCGAACGGGTCGCGGTTGACGCCGACGATGCCGGTGATCGCGCCGCCGTACGGGTCGAGCGCCGACGGGCTGTTGTGCGTCTCGACCTTGTACACGAGGTGGTATTTCGGCGTGGCCTCGATCACGCCCGCGTTGTCGTGGAACACCGAGACGAGCCAGCTCCGGCCGTCCTGCTCGCGCTGCCGCGCGTCGATGCGCTCGGTCGTGCCGCGGATGCAGGTCTTGAACAGCGAGCGGATCGTGCGCGGCGCCTCGCCCGGCGCGCGGTACGCGATCGTCGCGTTCATGATCTTGTGCTTGCAGTGCTCGGACCACGTCTGCGCGATGCACTCGAGCTCGACGTCGGTCGGGTCGGCGCCGAGGCCGGCCGCGCGGCGCCGCGCGTCGTCCTTCGAGGCGCGGTAGTAGTCGCGCACGGCCTTCATCTCGTCGAGCGTGAGCGCGAGGAGCCGCACCTTCGACAGCTTCATCAGCGCGGCGTCGTCCAGCTCGAGGCCGATCGTCTCGACCGGCCGCGGCGCGGTCTCGACGACGCGCGGCACGGTGAGGTCGGGCGGCGCGGCGCGCCACTCGTCCCACGTCTGCACGCCGATGCGCTCGATGACCTCGTTGGCCAGGAGCTGGCGCGCGATGCGCTCGGCGGTCTCGCGGGTCACCCCGGACAGGAGGTACAGGCGCGAGGTGTACACCGCGGCCTTCCCGCCGAGCGGGCGGCCGAGGAGGTCCTCGATCGCGACCTTCGCCGACTTGCCGACCGGGTCGGTCACGCCGGGCTTGAATCCGACGGACACGGCGACGTCGAACGGCCCGTCCTCGAGCCGGCCCACCGCGCCCTGCGCCACCACGGGGCCGGCGAACTCGTCGGCCACGCGGCGGGCGTCGGCCTCCGGGAGGCCCGGCTGCACGTGGTAGACGTCGCGCGTCCGGACCGCGTCGACGGACAGGTGGAGGTGTTCCCGGATCCGCCGCGCGACGGAAAGTCCGCGACTGTCGGGGAAACCTGGACGGGTACCGATCTCGATGCGGGAGATGTCGGACACGGGGACCTCGAGAGAGTCCGCCATTGTAAGGCCTGCCCGCGGGCCCCGCCGGACACGGGCGGGTCCGGGGGCTTGATTCCGCGAACGGCGCGCGACTATAACGGCCGGGCGCGAGGGGGTCAGCGCCGGGGGGCGCGGACCTGACGCGGGACGGGCGCCGTCCCGGGGAGGAGGACAGTCATGAGCAAGAGGTTTCGTCGGGGAATGCTGCTGGTGGTCGCGCTGTTCATGGTGACGGGCTTCGTGGTCGCGGTGACCAGCACGCCGGCCGCGCACGCGGTGAGCCCGCCGGGCGTGAAGACGTACTACAGCAACGGGACCTACTCGACCGTCGTCGGCCGCGAGATCTTCGGCTGCTGCGGCGAGTACAGCTTCTCGGGCACCAAGACGAAGTGGTCGAAGTTCGAGCGCTTCTACTGCACGGACGTGCTCTGCCCGAATTGATCTGAGCATTCGAGAACACGGCGAGGGGCGGGGCTTGCCCCGCCCTTTCCATTGTTGGACGGAGGGACGGGGTGATGGGCGCAGCGCGGAGTCGGGCGGAAGAGATCCTCGCGCAGGCCATGCAGCAGCCCGAGGAGCAACGCGCCGGGTTCATCGAGAGCGCCTGCTCCGGCGACGCCGGCCTGCTCGCCGAGGTGCGCTCCCTCGTGGCCGCCATGGACGAGGCCACGGCGTTCGAGCCCGGCGTCCGGGCCGACCCGGCGCTCTCGCCCACGTCGATGCCGACGGTGCTGTCCGGCCCGATCCAGGCGGGGACGAGCGAAGGGCCGGGGACGGTCATCGGCCCGTACAGGATTCTCCAGCCGATCGGCGAGGGTGGTTTCGGCTCGGTGTTCCTGGCCGAACAGGAGAAGCCCGTTCGCCGCAGGGTGGCCTTGAAGGTCATCAAGCTCGGCATGGACACGCGGCAGGTCGTCGCCCGGTTCGAGCAGGAACGCCAGGCCCTCGCGGTGATGGATCACGCCAACATCGCGAAGGTCCTCGACGCGGGCGCCACGGAGTCCGGCCGGCCGTTCTTCGTGATGGAACTCGTTCCCGGGGAACACATCACCCGCTACTGCGACGCCAACAACCTGTCGATCCCGGAGCGGCTCGGCCTGTTCGCGCAGGTCTGCAACGCGGTCCAGCACGCGCACCAGAAGGGGATCATTCACCGGGACATCAAGCCCAGCAACGTGCTCGTGTCGACCCAGGACGGGAAACCCCTCGCCAAGGTCATCGACTTCGGCATCGCGAAGGCCACCGCGGCGCGCCTGACCGAGAAGACGCTGTTCACCGAGCACCAGGCACTCATCGGCACGCCAGAGTACATGAGCCCCGAGCAGGCCGAGGGCTCGCTGGACATCGACACGCGGACCGACGTGTATTCCCTGGGCGTCCTGCTCTACGAACTGCTCACCGGCGCGACGCCCTTCGCCGGCCGGGCCCTGCGTTCGGCCGCGTACGGCGAACTGCAGCGCATCATCCGCGAGGTCGATCCGCCCCGGCCGTCGACGCGCGTGAGCCAGAAGAACGACACGCTCACCGCGATCGCCGCCTGCCGCCGCCTGGAACCGGCGCAACTCGGTGCGACCGTGCGCGGCGAACTCGACTGGATCGTGATGAAGGCGCTCGAGAAGGACCGCCAGCGCCGCTACGAGACCGCCAACGGCCTCGCGATGGACATCCGGCGCTACCTCGACGGGGAACCCGTCGTCGCGGCTCCGCCCAGCACCCTCTATCGCGCCAGGAAGTTCGTGCGCCGTCACAAGGGCGTCGTTCTCTCCGTCGCGGCGATCGCGGCGGCGCTGTCGATCGGCCTCGTCGCGTTCGCGTGGCAGGCGCGGATTGCCGGCGCCCAGCGCGACAGGGCCGTGGCGGCCGAGGCCGAGGCCACGAAGCGGGCCGGCGAGCTCAAAGTGGTCTCCGACTTCCAGGCGCGCATGCTCGGCCAGATCGACGCGACCAGGGCGGGCCAGGAGCTGACGACGGACGTGACGGCCCGATTCGCCGCGGCGCTGGCCGAGGCCCAGGTCCCGGAGCGCGATCGTGCCGGGGAGGTCGCGTCGTTCAAGGCCCAGTGGGACCGCGTGAATGCCACCGACGCGGCCCGCGCGCTCATCGACCACACGCTCCTCAAGCCCGCGATCGACACGCTGGACCGGGAGTTCAAGAGCCAGCCGGCGGTCGATGCGATGCTGCGTCAGACGCTGGCCACCGTGTACCAGCAGCTGGGGCAACTCGACGACGCGCTGCCGCTGCAGGAGGGCGCGCTCGCAACGAACCGGCGCGTCCTGGGCAAGGAACACCCCGAGACGCTGCGGGCGCTCAACAACCTGGGGGCGCTGCTGCACGCGCAGGGGAAGCTGCCGGAGGCCGATGCGTACCTCACGGAAGCGCTGGACACGCGCCGGCGTGTCCTGGGTGACGCGCACCCCGACACGCTGAGTTCGCTCAACCAGATGGGCTACCTGCGGGACGACCAGGGCAAGCTGGACGAGGCCGAGCGGTACTACCGTGAGTCGCTCGAGAAGCGCCGCCGCGTCCTGGGCGAGGACCACCCCGACACGCTGATCTCCATCAACAACATGGGAATGCTCCTCAAGACCCAGGGCAAGCTCGTCGAGGCCGAGCCGTACTTCCGCGAAGCGCTGGAGAAGTCCCGCCGGGTGCTGGGAGACGACCACGGCGACACCCTGATCGCGATCAACAACATGGGCCTGCTCCTGCAGGCGCAGGGCAAGCTGTCCGAGGCCGAGCCGTTCTATCGCGAGTCGCTCGAGAAGCGCCGGAGGTTGTTCGGCGAGGAACACCCGGACACGCTGAATGCGATCAACAACCTGGGCTTCGTGCTGTACGCCCAGGGCCGGCTGGCCGAGGCGGAGCCCTACTTCCGCGAGTCGCTCGACAAGCACCGGCGCCTGCGGGGCGACGATCACCCGAACACGCTTTCTGCGGTCAACAACATGGGAATGCTGCTGCGGGCGCAGGGCAAGTTCGCCGAGGCCGAACCGTACGCCCGCGCCGTGCTGGTCAAGCTCCGATCCGTGCTGGGTCCGGAGCACGCGAACACGCTGGCGGCGACGACCAACCTCGGGAGCCTGCTCGTGAAAGAAGGCAAGCTGGCCGAAGCGGAACGCTTCCTGCGCGAGGCGCTGGAGACGTGCCGCCGCGTGCTCGGCAACGACAACCCGCTGACGCTGAGCGCACTCGGCTTCATGGGCCGGTTGCGGCTCGCGCAGGGAAGGCCGGCCGAGGCCGAGCCCTACTTCACGGAGGCGCTCGACACGCACCGGCGCCTCTCGGGCAAGGATCACCCGGACACGCTGCTCGCCGTGATCGCGATGGGCGAGCTGCGCGTCGCGCAGAAGAAATTCGCGGCGGCGGAGGAACTGCTGGAACCGATCGAGGAGCCGGCACGCAAGGCGTTCACGGGCGGCAACGCGGGCAGCGTGGCGAACCTGTTGAAGAGCCTGGGCATCGCCCGCGCGGCCGGCGCGCGTCGTCCCGCCGATTTTCCGCCGGCCGAGGCGAGGTTGCTCGAAGCCCACGCGATCTACCTCGAGGCCCCCGGCGTGGAGCGCAAGGTCGTGCGCCAGTGCGAGCAGGCGCTCGTGGACCTCTACGCCGCGTGGAACCGGGCCGAGCCGCACAAGGGTTACGACGCCAAGGGCGCGGAGTGGGCCGCGACGCTGAACCGCAGTGAGCGTCCCTGAGCGAACGAGCGGCGGCCCCGGACCGACCAACGGTCGGGCCGCCCGGCCCGACTCGCGGAACGTTCTCGCAGAATGGCCGACGCCGCGCCACACGGCGCGCACACGGGGGTCCCATGCTGACGATCCGCGACCTGTCCAAGACCTATTCGAACGGCGTGCAGGCGCTGCGCGAGGTGTCGCTCGACATCCCGCGCGGGATGTTCGGCCTCCTCGGCCCCAACGGGGCGGGCAAGTCGACGCTGATGCGGACGATCGCGACGCTGCAGGACCCCGACCGCGGCACGATCACCTTCGACGGCCGCGACGTGCTCGCCGACAAGACCGCGACGCGCCGCATCCTGGGCTACCTCCCGCAGGACTTCGGCGTGTACCCGAAGGTTGCGGCGGTCGACCTCCTCGACCACCTCGCCGTGCTGAAGGGCCTGACCGCGCGCGGTGAGCGGAAGGACGTCGTCGAGGCGCTGCTGCGGCAGGTCAACCTGTGGGACGCGCGCAAGCAGAAGCTCGGCACGTACTCGGGCGGCATGCGGCAGCGCTTCGGCATCGCGCAGTCGCTGCTCGGCAGCCCGCAGCTGATGATCGTCGACGAGCCGACCGCGGGGCTCGACCCCGAGGAGCGCAACCGCTTCCTGAACCTCCTCGCGGAGGTCGGCGAGCAGGTCGTCGTGATCCTCTCGACGCACATCGTCGAGGACGTGACCGACCTCTGCTCGCGCATGGCGATCATCTCCGGCGGCCGCGTGCTGCTGACCGGCGAGCCGCAGGAGGCGATCCGCGCGCTCGAGCGGCGCGTGTGGCGGCGGCAGATCGAGAAGGCGAAGCTCCCGGACTACCAGCACAACTTCACGGTGCTCAGCACGCGCCTCGTCGGCGGGCAGCCGGTGATCCACGTCTACGCCGACGATCGCCCCGAGGACGGCTTCGAGCCGGTCGCGCCCGGGCTCGAGGACGTCTACTTCAAGGAGCTGCGCCGCGCCGCGCAGCCGGTCGCGTGACGGCGATGTTCCGCGAGTTCTTCACCTTCGACCTGCGCTACCAGCTGAAGGCGCCGCTCCTGTGGATCGGGGCCGTGCTGTTCGGCCTCCTCGCGTTCGGGGCCGTGAGCTCCGACGCGGTGACGGTCGGCGGCGCGATCGGCAACGTGCATCGCAACGCATCGATCGTGATCATCCAGTTCCTGCTCGTCTTCAGCATCCTCGGCATGCTGCTGCTCGCGGCCTCGATCGCGGGCGGCCTCCTGCGCGATTTCGAAATGGGCACCTCGGAGCTGTTCTTCGCCACGCCGATGCGGAAGTTCGACTACCTCTTCGGGCGCTTCGCGGCCGCGATCACGAGCTCGTTCCCGCTGTTCGCCGCGATCATCCTCGGGATGCTGATCGGCACGCGCATGCCGTGGATCGACCCGGCGCGCCTGGGGCCGTTCGATCCGGCGCCGTACGTGTGGGCGCTCCTCGTGATCGTGCTGCCGAACCTCCTGCTGATGGGCGCGCTGCTCGCACTGCTCGCGTCGTCGACGCGCAGCATGCTGGCCGTGTACCTCGGCCTCCTCGGCTTCCTGACGCTGTGGATCATCGCCGGCGCGCTGATGAGCGACATCCGCAACGAGTGGATCGCGACGCTGCTCGACCCGTTCGGCGCGCGCGCCTTCGGGCGGGCGGTGCGCT
>JABLTH010096856.1_pt1 | contig 32832 bp, 33 predicted proteins | sample 7875711 | NCBI WGS metagenome assembly JABLTH01 (sample SAMN14941262, study PRJNA633318) | bioreactor metagenome | isolation source: bioreactor | place: China | collected 2019-03-05 | reverse complement strand
GGCTCGAAAACCGATCCCGTCTTGCACGTCAGGTTTCCGAATCCGTGGCGGGTCGTGGCGGAAAATCCGAAAATTCAAAACTGGCGGAGAGGGTGGGATTCGAACCCACGGTACCTGTTGAAACAAGTACAACGGCTTAGCAAGCCGCCGCTTTCGACCGCTCAGCCACCTCTCCATCGCGAGCGATTCAGTCCGAAAGCTATCGGAGCAGCTTCAATTTCGCAACCTGTTTCAGGGATAAAATCTGATGAGTGGCGCGCCCGGCAGGGTTCGAACCTGCGACCGCGGGATTAGAAATCCCGTGCTCTGTCCAGCTGAGCTACGGGCGCACAACTTCCGTTTTTAGCAGATTTCCGGCCGAATGCGCTCGAAGAATTCGCGATCTTTTTGATGCGTGAGCATGGCGCTGACTTCCGCTGGCGCCACCCACCGGGCTTCAGGATTGTCCGGATCCACCGGCTTCAAATCGGTCTGCGTGGTGCGGAAGAAAAACATGTGGATGGTCTTTCGTTCCGAAAAATCGTCCCCGCCGGTCAGCGAAATGCGGTGGCGTACATAGTGGCCAAGGGGTTTCACGAGTTCGAGCTGATGCACGCCGGATTCCTCGTAAATTTCCCGGCGCGCGGCGGTGAGCGCATTTTCGCCGGGATCGAGGTGCCCTTTCGGCAGCGACCACGAGTTGCCGCGCTGGTTGACGACTAACACCTGGCCGCTCGGATTGACGACCACTCCACCCGCTGTGACGGTTTCTTTCATAAGAGATGTCCATGCATGACGACTTCCGCAACAGAAAAGTAGATGATAAGCCCGGTGACATCCACCAGCGTGGCAATGAACGGGGCGGACGCGGTCGCCGGGTCAACGCCGCAGCGCCGGAGCAGCAGCGGCAACATCGAGCCGGCCAATGTGCCCCACAACACCACGCCCACAAGGGCCAAGGCGACGGTCACCGCGACGATGAGCCAGTGCGGCCCGTACACATCGCTGAAGGCTGACCAGAGCGCGATTCTCAAAAATCCAATGCCGCCGAGGATGATCCCCAAGGCAAGGCCCGCCGGAACTTCGCGCCGCATCACGCGCCACCAGTCGCGCAGTCGCACCTGCCCCAGCGCCAGAGCGCGGATGATCAGCGTCGTGGCTTGCGATCCCGAGTTGCCTCCGCTCGAAATGATCAACGGAATGAAAAGCGCGAGCACCACGGCTTTTTGAATTTCAGCTTCGTAGTGCCCCATCGCCGTGGCCGTGAGCATTTCCCCTAGAAAGAGGATCACCAGCCAACTCGCCCGCTTCCGCACCATTTCAAAAAAGGGTGTGCGCATGTAGGGCGCATCCAGCGAGGTCACGCCGCCGACGTGATGGAATTGCGCGGTCGTCACTTCTTCGGTCACGGCGAGGACGTCGTCGAGCGTCACCATCCCGACGAGCTGCCCTTTGGAATCGGTGACGGGCAAGGCCACGCGATTGTATTTGCGAAACGTTTCGACGGCCTTGGTCTTGGCGTCCGTCGCCTGCAGCGCGACGAAGTGCCGGTCCATGACCTCTTTAATGTAGCGTCCGGGCACGGCCAGCAGAAGACGCTGTACGGGAAGATCGTCTACGATTTTTCCATCTTGATCCACCACATAGACGAAACTCAAATTATCTTCCGGGATCACGCGCTCCCGCATCTTCTGAATCACGTCGCTGATTTTGTCCTCGGGCGAGACGACGGTAAATTCCGGCGTCATCAAACGCCCGACCGAATCCGGCGGATAGCCCAGCAATTTTTGAGCCGTGGCTCGCTCTTCCGAGGTCAGCGATTCCAGCAACTGGCGAGTGACATTCGCGGGCAGTTCTTCGAAGAAGGCTGTTCGGTCATCCGGGGAGAGGTCGTTGAGCACCGACGCGACCTCTTCTTTGCCGAGCGATTTCAAGAGGCCCATCTGCGCCGGGAGATCAAGGCTCGCAAATGTGTCCGCGGCCAGGTTTCGAGGCAGGAGCCGAAAGATCACGCCTTGCAAAGCGTCGGGGAGCTGGCCGATCAACTCGGCGATGTCGGGCGGCGCCCACGTGATGAACACGCTGCGCAGCGTGTTGAAGTCGCGCTTTTCGATCAGCTCTTCCAGATCAGGCCGCAACAGATGACCGAGCATTTCCGCCTCCTTTCGATCCGCGCATTTTCTGCGTTAGACCAGCCGCGCAAATCCCCGCTTGCCGGACTTGATGACCATGCCCGCCCGGACGGCAATCACTTCCTTCGGATCGCCGACCTTGCGGTCGTCCACGCGCACGGCCCCCTGCTCCACCAGGCGGCGCGCTTCGCCGTTACTCGAAGCCAGCTTGCACCGCACCAACAAAGGGACAACACCCAATTCGCGCTCCTCGATCCGAAATTCGGAAATATCCGCCGGCAGCTCGCTGCGGGAGAAAACGCGCGCGAACTCGGCGGAGGCGTCCGCGCCGGCTTGCGCGCCATGGAACTTCGCCACGACGCGGCGGCCAAGTTCGTCTTTCACCTCGCGCGGGTGCCGCGATTTGAGTTGAGCAAGCTCCGGTTCGGAGAGGCAAAGGACGAGCGTAAAATAGCGCCACATCAATTCGTCGCTGATGGACATGATTTTGCCGAAAATTTCCTTCGGCGGCTCGGCCACGCCGATGTAGTTTCCAAGGCTTTTGCTCATCTTCTGCACCCCATCGAGTCCTTCGAGCAGCGGCAGCGTCATCACCACCTGCGGCTCCTGGCCGTGCGCCTTCTGCAATTCGCGCCCGAGCAGCAGATTGAACAACTGGTCCGTTCCGCCCAATTCGACGTCGGCTTTGACCATGACCGAGTCGTAGGCCTGGACCAGCGGATAGAGAAACTCGACGAGCGAGATCGGCGCGTTTTCGGAATACCGCTTGGAAAAATCTTCGCGCGCGAGCATCTGCGCCACGGTCACGTGGGCGGAGAGGCGCACGACGCCCTCGAACGTGATCGGCGAGAGCCATTCCGAATTGAATCGCACTTCCGTTTTGGCCGGGTCGAGGATTTTGAACACCTGGGTCTGATACGACTTCGCGTTCGCCTGCACCTGTTCGCGCGAGAGCGCCTTCCGCGTCTGCGAGCGCCCGGAGGGATCGCCGATCATTCCCGTAAAATCGCCGATGATGAAGACGACCGTGTGGCCCTGATCCTGAAATTCGCGGAGCTTGTTCAACCCCACGACGTGCCCGAGATGAATATCCGGCGCGGAGGGGTCCGCGCCATATTTGATGCGCAACGGGCGGCCCTGTTTCAGCTTCGCCTTCAACTCATCCGTCGAAATCAGATCCACCGCGCGCGAGGTCAAAACGTCAACTTGCATGGGTCGGAGAATAGAGCAAAGAAAGACGGCCCGCAATCTTCGCCGCAGGCGCTTTCATTTTGCGGTTCGCGCGACGGCCTACAGGCGATTTTGAACGAGGGACTCGACGACGCTCGGATCCGCGAGCGTGCTGGTGTCGCCGACTTCGTCCACTTTCCCCTCCGCAATTTTGCGGAGGATTCGCCGCATGATTTTGCCCGACCGCGTCTTGGGCAGCGCATCCGTGAATTGTATTTTGTCCGGTGTGGCGATCGGCCCGATCTGCGTCCGCACCGTTTGCACGAGCACGTTGCGAAGGTCTTCCGTCACCGTCTGCCCCTTCTTGAGCGTGACGTAGCAATAGATGCCCTGCCCCTTCGTTTCGTGCGGGAATCCGACGACGGCCGCCTCCGCCACGGCGGGATGCGAGACCAGCGCGCTCTCCAATTCGGCGGTGGCGATGCGATGCGCGGAGACATTCAGCACGTCATCAATGCGGCCCATGAGCCAGTAGTAGCCATCCGCGTCGCGCCGCGCTCCATCGCCGCTGAAATATTTTCCGGGGAACTTTGAAAAATAGACGCGGCGGATCAGTTCGTTCGACGGGTCGCCGTACACGCCGCGCAACATGCCGGGCCACGCGCGCCGGACCATCAGGCTCCCGCCCTCGTCCACGCCCGCCTCGGTCCCGTCCTCTTTCAAAATCTGCGGGCGAATGCCGAAAAAAGGTTTGCCGGCGGATCCCGGTTTCGTCGGCATGGCGCCGGGCAGCGTGGTGATCAGGATGCCCCCGTTTTCCGTCTGCCACCAAGTGTCCACGATGGGGCACCGTTCGCGCCCGATGAATTTATGATACCAAATCCACGCTTCCGGATTGATCGGCTCGCCGACCGACCCGAGCAGGCGAAGCGACGAGAGATCGTGTTTGGCCGGCCACTCCTCGCCCATGCGCATCAGCGCGCGAATCGCCGTGGGTGCGGTGTAGAAAATCGTCACGTTGTAATCGGCGATAATTTTCCAGAAACGATCCGGCGTCGGATAGGTGGGCACGCCTTCAAACATGACGCACGTCGCGCCGTTCGAGAGCGGGCCATACACCAAATAGGAATGGCCCGTGATCCAGCCCACATCCGCCGTGCACCAGAACACGTCATCCTTGCGGTGATCAAAGACATATTTGAACGTCAGGTGCGTGAACAAAAGGTAGCCGGCGGTCGTGTGCAGCACGCCCTTGGGCTTTCCGGTGCTGCCGCTGGTGTAGAGAATGAACAGCGGATCCTCCGACTCCATCTCCGCCGCGGCGTGCTCATCGCTGATGCCCGCTTCGGCCATGGCGTCATGCCACCAGAGATCGCGACCGGCCACCATGTTCACGTCCGCGTCGCCGCGATTGAACACGATCACGCGCTTCACGCTCGGACACTCCGTCAACGCCTGATCGGTCTTCGCCTTCAGCTCAACGATCTTGCCCGCGTGAAACGCGATGTCCGTCGTGAGCACCATGTAAGATTGGCAATCCTGGATTCGGTTCTTCAGGGATTCAGCGCTAAAAGCCGAAAACACCACCGAGTGAATCGCGCCGATTCGCGCGCAGGCCAGCATCGCCACGACGGTCTCCGGAATCATGGGCATGAGGATGGTGACTGTCGTCCCCTTCTTGACGCCCTGCCGCTGCAATACATTCGCAAAGCGGCTGACCTCGCGCAGGAGCTCGCCATATGTAATGCGCCGACGCTCTTCTTCCTTTTCGCCCTGCCAGATCAACGCCACCCGATCCCCCAGTCCCGCCTTCACGTGACGATCGAGGCAGTTGTAGGCAGCGTTCGTCCGACCACCGATGAAATACCGGACGTACGGCGCAGGGCGTTCCCCGATGTGCTGGAGATCTTCCTCCGCGGTGACGTCCCATTTCTTGAACCAGTGCAGATTTTCCTCCGCCTGCCGGGCCCAAAACTCGTTCGGGCGCTCGATGGATTCGCGGTAGAGCCGGTCGTATTCTTCCACGGTCTTGACGTGCGCGTGGCGGCTGAAACCGGCGGGCGGCGGGAAGATGCGGCCCTCTTTCAACATGGACTCAATCTCTGAATGCATAACACCCTCCAGAATCGTTCCCACTTTATCCGACCATTTCGGAAATGACAGCGGCAAAATTATTGTATAGGATGTTTTCGACATGAAACAGAACATCCCCCTCGCCTTCGTCCAACGCATCCCCAAAACGGAGCTTCACCTCCACCTCGATGGATCGCTCCGCATTCCCACGCTCATTGAGCTGGCGAAAAAGGGTCGCATCAAGCTGCCGTCCATGACCGAATCCGGGCTGCGGGAAAAAGTATTCAAAGACAAATACAAGGACCTGCCGGATTACCTCGCCGGCTTCGCCTACACCTGCGCCGTGATGCAGAACACGGAGAACATCGAGCGCATCGCCTATGAGCTGGCGCAGGACAACATCGCCGAAGGCGTTCGCCATGTCGAATGCCGTTTCGCGCCCCAACTCCACATCAACGAAGGTTCCTCCATGGAGCAAATCGTCCGCGCGGCGGTCAACGGGTTCGAGCGCGCGCAACGGGAACACAATCAGTCTGCGGCGGTGAAATCGGGCGAAGACCTCCCCTTTCACTTCGGCATCATCGTCTGCGCCCTGCGCTATTTCAACGAGCACATGTCGTGGTACTACTCGCGCCTCTTCCGCGTGATGTCCTATGCGCGCCCGAAACAAATCTTCGCGCAGGCTTCGCTCGAACTTGCGCGTGGCGCCGTGGACATGGCGCACCACAAGGGCCTGCCCGTCGTGGGCTTCGACCTCGCGGGCGCCGAACGCGGATTTCCCGCGGCGGATCACAAAGAGGCGTTCCAGTTGGCGCACAGCCACTTCATCCGCAAAACCGTTCACGCGGGCGAAGCCTACGGGCCGGAATCCATTTTCGACGCGATCACCGCGTGTTACGCGAATCGCATCGGCCACGGCACCTGGCTCTTCGCCAAGGAACTCGTCACCGACCCCAACATCGAGAACGCGGCGAACTACGTCCGCCACCTGGCCGAATACATCGCCAGCCAGCGCATCACCATTGAAGTCAATCTCACGAGCAACCTGCAAACATTGCCGCAGATGAAATCGCTGAAGCATCACCCGCTGCGCAAAATGCTCGACCACAACCTCTCCGTCTCGATCTGCACGGACAACCGGCTGATGTCCAACACGTCCGTGACGAAGGAAATCATGCTCGCAATTAACGAACTGGGCATGACGCGCCGCGAATTGCGCAACGTCGTCATCGCCGGATTCAAAGGCAGCTTCTTCCCCGGCAGCTACAACGAAAAGCGCGCCTACGTCCGCAAAGTCATTGACCGCTACGAACGGCTGGAGCGCGAAATCCTGGTTTGATCCTTCGCTCGGTTCATGCCCGCCCGCTGCGGTAGCGCGCGATCAGCGCGTTCGTGGATGAATCGTGCTTTAACTCGGGCATTGCGGGGCTCTTGAGTTCGGGCAGGATTTGACTCGCGAGCGCCTTGCCCAATTCCACGCCCCACTGATCGAAGGAATAGATGTTCCAGATCACGCCCTGCGTGAAAATCTTGTGCTCGTAGAGCGCAATCAACTGTCCGAGCGCGGAGGGCGTAAGCTCCCGCGCGAGCAGCGTATTCGTCGGGCGGTTCCCCTCGAAGGTTTTGAATCTTACCAATCGTCCCTTGATGCCCTCAGCCCTCGCCTCGTCCGCGGTCTTTCCGAAAGCGAGCGCCTCCGTTTGCGCGAAGAAATTCGCCATCAATTTGTCGTGATGATCGCCCAGCGGATTGTGGGACCGGCAGAACCCGATGAAATCGGACGGAATCAACTTCGTGCCCTGATGAATCAACTGATAGAAGGCGTGCTGGCCGTTCGTTCCTGGTTCGCCCCAGATCACCGGGCCGGTCTGCCACCTCACGCGCTTGCCGTCGCGCGCGACATACTTGCCGTTGCTCTCCATGTCGCCCTGCTGGAAGTACGCCGCAAAACGGTGCAGATATTGATCGTAGGGCAGGATCGCGTGCGACTGGGCATCGAAGAAATTGTTGTACCACACGCCCAACAACCCCAGCAGCACGGGCATGTTTCGATCCAGCGGCGCTTCTGCAAAGTGATGATCCATCGCGTGGAAGCCGTCGAGCATCGCGTCGAAATTTTCCGGGCCGATGGCGATCATGACCGGCAGCCCGATGGCCGAACACAGCGAGTAACGTCCGCCCACCCAATCCCAGAACCCGAACATGTGCGTGGTATCAATGCCGAAGGCGCGCACCCGGTCGGCATTCGTCGAAAGCGCGACGAAATGCTTCGCGATGGCCGCCGGATCACGCAACCGCGCAAGCGCCCAGGCCTTGGCCGTCTCGGCATTCGTCATCGTCTCCTGCGTCGTGAACGTCTTGGAGGCGACAATGAAGAGCGTCTCTTCCGGATCGAGGTCGCGCGTGGATTCCGCAAAATGCGTCGCATCCACATTGGAGACAAACCGCACCGTAAGATTCCGATCGCTGTAGGTCTTCAACGCCTCATACGCCATGACCGGCCCGAGATCCGATCCGCCGATACCGATATTGACCACATTGCGAATACGGCGTCCGGTGTAACCCTTCCACTCACCCGAACGCACCCGGCGCGAAAACGAACGCATCCGTTCGAGCACTTCATTCACCTCGGGCATTACATCCTTGCCGCCCACCAAAATCGGATGGTTGGATCGGTTGCGCAGCGCGATGTGCAGCACCGCCCGCTTTTCCGTTTCATTGATCTTCTTGCCCGAAAACATGTCCTGCTGCGCCCCGCGCAAGTTTGCGGCCTTCGCGAGTTCAAGCAACAGGCGAAGCGTCTCCGGCACGATGAGGTTCTTCGAAAAATCCAGATACCAATCGCCCGCCTCGACCGAAAACCGCGCGGCCCGCTCAGGGTCCTCCGCAAAAAGTTCACGCAAGCCCCTTTCGCGCATCGCCTTCTGATGCCTTTGCAGGGCTTTCCACTCGCTCGACTGGTTCAATCGCGGCATCGAATTCCTCCTGAAAAATTGTGTTAGAATACTCTCTCTTCGGACCACGCGCAAAGATTCAGTTGAAGTCCCGAAATTTGAGGGTATTTTCTTGCTCCATGGAAGCGGCAGTAAAACAAATCCTCCGACGTATCGGCGAAGACCCCAACCGGCAAGGCCTCAAAAAAACGCCCAAGCGCGTGGCCGACGCCTGGAAATTCCTCACCCACGGCTACCACCAAACCGTGGAGGAAATCATCAACGGCGCGCTCTTCGACACCGAAGACCACCACATGGTCATCGTGCGCGACATCGAAATCTATAGTATGTGCGAACACCATCTCCTGCCGTTTTTTGGACGCTGCCACATCGGCTACATCCCGAATGAAAAGGTCGTCGGCGTGAGCAAGCTGGCCCGCATCGCCGACATGTTCTCCAGCCGTCTGCAACTGCAAGAACGCCTCACCAATCAGATCGGCGAGGCGCTGATGACCCATCTCAACCCGCAAGGCGTCGGCGTGGTCATCGAAGCCCGCCACCTCTGCATGATGATGCGCGGCGTCGAAAAACAAAACTCATCCATGATGACCTCGGCCATGCTCGGCACCTTCCGCCGACACGTCGCCACGCGCACCGAATTTCTCAAGCTCCTCGAGCTCCGCTGCCACTGACCGGCAACGGACGGGTAATCTCCACCGCGACACTCCGCGCGAAGCGCAGCGCGCCCGGCTTGTTGAGCGTCACCGTCACTTCCTTCACGCCCCTCGCCCGCAGGCAAACCGCGGCCACGCGCTCCGCCAACCGTTCGACAAGATTGAACCGACTGCGCTCAACCAGCTTGAGCACATCGTTCTTGATCGTCTTGTAATTGATCGCGTCGCCGATGCGGTCCGATTTCGCCGCGCGCCGGAAATCGCCGCGCAACGCGATATTAAGAATCACTTCCTGCTTGTTGCGCCGTTCCACGGGATAAATCCCGATGATGCACCGCGCGGTCAAATCGCGAATATAAATCGTGTCCATCTACACGCCCTCCCCCAGCAAATGTTGTCCGCCGTCGCAACAAACAATCTGGCCCGTCACCGCCGAACACGTCGCCAGAAACAAAACCGTCGCCGCGATATCTTCCGGCGTCGGACGCCGGTTCAACGGCACGCGCCCGCCGCGTTCGCGCAGATAGTCTTCGTCGCGACCCGGCGGCGGCAGCACCGGCCCCGGCGCAACGGCGTTGACCACAAAACTCGGCGCCAGCTCGAGCGCCGCCAGCTGTGTCAATTCCGCAAGCGCCTTCTTGCTCAACACATACGGCGCGCACGAAACATCGTGCCCGAACACGCGGCGATCCAGAATGTTGACGATGCGCCCCTCATCGCAGCGCGCCGCGAAGGCGCGCATCAACTGCATCGGCGCGAAAAAATTTGGCCAGAACTCCGCCAGCGTCCGGCTCATATCCGCCGTCCGCAATCCGCCCTTGTTGAACACCGCCGCGCTGTTCACCAGCACATCGAGCCGACCCGCAGCGCGCAACGCATCATCCACCAAGCCGAAACACGCCGCTTCGCTCGACAAATCCGCCGTGACCACAACCGCATCGCGCAGCGTGGCCGCCAGCGCCTCGGCTTCACGGCGCGAATTCCGCGCGTGAATCACGACGCGCGCGCCCGCCGCATCCAGCGCCCGCGAAACCGCGGCCCCGATGCGCACGCCGCCGCCGGTCACCAACGCCACACGATCTCTGAGACTTCCAATCATTGGAAATCATACTCCCGGTTCTTTCAAGCATTGGAAAGTAAAAATCAATGCGGTATAGTCGCCCGCATGAAAAGCGCCCTGCTGGGATGGCTCGCCCTTTTGATGATGGCCCCGCTCTCGCGCGCGACGGAAGTCGCCGCGGATGCCGCGTCGCCCAAGACCGTGTATGTCATTCCCGTTCGAGGCCAGATCGAATCCGCGCTGCTCTATGTCATGCGGCGCGGCGTCGCCGAAGCGGACCGCGAAAAGGCGGACGCGATCATTTTCGTCATGGACACGCCCGGCGGCACGCTGGATGCGGCGGGGCAAATCGTCCGTTTGCTTCAGGGCATCAAAGTCCCGACCTACACCTTCGTCGAGAACCACGCCTTCTCCGCCGGCGCAATCATCGCCCTCGCCACCGACCATATCTATATGTCGCCCGGCAGCGTCATCGGCGACGCCATGCCGATCATGATGTCGCAAACCGGCGGCGGCCCGCAGGAAATGCCCGAGGCCCTCCAGGAAAAGATGGTCTCCGGCGTCGCCGCGCTCATCCGATCCGCCGCGCAGGAAAGCGGGCACGATCCGAAACTCGCCGAAAAAATGGTGCGCCGCGAAATCGAATACCGCATCGGCGACGACCTCATTTCTCCCACCAACCAACTCCTCACGCTGACCAACGTCGAAGCGGAACGCGAATACGGACCGGAAAAAAAGAAACTCCTTTCCGAAGGCACCGTCAAAGACGTGGATGACCTCCTCGAAGTGATCGGCATGCCCGGCGCGCACAAAGTGGAACTCACCGTCACGGCGGCGGAAAGCGTCGCGCGCTTCATCTCCGCCATCGCGCCGTTGCTCTTCGCGGCGGGCTTGCTCGGCATCTATATTGAAATCAAAACGCCCGGCTTCGGGCTTCCCGGTTTGCTCGGCGGCATCTGCCTCGCCCTGTTCTTCTGGGGCCATCACATCGCCGGACTGGCCGGCATGGATGAAATCCTCATCTTCCTCGTGGGACTGATTCTGGTGCTCGTCGAAGTCTTCGTGTTTCCAACCGTTGGAATTCTCGGCGTGCTCGGGCTCGCCCTCATGCTCGTCGGTCTGCTCCTCTCGATGGTTCAAAAATTGCCGAGCGCGCCGTGGGACGCTTCCTGGCCCGACTTTGAAATGCCGATGGTCAAACTCTCGCTCGGCATCATTCTGATGGCCATCTTCCTGCTCCTCTTTGGCCGATTCCTCCCGAAGAGCCGGGCCTTTCACCGGCTGGTCCTCGCGACCGCGGCCGACCGAACGGAAGGCTACGCCTCCGCCCCCACCGCGTCATCGCTACTCGGCAAAGTCGGCGCCGCCACTTCGTTCCTGCGCCCCTCCGGCACCGCCACCTTCGATGACCTTCCGGTGGATGTGATCACGCGCGGCGCATTCATCAAAGCCGGCACGACCGTGCGCGTCGTGGAAGTTCAGGGCAGCCGCGTCGTCGTTGAGGAGCACGTCTCATGAACGGCGCGGTGGAACTTTTTCTATCGTTGCTCGGAATCGGACTCCTCCTCATCACGGTCGAGATTTTCGTGCCGGGCGGCGTGCTCGGCATCTTCGGGGCCATCGCGCTCACCGGCGCGGTGATCGCGGGATTCTTCGCCTTCGGCGCGCACGGCGGCTTCATCGCCACCGGCGGCATGATCGTCCTCGGCGGCTTGGTCATTTTCGCATGGCTCAAATTTTTTCCGCGAACCGTCATGGGCCGACGCATCACGCTCGCGAACGACCTGGCCACCGCGAAATCCGCGCCCGACGATGTGAAACATCTGGAAGGCCAGACGGGCATCGCGCGTTCCGACCTCCGCCCCTCCGGCGTCGCCGAAATCGGTGGAAAGCGCATTGACGTCGTCGCCGAAAGTGGGTTCATCGCGCAAGGCTCCCCCATTCAAGTGGTCAGCGCGGACGGATTTCGCATCGTTGTGCGCGGGAAAAAATCATGAAGCGTTTCTCACTCCTCTGCCTTCTGGCCGCGCAAACCGCCGGCGCATTTCAAACCATCAAGACCGATCAATACGCCCTGCCCGCGGATCAGTCCATTCACGAACAACTGTGGCTCATGGCCAACTCGGCCGCCTTCGCCGGCTCCATCGGCGACGACCTCTTCGTCCTCGCCAACACCATCTCGCTCGCCGGTTCCGCCGCGAACGATGCGTGGCTGTTGGGCAACACGGTGGAAGTCTCCGGCAGCATTGCCGACCACGCGCGACTCGCCGGCGGCACCCTGATCTTAAAAGGCTCCGTCAGCAACAGCTTTACCGCCGTCGGAGCGGCCGTTCAGCTCTCCACCAACAGCGAAGTGCGCGGCAACGTCAACGCGGCGGCAAACACGTGCAGCTTCGAAGGGCGCATCGGCGGCGACCTTCGCGTCTTGGGCGAAAAGGTGACCCTCTCCGGCTCCGTCGGCGGACGCACGAGAATCACGGCCAACGACATCGTCGTCATCCCGGGCGCCACGCTCGGCGGCGATCTCGAATACACCTCGCCCACCGAACTGGTGCTCGACCCGCGCGTCAAAATTGCGGGGCGTGTCCTTCGCAATACGAACGCGGCCGCGCAGCCAGCCATCTCGCAATCGCAAATCCTCCTCCTTCAATTGTACATGATGCTCGCCGCGCTCCTTGCGGGCGTCGTTTTCATGTCCCTCTTTCCCCGGTACTCGATCCGCGCCTCCGCCGCCATTCGCCTCGCGCCGATGCGATGCAGCTTCGCCGGCGTCCTGACCCTCGGCCTCGTGCCGATGTTCGCCATGGCCGCCACCATCACGCTCGTCGGTATCCCACTGGCAGTTCTCCTCGCGGCTTCCTATGCCGTCTTCATCTACCTCGCCAAACTTGTGACGGCCCTCGCCATCGGCGCGGCGGTTGTTCGCCGAACGGATAGCTGGGGCGGACGCGTTCTCGCTTTGCTGATCGGACTCGCTGTTCTTTATGGTCTGTGGTTGCTGCCGGTGGCCGGTTCTATCGTATGGTTCTTGACGCTCTTTGTCGGATTGGGTGCACTGGTGACGAGTTTTTCCGAGCGGCCGGCGGCTCCGTCCGTTCCGCCGCCGGAGTCGCAAGATCAATGAAGGGAGCTGAACATGTTCGGTAAATTAGGCGAAATTGTTTTGTTGGTCGGCGCGGTCGCCGTTCTCATTGTCGCGGGACTCTTCCTGCGCTTCTTCCACATCTGGCTGCGCGCGTGGACCTCCGGCGCCTATGTCGGATTCTTCAGCCTCCTCGGCATGTGGATTCGCAAAGTGCCGATCAATCTGATCGTCACCGCGCGCATTCAGGCCGTAAAGGCCGGGCTGAACCTCGAAACCAACGAGCTCGAGTCGCTCTACCTCGCCGGCGGCGACGTTGAGCAAGTCGTCAACGCGCTCATCAACGCCGACAAAGCCAACATCCCGCTGAACTATCAGCAGGCCTCGGCCATTAACCTCGCCGGCCGCGATATCCTCGACGCCGTTCGCACCAGCGTCAACCCGAAGGTCATTGACTGCCCGGACCCGACCAAAGGCTCGACCATGCTCGACGCCGTCGCGAAGGACGGCATTCGACTGCTCGTGAAGGCCCGCGTGACCGTGCGCACCAACCTCAATCGCCTCGTCGGCGGCGCGACGGAAGACACGATCATCGCCCGCGTCGGACAGGGCATCGTTAGCGCCATCGGCTCGCAATCCTCCTACAAAGACGTCCTCGAAAATCCGGACGAAATCAGCGCCAAGGTGCTCGAAAGCGGACTCGACTCGCAGACCGCTTTCGAAATCGTCTCCATTGACATCGCCGACGTAAGCGTCGCAGGCGTTAGCGGAACCCATGAAGTCGCCAACGTCGGCGCGCTGCTCGAAACCGAGCGCGCCGAAGCGGACAAAAAGCTGCGGCAGGCCGAAGCTGAAGGCCGCCGCGCCATGGCCATCGCCTACGAGCAGGAAATGCGCGCCCGCGTCCAGGAAATGCAGGCCAAGGTGATCGAAGCGCAGGCCGAAGTTCCGCTCGCCATGGCTCAAGCCTTCCGCGAAGGGCACCTCGGCGTCATGGATTTCTACCGGATGCAAAACATCCAGGCCGACACCGTCATGCGCGAGTCGCTCGCCGGCGGAAGCCCGGATGAAACGAAAAGGCCTGACGGAAAATAGGCCTCGTCATGCAGCGATTCGCCATAGCTGCGGTTGACCCCGGTCTCATCATCTACCTGATCCTCGCCGTCATCTGGGCGGCGGCGAAGATCTCGCAGTTGAATCGCCGCGCGCGCCATGGCGATTCGCCGCCCGATGGCGGCGAACATGGCGGGCCGCCGCCGGTCAATGAAGAAATCCGGCGAATACTGGAAACGCTCACCGGCCAGAAGCTCGACGCTCCGCGCGCGCCCCCCCCGCCGCCTCCCGTTGAACGCGCGGCTTCCCGCCCATCCCGACCCGCCGCGCAGGCAAAGCCCCAAACTCCGCGCGCGAACGTGCCGGTGCACCCGCGCCAACAAACGGCGCAAGGCGCCCTCGCCTCTGCCGCCGCAAAGAGCACAGCGTTCCGGCGCTCCACCCGGCGCGGGCCCGATGCATCCGTCATTCAGGCCGTGCGCCCCGTGATGGAAGGCGAATCCACCGTGCGCCCGTTTTCGGCATCCTCCTTCCAATTTGCGCCGACCATGTCGCAACGGCACATCTCCCCTTCCCCGCTCCTCGCGCCGCTGAAAAACTCCCAACAATTCCGCCGGGCCATCCTCTACAAACTCATCCTCGGCCCGCCCAAGTCGCTCCAACCCTGATGTGGCCTTCGCTGCTCTTTCAGGATGAAGACACATGGCTCGTCTTCGAGCCTCCGCACGTCACACTCCACGCCTCCAAGCTGAGCGACGTCCTTCCCCTTCTCGATGAAGTGGATCGAGCGACGCGCTCGGGAAAATTCGCCATCGGGTTTGTGACCTATGAAGCCGCCCCCGCCTTCGACCCGGCGTTGATCGCGCGAAAGTCCGCCGCTCTCCCGCTCGCATGGTTTGCCATCTGTGAAAAGCCCCGCCGCCTGACCGCCCTCCCCGCTGCTCCTCCCCTCGAACCGGTCGCGTGGAACGCCGAGCTCTCCGCCGCCGAATACGCAACGAGCGTCCAGAAGATCAAAGACTACATCGCCGCCGGCGACACCTATCAGGTCAACTTCACCTGGCGTCTTCGCGCGAAGATCGGCAATCCATTCGCGCTCTTTTCGCAACTCGCCCGCAACCAACACCGGGGCGAAAAAGCATTCATTCACACCGACGCCTTCAGCCTTTGCTCCGCATCGCCTGAACTTTTCTTTGAACGACGCGAAGACACCATCACCTGCCGCCCCATGAAAGGCACCGCGCCGCGCGGACGCTCCGGCGAAGATGATCGCGCGGCAGCACGATGGCTCCGCGAGTCTGAAAAAGATCGCGCCGAAAATCTGATGATCGTGGATATGATGCGCAACGACCTGGGCCGCATCGCGAACCTGGGCAGCGTTGAAGTCTCCAACCTATTTGAGGTCGCGCGCTACGAAACCCTCTGGCAGATGACTTCGACCGTTCGCGCGAAATCTTCCGCCGCGCTGCCGGAAATCTTCCGCGCCCTCTTCCCCTGCGCCTCCGTCACCGGCGCGCCCAAGGTTCGCGCGATGCAACTGATTGCGGAACTCGAATCCTCACCCCGCGGCATCTACACCGGCGCCATCGGATGGATCGCTCCGAACGGCGCGGCGCGATTTAACGTCGCCATTCGAACCTGCCATCTGGACCACGCCACCGGCATTGCGGAATACGGCACCGGTTCCGGCATCACGTGGGAATCCGGGAGCGAGCAGGAATGGGAGGAATGCGCCGTCAAAGCCCGTGTGTTGACGGAAAGCCGCCCGGACTTCCAACTGTTGGAAACGCTCCGCTGGTCGCCTCAGGACGGCTATGACATGCCCGCCGCGCACCTCGATCGCCTCGCCGACTCCGCCGACTACTTTGAATTTCCCTTCGACCGCGCGCGCGCGGAAAGCGCCCTGCGCGACGCCGCTAGCCGACTCCCGCCCGAGCCGCGCCGCGTGCGCCTCTTGCTTTCGCCCTCCGGCGCCATCACCGTCGAGGACACCGGACCAGTCAAAACCAAAGACCTCTGGCGCGTGGCGCTCGCCGACCAGCCCGTACAAAGCGCCGATCCCTTCCTCTATCATAAAACCACGCACCGGGCCGCGTATGAGCAAGTCTCGAAATCCTGCCCCGACGCGGACGATTTGATTCTCTGGAACGAACGCGGCGAAGTGACCGAATCGCGCATCGCAAACATCGTGATCCAGAAAGGCCGCGACTACTTCACGCCGCCGGTTTCATCCGGACTGCTCTCCGGCGTGTTGAGAAAAAAACTGGTGGCTGAAGGCCAAATCGTTGAGCGCGTCATCCGCCGAGAGGAACTGCGCAAAGCCGACGCCATCTTTCTGATCAATTCTGTCCGCGGATGGATGCGCGCCGCGTTGATTTAGCGCCCTCGTGTTTTGACTTTGCACCGACAATGAGTAGTGTCAACGCCCGTGGCGAATTTGACCCTCCAACGATCCGGCGCGACGCTCCTGCTGATCGCCAACCTTCTAGCTGCCGGATGCGCGACGACCCCCTCGGTAAGCCGCGATGAAATCGCCCCGTTCTGGCAGGAGCAGCGCGCGCGCGACGAACGGCTCGGGCCGGCAGACAAATCCTGGCGCAACGCGATGGCATGGCTGCGCGCCCACCAACTCGACGACGGCGCATGGGCGGCGCCGCGCAAAGTCGCGGCCACCTCCGCTGCGCTGCTCGCCCTGTTGCGCGACAATCCGCAAGATCCCGGGATTCAGCGCGCGGCGCGCTTCATTGCGAGTCAGCAACATCCCGACGGTTCGTGGGGCGAATTGTTCACCGACGATTGCGCCTTCGATCAGATGCTGCCGACCTGGGCCCTCGCGGAAACACAGTGGCGCACCGGCATCGCGGACTTCACGCCCACGCTGCAAGCCTCTGCCGCATTTATCGCGAAACAGCAGCGGAATGACGGGGCATGGGCAACCACGATGGGGCCCGGCAGCCCCGCATCCACCGCCGCAACCGCAGCGCAATTGCTCGCCCTGCAACAGGCCGCCGCTGCGGGCGCAAGCAACGAAGCGGTCACAGTCTCGACCCTTCGCGCCTTTGAATACCTGACCACTCCCGGCCCGGATAGCCGTCTCGACAACATCGAACGCACGTTTGCATTGCAGCGGTTGGGGCGCGCCGCTGACGATGCGGCGCTGGACGGTATCGCCGCGCTTTACGACACGGCGCAGGCGTGGGCGCAGCGCCTGAAAGCGCCTTTTCTCGAAGTCTATTTTATGGTCCAGGCCACGCTCCACCATCCGGCCTACACTGATAATTCGTGGGGCGATCTAGCGTTCGAAAAACTGGCGAACGATCAGGCTCCGGACGGCCACTGGGCGCCCACGCGACTCGAAGCGGGCGGCGGCGACGCCTACGCGACGGCCTTCGCGGCGATTGCGCTCCGTAGTTTTCGCGGACAACGCGCGAGAGAGAGCGCGCTCACGCCTCAAATTTTTCGACTGCGTGGCCGACGCGGCGAAGGACTACTCCTCGTTTCCGTCCCGCTGCGCCCGTCGGATGCCTTCCGGTTGCCGGGCGGGTTCGTGAAGTACTTCCACACCTCCGGCAAAGTCATTCAACTTTTTTCGCTCGAAGAAACGGCGCGCGAGTTGGCGCGAACCGAAGAGCCGCTTGACCCCTAAATGACGGATATTCTTCTTGCCGTCTCCGACGCCTCCCGACGCCTCGACCTCGACCAAAGCCAACTGGTCATTTGGGCCGGGTTCGAGCGCGGAGGCATCCCGAGCGTTCCGCTTTTCGACGCCGGCGAAGCGTCCGCGCGCCTGGGCAACATTCGACGAAACATGGACCTCGCCGCCATCGCGAAGCGCACGCCGGAGGATTGGGCCGCGTGGCTGGCCGCGCTTCGACGACACTGGACCGCGCCTTCGCTCAACGACACGCTCGCCCAACTGGATGAAGCGCTGGGGACCTATTCGATTCAAACCGCTGAGTTTCAGCGCGAATGCGCCCAGCGCCTCGCCCGGGCGCTCGATTTTCCCGGACGCTCGATCATCCTGCTGGATGCGTGGATTTGCTCGCCGTGGAGCGAGTTTACGCGCAGCCTTTCTGACGCCGGAGTTCGCATTCACCCCTTTTCCGATGGAGATTGACCGCGCGACCTCCACAATAAAACGAGATCACGGTCGTTTTCAGTTTATGGGAGCGGCCGGGCAATGAAGAGTAGCTCATGGATCAACCGGAATTGCAGTGGCTTTCTGAATATCGCGCGGGCAACACCGAAGCGCTCGGCAAGCTCGTCGAACATTTTCGGAAGCCGCTCCACAGTTTTATCCATCGAATGCTCGAGGGCTCCTCGGATACCGAAGAAGTTTTTCAGGAAGTCTGGTTCCGCGCCATCCGCAACATTGAGTCCTTCCGCGAGGACCGGTTCCTTAGCTGGCTCTTTCGCATCGCGCACAATCTCATCATTGACCGCGCCCGCCGGAAGAAACCCGTTGTGGACATCCAAGGCCGCGACGTTGACGATGGCGATGCGATCGCGCAGCGACTGGCGGACCAGGGAATCGGACCGGACGGCGCGGTCGCCGGCAAGGATGACGGCATGAGAATACAAGCCGCCATACGGCAACTGCCGGAGGAGCAGAGAGAAGTGTTTTTGCTGCGGATGGAAGGCGACGTGCCGTTCAAAGACATCGCGCGAATGCAGGGCGTGTCTATCAACACGGCGCTCGCGCGAATGCAGTATGCGCTGGCCAAATTGAGAGCGGAGTTGCGGTCGGATTACGACGCGTTGGGGCGGAGTTGAACATGAAAACAGATACGATTAACAAATGGATTTTGTTGGAGCAGTCAGGAGAACTCGACCTCCTTCGCGCGTGGTTGCTGCGCCGGGAACTGGCGCGCAACGCGGAAGCGCGATCGTTCCGCGACGACCTGCTGCGGATTGCCTCCGCATCGCGCGCCTTGGCGAGCGACAGCCCCGCCGCGCGCGCGACGTTGGCGGCGATCATGGAAGAAGCCGAACGCCATGCCGCTGCCCCGCCTCGCCCCGCGCAAGAAGTCGCCTCATGGACTGCGTGGCGGCCCGCGTATGCGGTCGCCATTCTCGCCCTCTCCGCCGGCGCGCTGTGGCTGCTCTTGCAGCGTCCGGACCAATCGCCTGCGACGGCTTCAACCACGCTCCCCCTTCCCACCTCCTTGGTCGCCGCTCCAGAGTGGGACGATGGGCTGGATACGGAACTGACCTCGCTGGACAACGAAATATCGCTTACGTCGTCCGATTGGGTACTCGCCGCGAATGCTTCCGAACTCGACGCGCTCGCGAATGACGTGATGGAAGGAACGCAAATATGAAATGGGCAATCTATCTTCTGGCGCTCACGCTCGGCCTGACCGCATCTGCGCGAATGCCGCACGCTGAAACAGAGGCGAACGAGTCGCTGTCTTCCGCGCGAACCGGCGGTCCGGACCTGCGCGGATCGCCACGTCAAAGTCCCGGCTTCGATATGTGGCTCGACCGCCTGCGGCGCGAAGATTCGGAAGAGTTTGAGCGGCTGCAAACGCTGCGGCGCGACAGCCCGGAGGAGTTTTTTCGCGAGGCCAAGAAAGCCCTTCGCGAAGAGTTTGTGGAGCGCCTTAAACGGGAGCGACCAGCCGTCTTTACCGCGCTGAAAAACCTTTCGCCCGAGGACCGTGATTGGGTCCTCTCGCGGATGTCTCAACGCTTCGCCGGCGGAATGGACCGGCGCGATATGGAACGGCCCGATCACGGCCACCCGCCCGACGAGCCGGGCGAAGATACGATCCGCAAATTGGCGCAAGCCTACCGCGAAGCGCCGAACGACGCTGCGAAAGGCGAAATCAAAACTCAACTTCGCGCGGCGCTTGGCGAGGCCTTTGACCGGCGCGCGGAGCGGCGTCGCGGCGAGTTGGCCCAGTTTGAAAAGCGGATTGGCGAGATGCGCTCAACGCTGGAGAGCCGTCAGGCGCGCCGCGACGAAATCATTGACCGGCGCTTGGGCGAGATTCTCGAAGGCAGCGGCTGGAGCTGGTAGTCAGGGGCCGTCCACGCGCGGCGCGTCGCTCCAGAGCTCTTCAAGCGCGTAGCGGGCGCGCTTCTCTTTGGTGAAAATGTGCACCACAACATCGAGGTAGTCGCACACCAGCCATCCGCTCTCCGGCGAACCGGATTGACGCGAACGTTTGATTCCGCTTTCACCCATGCGGCGGCTGAGCTCAGTCGCCAATGCCTTGAGATGCGGACTGTTGTTGCCCGTGACGATCACGTAGTAGTCCGTGACGCTTGAAAGCTTTCGCACATCCAACTGGGCCAGCTCCTCGCCTTTTTTGTCAGCCAGAGCCGCTCGCGCCAGTTGAGCCTTTTGTTTCGCTTCGATGTCAGACCTCCGGGTTCTTCTGAAATAACTTGTGGTCGAGAATGTACCGCTCCACCGCCTCGGGAACAAGATAGCGAATGCTCTGACTCCGGGCCGCGCGCTGGCGAATGTCCGTGGATGAAATTTCGCAAAGGTGGCCGATCAAGATGTTTCGCTTGAGTTTCTGGACGACCTCGTCAGGCAACCGCAACTTCTGCGCATCGAGCGAGGCGAGATCGAACCCCGGTCGGGCAACCGTGATGATTTCCACCATCTCAACAATGCGCTGAATATCTTTCCACGTGTGGAGTTCGAGAAGCGTGTCTCCGCCGACCAGCAAAAAAAGTTGATCGTCTGATCGCGCTTCGCGAATCCGGCGAACGGTGTCCACGGTGTAGGACACGCCGCCGCGCCGGACCTCCTCATCGCACAGGACAAATCGCGCGTCGCCTTCAAGCGCGCGCTGAAGCATCGCCAGGCGATCTTCAATATTCAGCAAACCCGCCGGCCGCTTGTGCGGGGGGAGATTCGCCGGCGTGAACCACACCTCATCGAGTAAAAAATGATCCAGCGCGTCCTGCGCGAGGATCAAATGTCCGAGATGTACCGGATTGAACGAGCCGCCGAAAATGCCGATGCGCCGGGCCATGCCCTGATTCTACCCCAGCGCTTCCTTCATGGATTGGCAAAGATAGTCCAGGTTCCCCGCTGTGATACCCGCGACGTTGATGCGCCCGCCACCCACGATGTAGATACTCTTCTTTTCGCGAAGGAATTTGACTTGCGCGTCCGTCAGCCCGCTGAAGGAAAACATGCCCTTCTGCCGCGTGATGAAGGAGAAGTCGCCGGGGACGCCGCGCGCCTTGAGCGCCTGCACAAACTTGGCGCGCAGCGCGGCGATGTGCTCGCGCATATCCAGCAATTCGCTCTCCCAGTGTTGGCGCAGCTCCGCATCTTTCAGGATGGTCGTGACGACGAGGCCGCCGTGCGCCGGCGGGTTGGAGTAGTTCACGCGAATGGCGATTTCAACGTGGCTGAAGGCCGCGTCAGCCGCCTTCTCGTCGCCGGCCACAACCGTCAGCGCGCCGGTACGGTCCTGATAAAGGCCGAAATTCTTGGAGAACGAACTGGCGACCAGAAACTCCGAACATTTCTCGGCCAGCGCAAGAACGCCGGCGCGATCTTCCTTCAATCCCGTGCCATAGCCTTGATACGCAAAATCGAGGAAGGGCATCCAACCCTGCTTCGCCGCGATCCCGGCGACGTCCTTCCACTGCTCGGTCGTGAGGTCCACACCGGTGGGATTGTGGCAACAGGCGTGCAGCAACACCACATCGCCTGCGGGAATCGCGGCCAGCGCTTCCTTCATCTTTTCAAACGCCAGGCCCTTCGTCTCGGGATCGTAATAGGGATATTCCTTCGTCGCGAAGCCCGCCGCGCCGAAGATGCCTTTGTGGTTGGCCCAGGTCGGCTGGCTCACCCAGACTGTGGCCTTGGGGGTTTGTTTCTTGAGGAAATCCGCGCCGACGCGAAGCGCCGCCGTGCCGCCCGGCGTGTGCGCCGTGCGAGCGCGCCCGGCGGAAAGCGCCGCGTGCTTCGAGCCGAACACCATCGCCTGCACCACCTGCGCATATTCCGGCGCGCCGCCGATGGGCATGTAGGACTTGGTCGTCGCCACGTCCACCAGCCGCCGCTCGGCGACCTTTACAGAAGTCAAAATCGGCGTCTGGCCTTTGTCGTTCTTGAAGACGCCGACGCCCAGATTGATTTTGTTCGGGTTCGGATCTTTTTTCCACGCCTCGGTCAAACCAAGAATGGCGTCGGGCGGCGCGGGCTGAATGGATTCAAACATGGTTTACCTGTAGTATTTCTGAACGATTGGAGTGATGAGATCGCGCTCGACTTTCACGATGCGCATCTCGCGCTGCGCGTTCTCCGGCGAATCGGAGGCGTGTGCGGCGTTGATCATAATGTCTTTGCCGAATTCCTTGCGAACTGAACCCGGCTCCGCTTTGCTCGGATCGGTCGGGCCGAGAATTTTGCGAATCTTCCCCACCGCATCCGCGCCGGAATAGACCAGAATGAGGATGCGTTCCTTGCCGGGCTGCAATTTGTCCTCGTCGCTGATCGAAGGCGCCCAGTAGCCGGTCATGAACTGGATGATCTGGTAAAATTGGTGATCGCCGATCGTCGGTCCGATGGCTTCGCCGATCGCCTTGCGCGCGTCTTCCGGAAAATCGAGATCGAATTCCGCGCCCAGCGCCTTCGATGCCCGCTCGATGGAGAGCGTTTTCATCTTGTTCTGCAGAACAGCGCGAACCGGTCCGTAGAATTCTTCGGCTTCCGAAACGCTCATGCGGTGAATCTTCGCCGCCACGATGCGCAGGCCCGACGCCGAGAAAAGGTCAATGATGTTTCCGATGCGCGCGCTGGGAAATCGGAAATTGTCCGGCTTGAGAATGACGAGTGTCTGCTGGATCGTCTCTCCCTTCGCAACATCCGCCGCGTCTTTGATCAAGCCGCCATCCACAGCGGCGTAGGATGACCAGAGCTTCAGCGTCGCGGCCACCGTCTCCGCGGAACGCGCCGACATCACCGCCGGCTCGACGTAGCGGACGGAGCCATCGTTGTTCTTGACGTAGTCGCCGAACGAATCGCGAACGCTCTCGCCCGCGTCGGAGTTCGGCTTCAACTCGCCGATGGCCTGGCGCACGCGGCTGATCGCGTCTTCTCCCTCGAAAAGCAGAAGCAACGCGCGACGCCGTCCGCCCTTTGCGTCGGGCGCATAGTGCGTCTTCACATATTCGCTAAGCACGGCGCGTTCCTCGGCGGGCACGTCGGGCGTGTCGGCCACGAGCGCCGCAAATTTCTCGGCCAGCTCCGCGCTCGGCGCATACATGCGCGCGGCGACGATGTCCAGTCCCGTTCGGGTCACGAGCCGTCCGATGATGCCGCCCGTGCGTGATTTTGAGATCGAGTAGGGATTAATCAGTGCAAATGCCAGTTCTTTCGCCATAGTCAGTTGATTCCTTAAAAGTCCGGCGAAAGTACGCACTCAACCCCCGTTGTTCAAGATTGAAACGGCGGGCGACTGCGGCGAACATTCCCGCCGATGCCCCCAACCTCCAAAGCCCTCTTGCGCCAGGCCGCGTGTGTCGCGGAGGCGCTGCGCCGCCTGCAATCCGCCGTCGCGCAGGGCCACCCGGCGGATGCCGAGATCGCGCGCCATTTTCGCGAGCATCGCGAGCTCGGTTCGCGCGACCGCCGTTTGATTTCCGAAACCTGTTTCGCGTTTTTTCGATGGCGCGGATGGTTGCCCGATGGAGACCCCGCGACCCAGTGCGCGCTCGCGCGGGCGCTCGATGAATTATCGCCCCACCCCGCCTTTCAAATTTCCGATAGCGATGTCGCCAACGCAAAATCGAAACCCGAACGGCAACTCGTACCCGACTGGCTACCCGCGGAACTTCCACCGGAGCTTGAACCGCTGCTCATTCGCTCCTTTCAAATTCGCCCGCCCGTCTGGCTCCGCGCACGGCGTGGCGAAGAACAAAACGTACTCAACGCGCTCGCGAAAAGCGGCGTCGCCGCCACCGCGCACGCCCGGTTCCCGCAGGCCATCCGCTTCACCGGCTCGGCCAATCTGGATTTGATCCGAAAAGAATGCGGCCCGGTTTTTGAGGTGCAAGATTTCGCCTCGCAGCGCGTGGGTCATTTTTGCGGCGCGATGCCGGGCGAACGGTGGTTGGATTTGTGCGCAGGCTCCGGCGGAAAATCGCTGCACCTTGCCGACTTGACGGAAGGCCGGGGCGAGATTGTGGGAACCGATCCGCGCGAGAGCGCGCTGCGGGAGTTCGAACGGCGCCGCAAGGCCGCCAACGCGGGAAATATTCGGATCGTTCCACCCGGATCGAGTTTCGATGAGGCCTCTTTCGATGGCGTACTCGTGGATGCGCCGTGTTCCGGCACGGGGACCTGGGGGCGAAATCCCGACGCGCGCTGGCGGACGACGGCGGGCGATGTCGCGGAAATGGCGAAGCTCCAACTCGAGTTGCTGAACCGCGCTATTCATTATGTGAAGCCGGGCGGCGCGCTCGTGTTTGCCGTCTGCGCCGTGACGAGGTCGGAAACCGTGCGGATTCTCGAACAATTCGCCGCGCAGGAACCTCAGCTGGGCTGTCCGGCAGTCTTCAAGTCGCGCCCGTGGGACGAAGCGTGCGACGGCATGTTCGCAGCGCGCTGGGTGGCCCCATGAGGCGGGCTATGTCTTTTTCCCCGGTCGCCAATTTTGAAAGTTCCAATCGTTGGAAGTTTCTGCTACGAAAGTTCCAATCGTTGGAACTTTTTGCGCCCGGTTTTCCAATCGTTGGAACTTTTGCGGGCGGATTTTTCAATCGTCGGGAAATATGAAACACGTCGAACGCGCGCGCGAAATTATTGAGACCGAAATCGAAGGCTTGCGGAAAGTCCGCGCAGGCCTCGGCAAAGAATTTGACCGGGCGGTGGAAATTTTTCTGAAGGCGCTGAATTCCGGCCATAAAATTGTGGTGACGGGGGTGGGTAAAAATCTGCCGATCGGGCAGAAGATCGCTTCGACGCTGACGAGCACCGGCAGCCCGTCGGTTTTTCTTCACTCAACCGATGCGATGCACGGCGAGTTGGGGCTGCTGCTTGAAGGGGATGTGTTGCTGGCGTTGAGCTATAGCGGCGAGTCGGAGGAATTGCTCCAACTCTTGCCCGCGGTGAAGCGCAGCGGAGTGAAGATCGTGACGATCACGGCATCGCGCGAGAGCTCGCTCGGCCGGGTGAGCGATGAGGTGATTTTGGCCGCAGTGGAGCGCGAGGCGTGTCCGTTCAATCTCGCGCCGACGGCGAGCACGACGGCAACGTTGGCGGTGGGCGATGCGCTGGCGATGGTGTTATTGGAGGCGCGCGGGTTCAAGAAAGAGGACTATGCGAAACTGCATCCGGGCGGGGCGATCGGGCGGACGTTGTTGCTGCGCGTGTCGGATATCATGCGTTCGGGCGACCGCATCGCGCGGGTGGTGAAAGGCTCGAAGGTCCGCGATGCGATCATCGCCATGACGAAGGCGAAGAGCGGGTCGGTCGCGATTGTGGACAGGGAAAATCGCGTGGCGGGAATTTTCACCGACGGCGACTTGCGCCGGCATCTCGGGGCATCCGCGAATATCGCGGAGGCGACCATTGACAGCGTGATGACGCCCCACCCGGTCACGCTCTCGAAAGATCATCTGGCGGTGGATGTGCTCTCGATTTTCCAGCGACGGAACATTGACGATCTGGTGATTGTGGATTCCGAAGGAAAATTGGCGGGGATGGTGGACATTCAGGACCTGCCCAAGTTGAAAATTCTGTGAGCAGGTCTGTCGTTGACCCCCCGCGGGCTGATGTCTATTCTGCACGCCTTTTTGAAAGGTCCTGACGCATGGCGATGTTGATTACGAAATTTCACCGGTTGATCCAGTCCAAGCTGCTTTGGTGGTCGTTCCTGGGCATCATTGTGCTTTCGTTTGTGGTGTGGGGCACGGTCACGCCGGGCCAGAAGAAGCAGATGGCGGCGAATGCGCCCGGCACGCTCGACGGCGAGCCGGTGTCGCAGGAGGAATTTCGCTCCGCCTACTACAATTCCTATCTCGCGGTGATCATGGCGATGGGCCGGTCGTTTCCGATCACGAGAGAAATTGAGCCGCAACTGCGCGCGGCGGCGTGGCAGCGCATCGTGACGATGAAAGAGGCGGAGAAGCTCGGCCTGACCGTTTCGCGCGATGAAGTGGCCAACGCGATCATTCAGAATCCCATCTTCCACACGCAGGACGGCCAGTTCAGCAAACGCGGTTACAAGGCCTTCATCACGGACTTTCTCGCGAACATGGGCTTCACCGAGCAGCAGTTTGAAGAGCACATGCGGCAGGAAATCCTCCTGCGCAAGGCTCAGTATGTCATCAGCCGCTCGACGCTGGTGCCGCCGTATGAAATCCGGCGGACGTTCAGCTCGATCAGCGACCGGTTCAAAATCGAATATGCGGTGATGGGCGCGGGCCTCGTCTCGAACAACGTGCACGTGACAGACTCCGACGTGAAGGCGTTTTATGACCGCAACCCGACGGCGTTCAAACTCCCCGAGATGATGAAGGTCAAATATGTGCGGTTCGCCGCCGCGCCGTTCATCGCCAAGGTCCAGGTCACTCCGGAAGATGTCGAATCTTATTATAATGACCATCTCGACGAATTCCTCGCGGACACCAACGCCGTCGCCGCCGACACGAATCTTGTCGTCGCCTCCAAATACAAACCCTTTGAGGATGTCAAAAAAGAGGTGGAGCAGAAGTTGACGCAGGAGAAGGCGATCGAATTGGCTTCCGACCGCGCGATGGAGTTTGTGATGGATGTCACGCCTGATCGCGACGGCAAGGCGCTTGGGTTTGAAGACGCCGCCAAGAAATATGAAACGTTCGTGCTGACCACGGCGCCTTTCTCCGAGCACGAAGCGGTGACGAACGAAGATGCGGGGTTGGACTTCAATCGCGCCGCGTTCGCGCTCGGCGCCGACCCGAGCAGCGCCATCAGCGAGCCGGTGCGCGGCAAGCAGGCAGTCTATGTGCTCGGCTACGAAGACCGCATCGCGCCGCGCGTGCCTGCGTTTGACGAGGTAAAGGCCCGAATCCGCCCCTATGCCGAATCTGCCGCCCTCTCCGACGCTTTGGGATCCGAAGCGGCCAAGGTGCGCGACGCCGCGGCGAAAGCCGTCGCCGCAGGCAAATCTTTCGAGTCGGCGCTGGCCTCGTTCAATATTCCGATGCACACCAGCGACACATTCACCGCCTCCACCGGTCCGACGACGAACGAGTATTCCGACCTTCTCATGCGCGGCGTGATGACGATGAATCAGGGCGAGGTGAGCGAATTGCTTCCGGCCAACGACGCCATTCTGCTGGCCTATGTGGTCCAGCGCACGCCCGGCGATCCGACCACGTTCGATTCGCTGCGGCAGCAAATCGAAACCACGATCCGCCGCCAAAATGCCCGAACGATTTTCGATAGCTGGCAAGAATACCTCGTTAAAGAGGCCAAGCTGGTGGAACACAACATTCCCACGGCGGAGGATGAGGACGTGGAGCCCACGGATTCAGACTCCGAAACGAACAATTCCTAAAAGATTTTCGTCTTCGACCGAAATCTCGCGATTTTTTCGCCTTCGTTGTTGACGAGGGCGAATTTCGAGTCAACACTCCGCGCTTGCAATGAAGCACCCGCTTCGAATCGCCATGGGCGGAGACCATGGAGGCTTTGAGCTGAAAGACCAGCTCAAGGACCATCTTAAATCCCTCGGCCATACCGTCGAGGATTGTGGCACAAACAGCAAAGACCCGGTGGATTATCCCCGCATCGCCTACGCCGTTGCATCCCGCGTGTCTTCAGGGGCTTGCGATTTTGGAATCATGGTGGATGGCGCCGGAATCGGATCGGCCATGACAGCCAACAAGGTCCCGGGCGTGCTTGCTGCGGCCTGTTTCAACGAAGCTTTGGCCAAAAATAGCCGCGAGCACAACAATGCGAATGTCTTGACTCTCGGCGCCGGACAAACCACGCTGACACAAGCAAAACCGATTGTTGATATTTTCCTGACTACAGATTGTACCGCTGACCGTCACCTCGCCCGAGTCAGGATCATTAAAGAGGTTGAGCAAAAATTTATGGCACAAGGAGTTTCTATGTCCGCTGCAGATCTCTCCCCTGAAGATGCGGCACGAATTGCCGAACGGGTCAAACAACTCCTTTCACAAGGCGGCGGCGGGGCGTCATCCGGCGCCCCGGCAGGGATGACGCCCGACAAGGTGGCCAAAATGATTGACCACACGCTTTTGAAGCCGGATGCCACTCCCGCCGATATCGCCAAACTCTGCGACGAGGCGAAGAAGTTCGGTTTTTACTCCGTTTGCGTGAACTCCGTTCACGCGAAGCAGGCGCGCAGTCTCCTCCGCGATTCACCGGTAAAGCTCTGTTGTGTGGTTGGCTTTCCCCTGGGCGCGATGCCGCCGGAAATCAAAGCGCTCGAAACACGACGCGCGATTCGCGAAGGCGCGAAGGAAATTGACATGGTCATCAACGTCGGCGCATTGAGGGCGAAAGAGGATGCGCTCGTCTTGAAGGACATTCGCGCGGTGGTCGAATCGTGCAAAGACGGTCGCGCGCTCTGCAAAGTGATTCTCGAAACGAGCCTCCTTAACGAAGAGGAAAAAATTCGCGGCTGCCAGTTGAGCATGCGGGCGGGCGCCGATTATGTGAAAACCTCCACCGGATTTTCGACCGGCGGCGCGACGGCAGAGGACATCGCATTGATGGCCAAAACCGTGGCCCCGCGCCGCTTGGGCGTGAAGGCGTCGGGCGGCGTTCGATCGTATGGCGATTTTCTGAAAATGGTGCAGGCCGGCGCGACGCGCGTCGGGTGCAGCAGCAGTGTCAAAGTTATCGAAGAGGCCAAGGCGGGAAACACCGCCACATCCTCGGGAAAAGGTTATTAAAAATTGAAAGTGAGCGCGCGGCCGTTGGGCGGTTGCGAGCTCGTGTTGGACTAGAAAAGAAAGTAAGGAGAAAACCATGTCAGAGCTGCGTTGCTATATCTTCATTGACAGTCTGCAGCCGCAATTCGCGTCATTTCTGGGCACCGTCGCCCAGGGATTCCTCCCCACGCAGGGGCAGGCTGCGCTATTCGTCGAAATCGCGCCGGGCATGGACATCAACAAGGTCACGGATGTCGCGCTGAAAGCGACCAACGTCACGCCGGGCATGATGATCATCGAGCGCTTGTATGGCATGCTCGAAATTCACTCGCACTCGCAGGCGGATGTGCGACAGGCGGGCCGCGCCATTCTCGAATCGCTCGACCTTAAGGAAGAGGACCGCATCAAACCGCGCCTGCTCACCAGCCAGGTCATCCGCAACATTTCCGACTATCACACCCAGCTCATCAACCGCACGCGCCACGGAAACATGATCAACCCCGGCCACTCGCTCTATGTGATGGAATGCGCGCCGGCGGGCTATGCCGCAATTGCGGCGAATGAAGCGGAGAAGGCGGCGAACATCAACATTCTCGAAGTGCGCGCCTTTGGAAGTTTCGGGCGCATCTATCTCGGCGGCGAAGAGCGCGACATTGAGGTCGGCTATCGCGCCGCGGAGCAGGCGCTCGAAGTGATCAGCGGACGCGAAGAAAGCAAAGGCGGACGCGGTTAAGCAGAAGATTGTGAGCCGCCGCGCGCTGGAGCGCGCGGCGGAAATTGGAAAGTAAAAAGGAGAGAAACATGACAGAAGCATTGGGCATGATTGAGACGCGCTCCTTCCCCGCCGTTGTGGAAGCCGCGGATGCCGCCGTCAAGGCCGCCAAAGTTGAATTGGTGTCCTACGAAAAGACGGGCGGCGGTTACACCACGGTGATCGTTCGTGGCGATGTCGCGGCCGTCAAGGCCGCCTGCGACGCCGCTCAAGTGGCCGCCGGCCGCGTGGGTGAAGTCGTGGCTACGCACGTGATCGCGCGTCCGCACAGCAATGTGGACACGGTCATGCCGCTGGGCCGCCAGACCGAATCCAAGGGCAAGAAGTAGTCGGCCTCTCCGATCCCGGAAATCGGCGCGCTGCGATCGGCGTGCGCGCACGAATTCTCCGGGGCCGGACGCCGGGCAGTTTCATGCAATTGGCAAAAGTCATAGGTTCCGTCGTCTCGACGCGCAAGGAAGCGAGCATCGAGGGCCTCAAGCTGCTTCTCGTTCGTCCTTTGGATGAAGAGAATCGCGAAACGGGCAACCCGCTGGTCGCCGCGGATGCGGTGGGCGCAGGGCCCGAAGAGGTCGTTTTGATCGCCTCCGGCAGCTCAGCCCGCCAGACACAACAGACGAAGGAACGGCCCGTGGATGCGGTCATCATGGCCATCGTGGACACCTGGAGCGTGGACGCGAAGACCAAGTATCGCAAGACCGAAGAACCGGATGTGGCTGAAGACTGAATTCGGGATTCGAATCGTAAAATCGGGCCATCGCCCCACCCGCTAGAACATCCGGGCGGGCGGCGGTGGACTGGCGGCGCGAGCCGCCGCCCCGACGTTGCGATTCGTCAACCGTGAGGGAGAGCCGCTATGTCCCGTCTCACCGACCAGGAAATTGAAGCGATCGCGCGACGCATCGTCGCCGACATCAACCAGAAGCCCTACGAGGGCCCAAACACGTCCGGCGGCGCGCCCGTGGACGCCACGCTGGGCATCTATTCCACTGTGGATGACGCCGTGAAGGCCGCGCGCGAAGCCCAGCCGAAGTTCGTCGCCCTACCCCTCGAAAAACGCGCAAAAATCATCGCCGCGATCCGTTCCACCATGTTGGAGCACGCGGCGCCCCTGGCCAAAGCCGCCCACGACGAAACGGGACTCGGACGATTCGAAGATAAGATCGTCAAGAACCAGCTCGTGTCGGAAAAAACTCCAGGCGTTGAAGAACTCGTGCCTCGCTGCGTGACGGGCGACCATGGACTTTGCCTTGAAGAGCCCGCCCCTTTCGGCGTCATCGGCGCAATCACGCCGACCACCAATCCGACCTCAACCATCATCTGCAACACGATCGGCATGATCTCCGCCGGGAACACGGTGGTTTTCAACGTGCATCCGAGCGCGAAGAACTGCTCCATGCAGACGGTTGGGTTGATCAACAAAGTCATCGCGGCAAACGGCGGCCCGGCCAACACGATCACCTGCGTTTCCAATCCGACGATCGAATCCGCCGGCCAATTGATGAAGCACCCGAACATCCGCCTGATCGTCGTGACGGGCGGCGGCGGAGTCGTGAAAGCGGCGATGTCGTGCGGCAAGCGCGCCATTTGCGCCGGTCCCGGCAACCCGCCGGTGGTTGTGGATGAAACGGCCAACATCGAGAAGGCAGGACGCGACATCGTTCTCGGCGCTTCTACCGACAACAACATCATCTGCGCCGACGAAAAACAAGCGCTCGTGGTGGATAGCGTTGCGGACAATCTCATCAAGTCCATGCTCGCCAACGGCGCGGCGTTGATTGACAAGAGCCGCCTCACCGCGCTCGAACGGGTGATCTTCACCGAAATGCACGGACCTCGAAAAGAGGCGCACATCAATCGCGACCTCATCGGAAAAAACGCCGACGTGATTCTCTCGAAAATCGGCATCAACGTGCCGAGTACGATCCGCCTGGGCATCGTTGAAGTGGATGAAAACCACCCCCTGCTCTGGACGGAGCAGATGATGCCGATCCTCCCGATCTGCCGCGTGCCGAATTGCGACTATGCCATTGACCTTGCCCTCCAGACCGAGCAGGGCAATCGCCACACGGCCGTCATGCACTCGCGCAATATTGACAAGCTGCACCGTATGGCGAAGGAGTGCAATTGCAGTATTTTTGTAAAGAATGGCCGTTCGCAAGCGGGTCTCGGATTGGAGGGCGAAGGCCACACCTCGTTCACCATCGCCAGCCCCACGGGCGAAGGGCTGACCAGCCCGCGCACGTTCTCGCGCTGGCGGCGTTGCGTTCTCGTGGATCATTTCAGGATCACGTGATGTTGAATATTCCGACCATTGAGTATGTGAAGGCGATTTCAGAAAGGCGCTGGAAATGAAGACGTTTCCGGCCATCGCTGCGATCGAGTTCCAACACATCTCGGTGGGCATGTACGCAACGGATCTGCTCCTCAAAAAGGCGCCCATTGCGTTCTTCAAATCCGGCACGATCACCCGCGGACGCTACCTCACGCTCATCGGCGGCACCACCGCGTCTGTCGAGGAGTCGTTTGAGGAGGGGTTGTTCTGGGGCGACGCGAATGTTCTCGACTCCGTGATGCTTGCCGATATTCACCCGCAACTTCACGACGCGATTCTCGGCCGCCGCCAACCCAACGCGCAAGGTTCGATGGCCATCTTTGAAACGGAGTCCGCTTGTTCTTCGATTCGCCTTTCGGAACTTGTGTTGAAAAACGTGCCCGTGACGTTGGTCGAGTTGCGCCTCGCTGACTCCGGGCTCTCGGGCAAAGGCGTCAGCATTTATCGAGGCGAACTTTCCGACATTGAAGCCGCCGCCGACATCGCCCTCTCCGCGCAGGCGGGACGCCAGGGCGAGTTCAGCCACAAGGTCATCACGCAGCCGCACGAAGGACTCGGCGAGCACCTGGCGGTCGGCACACTTTTTGCGACATCCCGAATGGTGGAACTAGATGGCGAGGTGCTCGGATGATGCTCGGACGCATAGTCGGCGTGGTCACCCCCTGCGTGGTCTATGAGGGCCTGGAAGCCACACCCATGCTGCT
>JABLTH010048716.1_pt1 | contig 32835 bp, 32 predicted proteins | sample 7875711 | NCBI WGS metagenome assembly JABLTH01 (sample SAMN14941262, study PRJNA633318) | bioreactor metagenome | isolation source: bioreactor | place: China | collected 2019-03-05 | reverse complement strand
GACCGGACGAAGACGACCAACGCCAACCCTGCCAGCCAGTCCCAGACCAGCCGAGCCCAGACTCACAGCGGCATATCCTCACTCGCTTACGCTCCCTGCGGTATTCCACGACCCGGCACTCCGCACCGCTCCCGCTCACCCTCGATCCCCTTGCCAGACAGGCGAACAAGAACAGTTGAAGGGATCACTAAACCATGCGCGAGAACACCACCGGGGCCGGGACCATTGAACACCTCGACCCGCACACCCTCACCATCGAGGACAACGTCCGCCCCTCCGCCCCGATCACCCCGGCCTTCGTGCAGAGCATCAGGGAGAACGGGGTCCTTACCCCGGTCCTCGGACACCGCGGCGAGGACGGCACTGTCACCGTCCGGGCGGGACAGCGCCGGGTCTACGCCGCCCGCGAAGCCGGGCTCGCCAGCGTCCCCGTCTACCTCGTGCAGGCGGACGAGGTAACGGCAGAGCGGATCGTGCAGCAGATGGTCGAGAACGACCAGCGCGAAGCCCTCACCGACGGCGACCGGGCCGCCGCGTTCCAGCAGCTCGCGTTTGAAGGACTCTCCGTCACGGCGATCGCTCGCCGCACCGGAACCAAGCCGAAGGAGGTCAAAACCGCCCTCGCGGTGACCGAGAACCAGGTGGCGGCGTCCGCGGTTCAGGAGCACCAGCTGACCTTGGATCAGGCGGCGGTACTGATCGAGTTCGACGGCGACGACGAGATCAGGGCGGACCTGATCCAAGTCGCGACCAGCGACCCGGCCCAGTTCGCGCACGCGGCCCAGCGAGCACGCGACGAGAAAGCCCGCGCCACAACCAAGGCCGACACCGAGGCCGAACTGGCCGGTCGCGGGTACACGATCCTCGACACCGACCCCGGCTACTACGACACCGACTACACCCGGATCAGCGAACTCCTCACCGACGACGACCAACGCGTCACCATCGAACTGATCGAGAACATCGAGGGGCGCGCCGCCCACGTCCGCGTCTACGCGGACGGTGACGCCAACGTCACCTACTTCGTCCACGACGCCAAGCCGGCCGGCCTCCACACGTATGGTGACAGCCAATCGAAGTCGGGGCCGATGACGGACGAGCAGAAGGCCGAACGCCGCACCCTGATCGCCAACAACAAGGCCTGGGGGTCCGCCGAAACCGTCCGACGCGAATGGCTCACCACCTTGCTGTCCCGCAAAGCCTTGCCGAAGGACGCCGCGGTGGTGATCGCGCGGACACTCACTGTCCACCGGCTGGCGATCAGCACCGCCACCCGGGAAGGCAACGAACTCGCCCACCAACTGCTCGGCCTCGACCCCTCCGGCTACTTCCAAGCGGACAAGCTCGCGGTCCCCGTGCAGCAGACGCCTGCCAAGGCTCTGCACGTCGCTTTGGCGGTCGCGCTGGGTGCGTGCGAGTCCGTTACCAGCAAGCAGACCTGGCGCTCCCCCTCCCCGACCGACGCCACCTACTTCACCCAGCTCGCCGCCTGGGGGTACAGCCTCAGCGACGTCGAACGGATCGTCATCCGCGAAACGATCGCTGACGACGACGCCGGGATCGCCGACACGGCAGCACCCGCCGCCAACGACTAGAGACACTGAAGGATGCGGGTCCCGCTCCGCCGGGACCCGCATCCCCATGTCCGGCGGGCTCAGCGTATGTCGCGCACCGGTGACCGGAGCGCTTGCAGCATCGGCGCAATCGCAGGGCCTTCGCTTTGCTGGATGACTCGATCGAAGGATACGAACGGGACGCACGCTGTCTCCGCCGTCATCGCAGCGAGCCGACCGATCACAGTATGCGGATCAGCGGCGATCGCCCATCCATCAACCGCCCACCCGCTGACCGTCTCCACGCACTCCCGCTTCTCCGCCGAGCTCGGGTTCGCGGAGCCGGCCACCCCGATCATCCCGCCCTGCAGTTCCGGACCCATGTTTCTCGTATCGATGATGAATACCCACACCCTGATCACTCCCCTGTCGATCGTTCTTGTTTGCCTTCCGGCGGAGAGATCGAGAGCGAGTGGGAGGGGCGCAGTGCCGGGACCGTGGAATACCGGAACGGAGCGAAGCGGAGCGAGGATATGCCGCGAAAGCCCGGCACGGAGAACCGGGAACGAGCTACGATCGGCCGGCGGAAAGACAAACAAGTCAGCAGGTGCAGCGCCGCCGCAGGCGGCTCCCATGTCGCTACCCGAGCGCTGGCGCACTGCGCATCGTCCAGTCGATCTCCGACGGCCCTGACCGGCGTATCTCGTGCGAGATCGGCTGCCATCTCGAAGACTGAAGCGCCAGATACCCAACTCGGAGGAAGCGAGACCGTGGCCTGAGACGGTGCGGCGGCGGCTCGACCCGTGGACTTCAACGTCCTCGGGATGAGCTGATCGGCGTAGAGTCGCGGCATGGTGCAGGGAGGACGTTCGCATCAGGATCTCGCGGCCGCGCTGCGGGCGCGGGTGGTGGAGACCGGCGCCCTACCGCAGGAGTTGCGGGTTCTCGCTTTGGATGGCGATAGCGAAAAGGCACCTCCGCCGTACAGGGAACTGATCCGGCTGGTACGGGACGAGTCCTCACGGGTAACGGACGCGCATGTGGACGCAGTCCGTGTTGCTGCAGGGTCCGAGAAGGAAGCGTTCGAGGTGGTCCTCGCGTCCGCGATTGGCGCGGGGTTGGAGCGCTGGCAGGTCGCTGCCCACGCGATCCGAGAGGCCGGCGATGCGTCTTCCTGAGATCGACCGGGGTGACACGCTGCGCCACCGGGCACTGATCGGGATGATCTCCCGAGTGTCGGGCATGCGTTTGCCGGACGCCGCGCGCGTCGCGTTCTACGACCAAGACTTCGCCGGCCCCGCGTTGGGCGAGTGGACCCAACGAACGATGCGTGGTCCTAGCGGGTGGAGCGTGAGTGAACGCGAACTCATGGCCGCTGCGGTCGCGTCGTGGAATCGATGCCCGTTCTGTGTCGGCGCGCACGGAGCGATCGCCGTGCACGGAATTGATCGCGGCACCGTCGACGCCGTCGTCAACGACTACCGGACCGCGCCGATATCGGCACGCCTGGGCGCAGCGCTCGCCTTCATCGAGAAACTGACGCGCCAGCCCGACACAGTCGCGTCTGCCGACGCACGGGCCGCGTTCGCCGCCGGGGTCAGCATCGCAGACCTCGAAGATGCCGCCGCCGTCGCAGCGTTGTTCAACATCATCACCCGGTACGCGAACGCCCTCGATTTCGAGATCCCGTCGGAGGAGGACTTCGTTAAGTCCGCCAAAATGCTCAGGAGTGCCAGGATTCCGCCGGCCAGCGACAGGGTGCTGTAGTCGGTCGCGGCCATGACCATGCCAGAGGCCGCACCTCCGCCCGCGCCCGCGAGTGCGATCAGCACATCAACGGCGCCCTGGGTACGCGCCCGGTTCACCGGATCCGTCGCGTCGACGACGAGAGCCGTGCCGGCGATCAGCCCGAAGTTCCAGCCCAGGCCGAGCAGGACCAGGGCAAGGATCAGCAGCCCCAGGGAGTCGCCTGGGGCGAGCGCAGCGACGATCCCAGCCAACAGCAGTGTGACTCCGGAGGCGATCGCCATCGGCGTGCGCCCGACCTTATCAACCAGGATGCCCGTAACCAGGGACGGCAGATACATGGCGCCGATGTGAATACCGATCACGAGGCCTACCGCACTCATCCCGAAGTCGTGGGCGCGCATGTGCACCGGCGTCATTGTCATGATCGCCACCATCGCCACCTGCGTCAGAACCATCACCGTCGCCCCGACGAACACGCCTGCTCGCGGGCGCGCCAGCGGATCGGCCTCCTGCTCAGCCCGAGCGGATGCGGTGAGCTCCCGTGCGACCAGAAGGGGGCCGGGCCGCAGCAGGGACAACAACACGATCCCCGCCGCGAGATAAGCGACCGCGGCAAGCAGGAAGGGTCCGGCAAGGGCCGGGATCCCCAGAGACTGGGCCAATCCGCCCAGCGGGTCGACGAGGTTCGGACCCGCGACAGCCCCAACGGTGGTGGACACCATCGCCACACTGACCGCGGTGCCGCGCTGGGCGGGCAGGGCGAGATCGGTGCCGGCGTAGCGCGCCTGCAGGTTGGTCGCGGTGCCGGCGCCGTAGATGAACAGGGCGATGAACAACAGCGGGACACTACCGGTCACGGCCGCGACCACGACGCCGATCGCGCCGATGCCGCCGGCGGCGAACCCGAGCCCCAACCCCACTCGGCGTCCCCAGAGCTGACTGAATCGGCCGACCAGGAACGCTGCCAGCGCCGAACCGAGAGTGAACAGCGCGGTCGGCAACCCGGCGAGACTGTCCGTGCCAAGCGTCTGCTGCGCCAGCAGTGCACCGACCGTCACCCCGGCAGCCAGCCCGGCGCCGCCAAGGATCTGGCTGACGACGACAACCGCGAGGGTGCGTCGCTGGACAGCGCCCCGCACCCCGTCATCCGACGCGATCGAGCGCGCGAGCGCGGACGCGTCAGGCGATGTTCTCAAGGTCGTACACCCCCGAAGCCCGCCACTCGATCACGCCCTCCTCCATCGCCGCTGCATCCACGCCCCGCTCGCGCAGGAACACGGCTGCTTCACGGGCCATGCGACAGAACTCGCCCCGGCAATAGACGACCACCCCCGTGCGCGGAACCTCCGAATGCCGATTTGGGAGCTCCTGCAACGGGATCGATACGGCGCCCGGGAAGTGCCCCGCCTCGTACTCCTGCCGTGGTCGCACGTCGATCACCGTCATCGCCTGCGTCACCGCCGCCGGGTCAATCAACGGCACCCCGGCACCGGCCGGCGCCGCCTCCATATAGTCGGCCAACGACTCCCGCAGTTGCGGATACCGCAACAACCCGACCCGTTTGGCCACCAGATACAACTCAGCCACATCCGAACCAGCCAACCGGTAGTAGACCGTCGTGCGCTCCCGCCGCGTCTTCACCAACCCGGCCTGTTTCAGAGTCTGCAGAGCGGCGGACACCGTCGTCACACCCATCCCCGACATCCGAGCCAGCGCATCCACCGAATGCTCACCCTGCGCCAGCAACTCCACCAGCTCCAGACGCCGCGCGTTCCCCAACGCACGAATCACGTCCGCCAGCGAGTCGTAGACGGAGAGCTTGTCGAGCTCACGGTTATTCCACTGCTTCATGGAATACAATTATGCAGCGGAAACCGGAGTCTGCTTTGTGATCGGATTCACTTTGCTCCCCTACGGCTTCGTGATTGGCTGCTTCCGACACCCGGTCGGAAGGCGGAAAACCAGGACATGGCACGAGACAGCACGCACGACAACTCCGCCTGGGAACTGCTCGTCATCGGCGGGGGGAGCGCCGGCTTGATCGCGGCGCGGACCGCGCGTTTGCTCGGAGCCCGAGTCATGCTGGTCGAACGGGGGCGTTTGGGGGGCGAATGCCTATGGACCGGATGCGTTCCCTCGAAGAGCATGATCGCGTCGGCACGCATCGCAGCGTTCTCGGGAGCGGGCGCTCCGAGCGGCGGAGCGGCGCGCGCGGGTGTGTTCGAGGCCATCGACCGCGCCGAGAGCCGTATCGCCCCGACGGACTCCGCTGACTCGCTGGCAGCGCTCGGCGTCTCGGTGATGTCCGGCGCAGCGCAGTTCATCGGCCCCAACGCCGTCGTGGTCGGCGGTGAGGAGGTGCGGTTCCAGCGAGCGATCCTCGCAGTCGGTTCACATCCTGCGACGTTTTTCGTTCCGGGACTCCCGGAGGGGGAAGCGCTGACCAGCGACACGCTCTGGCAGCTGCCGGAGCTTCCCTCGAGCATGCTGGTCATCGGCGGCGGTCCGATGGGCTGCGAGCTGGCCCAGGCGCTGTCCCGCCTGGGCGTGGACGTGACTCTGATCCAGCGCGGGAGCGAGATCCTGCCGGGTGAGCATCCGAAGGCGCGCTCGCTCGTGCTGCGTGCGCTGGAGGCTGACGGGGTCAGGGTCATGACCGGCCGCACCCTGGCGCGGGTGGAGCGGGGCGAGACCGGGACCTCGTCCGCGGTTCTCGACGATGAGACGTCAGTGCCGTTCGAGCGCGTGCTGTTCGCCGGGGGCCGTGTCCCGATCCTCGATTCCCTTGATCTCCGCGCGGCCGGGATCGGACAGGACGACGACGGGTGGGTCAGCACCGACCGCGCGTTGCGGACCACGAATCCTGCGGTCTGGGCGGCAGGCGACGTCACGTCCACTTCGAAGCACACGCACACCGCGGGCGTGAGCGGCGCGATCGCTGCCCGGAACGCTCTTCTGGGCTCGAAGAAGCCCGGGCCGGCAACAGGCGAGCCCCGAGTGATCTTCACCGACCCGGAAGTCGCGTCGGTCGGCGAATCATCCGCCCTCGCCGGGGCCCCGGGGCTGCGGGTGATCACTGTGCAGCATCGGCACCTCGATCGGGCCATCACTGACGAGGACACGTCCGGATTTACGCAGCTTGTCGTCGATCGCCGCGGCCGGCTGCGTGGCGGGACGATCGTTGGCCCACGCGCCGGAGAGAGCATCGGCGAAGTCGTCCTCGCGGTGTCGGCGCGTCTTACGGTCTCCGACATCGCCGCTGCGACGCACCCCTACCCGACATACAACGACGGAATCTGGAACGCCGCCATCCTCGAATCCCAGCGGCGCATCCGCGAGGGAGTGACGGGACGGGCCGCGCAACTGCTGCGCCGGGCCCGCAGCATCGGGTTCCGGAGGGCGGAACGCCGGACAGCGAGCGCGGGAGACGTCCGATGAGCGTGGAGCCCGGCGATGGCTGGGATGCGTACCTGGATTCCTTCCACGAGCAGCGGCCCGGAATCACGGAGGACGTCCTCGCTGTGAGCGTCGATGATACGGGGAGAACGGGATATGACTGGCTGGCGTCGCTGCTTCCCACCGACGGCCTCATCGTGGACCTCGCCTGCGGAAGCGCACCGCTATGGCGGCCGGAACTCCGTGGTCGTTATCACGGCATCGACGCCTCCCCGGCCGAGATCTCCAAAGCGCGCGCCCGAGGCGCCGAGACCGTCAGCGTCGGGGATGCCCGCGCCCTCCCGTTCCCTGACGGCGCAGCACGAGCCGTGGTGTGCTCGATGGCACTGATGGTCCTCCCCGAGCTGGAGACGGTCCTGGACGAGGTCCGTCGGGTGCTCGCCCCCGACGGGGTCCTACTCGCCCTCGTCCCCACCCACCCGACACGCCCGGCTGACCTCCTCATCAGCGGAAAGCTGCTCAGCGCGGTCCACGGCGGCCTCGGCTACCGCAACGACCGACAGCTCCGGCACGCCGCGAGCCTTCTCCGCACCCACGGGTTGGAGCTCACGGAAGATCGGATCACGACCTACCGATTCGGGCTCGGTGACGGCGGCGCGGAATTGCTGGCCCGCTCGCTGTACTTGCGGAACGGGCACGTGGAGGATGCGGTCGCGTATTTGCGCCGGCTTGCTCGCAGCGCTCGAACTATGCCGATCCCGCTTCGGCAGCTGGTCGCACAGCCGGCGGTCGCCTGATGCCGAGGCCGAGAGCCGTTCCCGGGACTCTCGTGGCAAATCTCGCCTCCGCAGCGTCAGAGTTCCCGGTCACCCCGCTCGTAAAAGACTCCCGCAGCACCCTGACGTACGCCCAGTTCGCGGAACGGGTCGAGGGCGCGGTCGACGAGCTCGCCGCCGCCGGAGCGCGCCCCGGCGATCGAGTGATGCTGTGCTCGGTCAACCGTGTGGAGTCGGCGATCCTCATCTGGGCGTGCGCCCGCGCCGGATTCATCTACGCAGGGCTACCCACCAACCTGGACCCGCCGTCCTGGGAGGCACTGATCCAGAACGCTGAACCCGCGATCGTACTGGCCGATGACGAGCGTCGTGTGCGCCCCCCGCACTCCGTTCCCCTGACCGACGTGCTCAGCGGCGGCACGCGAGAGTGGGACAGCGACAGACCACAACCCGACCCGGACGACATCTATGCGCTGGTTTACACCTCCGGCACGACCGGAACCCCGAAAGGCGTCACGATCAGCCATCGCGCGACCATGACTGTGGCGGCTACTTACCATGACCTGCTGAACTTGGGCGTCAGTGAAGTCACCCCCATCCATCTGCCGTTCTCCTACGTCTCCGGCCACATCTCGCAGCTGAACCCGATCATGCTCGCGGGCGGTACAGCCGTGATCCTGCCGGAGTTCCGTCCGCGGACCCTGATCGAAACCATCCGGCGCGAGAGAGCGACCCTACTCGATTTGGTCCCGAGTATGCTCGCGCAGCTATTGCGCGAAGACGGATTCACCAACAGGCGCCTCCCCTCATTGCGCAGCATCATCTACGGCGGCTCCTCGACGCCGCCCGGGCTGCTGGGCGCTCTGCGGGAGAGACTGCCTCAGGTGCGGTTGTTCGATGTGTACGGGATGAGCGAGACGGCGGGGATGATCAGCGTCCGCGAGACCACGACCACAACACCGGCCGGAGGAACGCTGATCCCGTCGCTCCACGCACGGGTCGGCGATGATGAGGAGCTTCTGGTCCGCGGCGGCGTCGTCACCGACGGATACTGGGCGAATCCCGCCGCGACCAGCGACCGGCTGCAAGCGGGATGGCTGCGCACCGGTGACCGGGCGTCGCTTCTGGAGGATGGGACCGTCGCCGTCCTTGGGCGCGTCGCCGCCCTCATCAACCGAGGTGGCGTGAAGATCGCCCCGGCCACCGTCGAGGACGCCTTGCGCACCCACCCAGCTGTGACCGACGCCGTCGCCTACGGGGAACCCGACCAGGTCGGCGGCGAGGCAGTTGCCGCCACGGTCGTGCTCGGCAGCCCAGCGACCACCGACGAGCTCCGAATCTGGGTTCGGGGGCGGCTCCCGGTGTTCGCGCGGCCAAGGCGCATCGATGTGGTGACGGAGATCCCACGTAACCCGACCGGGAAGGCGGACCTCCGGGAACTCCGGAAGCTCACTCGGCCGGACGAGTAGCACTGCCCGCGGTCATCCGTTCGGCTGTGGGCGGTACCGGGTCGTCTCCGAAGAGCTCCGCGGTCTGCAATCGGTCCCTCCTCAGCGTGGCAGCGATCACCCCGCCAGCAACCAGGGACAGGCCGGCGGCAATGAGATACCACCGCGACTCACCCGCGGGGAACGGGAACACCGTCGCTGCGATCACGTAGCCGACGAGGAGGACACCGACAGCGAGGACGACGACTCGAGCGGCGCGGCGCTGTCGGATCGAGAAGACGACCGCGGCGATCAGGGTCAGCAGGTAGGCGACCACGATCAGGTCCGCGCCGTAGGTCGCCAGGTCGTCGAAAGCGCCGAGCGGCGAGCGGGAATTCAACGCGAGCAACGGCACGATCGTCCCCACTGCCACGACCGCGATCGCGCGGGTCGGGGTGCGGAACCGTGGATGGGTGAATTCGACCCGGCCCGGCACGATCCCGGCACGGCCTCCCGCGAACAGCAGCCGCGCCGCACCGTTGACTGCGGCCAACTGTGCCCCAAACCCGCTGATGATCGAGGCGACGATGACGGCCGTGCCCATCCCGGACCCGACGAAGCGGTCCGCGATCGCCGCCAACGGCACGCCGTGATCGGCGGCGGCTGCGAACGCGGACGCCGACGGATAGGCCACCGTCTCGACGTACGACATCACCGTGTAGATCGCTCCCGAGACCACCAGGGCGGTGACCATCGCAGCTGGAATCACCCGGCGCGGGGCACGCGACTCCTCCCCCAACGTCGCAGCGACTTCGAACCCCGCGAACCCGGTGAATGCGAAGATGACCCCCGGAGCGAGGACGCCGATCGGAACACCGACCGGATTGAAGGGCTGCAGCCCCAACGACGCGACTCGGGCCGGCTCGTGGACGAGCACCGCGACGACGACAACACCGATCAGAACCACCGCGACCGCTTCTAGGACGAAGATCAGCACGGTCGAGACGCGGATGGAGTACCGCACAAGGACGATCGTCGCCGCCCAGAGCAGCCCCGCCATCACCAACCAGAACGGTGTGCCGAGAAGCTGCGGGAAGAACAGGGTGACCAGCGCGTTCGCGTTCGACGCGAACACGGACGAGGCGAACGCCACGTAGACCAGCAGCAGCAACCAGGCCGCGAAGACGCCATATCGTACGCCCAGTACCCGCCCGGTGAAGGTGTACACCGAGCCCGCCGACGCGAACTCGCGCGTGAACACCACGAATGCGAACGCGACGAACAGCATCACCACCACGGCCGAACCGAACGCCGCCGGGCCGCTGAGCCCCACGATGCCCGCCATCAGGGCGGGCAGGAAGCTCACTCCTCCGGCCGGCGCCTGGATTCCGACGGCCGAGCCGACCGTTCCCACGAACGCGATGCTGTCCCGGCGCAGGGAGCGCTTCTCCGCGCTCCTGGCGCCCGATTCCGATGAGGTCACTCCCCGATCCTCCTCCTTCACCGCTCGCGCCTACTGTGATGACGCTCACCGAACTCCCGCCTCATCGAGCCGCCGAATCCGATCGTCCATCCGTGCGGACGCATCGATTTCGGGAACTGTGGTCTCGGTCACAGACAGGCGGGACGAGGTGCTCCTAACGTTGCAGCATCGGATTCTCGAGAAAGGGGAATCGCCATGACCGCACCCACTGCCTCGGACGCCGGCTAACCGCGTGGCGCCACGACCTGACCGCCGGTGCGATCTACGGGGTTATCCTGTGGGTGTCCGGGCCGATGATCATGATGCTGCTGATGCTCGGGACGCCATGTTCTCAGCCGGAGCGACCACGATGCTGTCCCTGATGGGGCACCTGATCTACGCCCTTATCCTGGCGGCCGTCGCCGTCCCGATCGCCCGGAGGCGAGCATGAGCGATATCGACCCCCGATTGGGCGGACTCGGCAAGTCGGCGCCGTGGTCGCCGCTCGGGCCGGCGTCGGCGCAGAACCACGCCGCCGACGCAGGCCCACGGGACCCTTTCTCCTGCCTGAGCGAGGTGGACCTCTTCGCCGACCTCAGTGCTGCAGAGATCGAAGCCATGGACCGCATGGCCCCCGCGGTGCCCTTCAGCCGCGGGCAGCTGCTGTACAGCCAGGCCCAGCCGATCCGGTCGCTCTTCATTCTGAAGGCTGGCCGCGTCCGCATCTTCCGGGTGGCGGAGGACGGCAAGGCGCTCACCCTCGCGATCCTGGAACCCGGGGCGGTCTTCGGCGAGATGGCTCTGGTCGGTCAGCGGATGTACGACAGCTACGCCGAAGCGATCGATGACGCGCTCATCTGCCAGCTCTCGGTCACCGATGTCGAACGCTTCCTCCTCGCCGATCCGCGCATCGCCATCCGCGTCGCCCGGATCCTCGGCGAACGCGTCGGCGAGCTGGAGGACCGACTCACCGACCTGGCGCTGCGGCCCCTGCAAGCCCGCGTCGCCGCAACCCTTCTTAATCTCACCCGCCCCCACCCCGGCGCCAGCGGACGCTTCAGCCGCAGCACCCTCCAGGTCCGGCTCACCCATGAGCAACTGGCCAGCGTCATCGGCGCCACCCGGGAGGCCACCAGCCGAGTCCTCAGCGACTTCGCCGACCGGGACTTGATCCGGCAAGGACGAGGCCGCATCGTCATCACTGACCCCGCCCGGCTGCGGCAGCTCACGAGAGACTCGCTCTGAGATGAAGCGGCGAACGGCGACCGCGTTTCTCGGGAACACCCTCATCGCCTCCACGACGCGCGGAGTACTCGTAGAGGACAACCTGTACTTTCCAGAATCAGATGTGGATTCCGACCTGCTGACCCCCAGCGCCCTGACCACGGTGTGCCCGTGGAAAGGGGTCGCCCGCTACCGTCACCTGCGCGTCAGCGGCGCCGAAGTGCGAAATGCAGCCTGGACCTACCCGCTTCCCACCCCCTTTGCCTGGTTCTTGCGACGAATGATCGCCTTCGAACCCGGTACAGGAGTCACCATCCAACCAACACCACTCTCGGAGTCCCCCACGCATGACTGACGTATTCGACCGCCTCCCCGTACCCTCGCGCCCCATCGCAGAACAGCTGAAGAAAAGGTCTGGACGGTTGCTGAACATCCACGCGCAGATGGCACGATCGCCGGTCGTCGTCGCCGCCTACGCCGCCATAACCTCCGCGATCCGCGAGCACGGGACCTTCGACGCCCGCACCCGCGAGACCATCGCCCTGGCGGTGGGAAATCAGAACGACTGCGAATACTGCCAAGCGGCGCACACCGCGTCGGCGCGCGCCGCCGGACTCAGCGACGAACAGATCCTGCAGATCCGCACCGGCGAGATCACTTTCGACGCGCGCCTGTCGGCGCTGGCTGAGGTCGCACGAAATGTCGCCGCCGATACCGGCTACGTCTCAGCCGCGGTCCGCGCTCACGCACGGGAAGCGGGCTGGAGCGACGCAGAATTGGAAGAACTGTTCGCGCACATCGCCGCGAACCTCTACACCAACTACTTCAACCACTACGCCGGCACCGAACTCGACTTCCCACCCGCCGCACCGCTGGCCTGACAGCACGAGCTTCGGAGGAAAATGCAAAAGATAGGGACAGAGCAACCATGTTGACCAGCGAAGTCCCGCTGACTGCGGGACAGACAGCTGAACTGACCGGCACCACCCGCAAAGGGTTGAGGCTCTACGAACAAAGAGGCCTTCTGAACAGTCCGGCACGCAACAGCGCCGGGTACCGCCTCTACAGCGAAGACGACGTCAGTACGCTCCGCTTCATCCGCCAGGCCCAGACACTCGGGCTGACACTGGAGGAGATCAACCAGGTAATGTCCCTGCACCGCGACGGCACCGAACCCTGCGCCAGCGTCCGTGATTTCCTCGCCGAACATCTGCGCCACATCGAGGAGCAGATCACGCATCTGACTCGCATGCGCGAAGCCATTCGCGCGGCCAGCCGCGCAGACGACGCATCCGCCTCCAACAGTGCCAACCTCGCTGCGTTCTGCTCGATTATCGAAGGAGCGCCCATCGCATCGCCTTTAGGGACGACCTAAGGTCGGCGCGCGCTATCGTTCACGCGGCGACGAGAACTCCCATTACGGCCTCTCGCTCGAAAGGAGACCGCGAGCACTAGGCCGAGAACGCCTCCCGCGACCGCCCCGGCTATCGCCTCCGCCGGGACCGCGACACCGAGGAACGCCGGCCCTCGCAGGGTTCCGGTGCATGCGAGAACGACGACGGCGACGAGAGCGATCGCGGACCCCCCGGCGAAGCGGCGACGGCGGCGGTGAGCTTCACCGGCCGACCCGCCCAGACCCTGTCAAGGACCGGCCATGCAGCCGCGGCGACAACCGGGGCGAAATGATAGGTCGTGGTCGGGTTCACCCGCGCCAAAGCCACCCAGATCGCCGCGACGACCACCGCTGCCGCCTCACCACCGGAATCGTGTCGCCGGTTGGTCGTTGTCCCGACCGGTCACAGCAGGGAGCCGAGGTCGGAGCCGACGCTGGGGTACGCGGCGGTCATCGACTTCACCTGCCGGGTGGTGAGCCCGGTCTTCATCGCCAAAGCGATCGTGTTGACGAGTTCGGCGTATTCGGGGCCGAACAGGTGCGCGCCGACGATCCGGTCGGTGGCGCGGTCGATGAGGACCTTGGCCGCGGCGGTGGGCTCTCCGATCCGGTAGTTCGAGAACCAACGGCTCGTGTCGCTGTATCGCACGTCCACGTCGATCCCCTGTGTGCGGGCTTCGTCTTCCAGGAGCCCGACCGCCGTCAGCTCGGGAACGGTGAAGACCGCTGTGGGGATGCCGGTGTAGTCCGGTACGACCGCGGCGTCCTTGAGCATGTTGGAGGCGGCGACTTTGCCCTCGATCGCGGCCACGGGGGTCAGTGGTTGCCCCTGAGTGTGTGCGGCGTCCCCGGCCGCGTATACGCGCGGGTTCGAAACGCTCCGCAAGTGCGGGTGCACGCTCACCCCGTGCTCATCGTGCGCGATCCCGGCGGCGTCCAGGTTCAGCCGATCCAGGTCCGGGACCCGTCCGGCGCCGTGAACGACCAGGTCGACTTCCAACGCCTCCGACTCCCCCTGCTTTGAACGCGTGGTCAGCACCCGGAAGCCCGGGCCGGCCGCGTCGACGCGGGCGATGCTGGTGTCGAGCCGGATGTCGATGCCGAGATCCCTGCTGCGCTGCACGAGCAGCTTCACCAGGTCCGGGTCGAAGCGGCGCAGCGGCCGTGCGCTGCGGTGGACAATGGTGACCTCGCTGCCGGCACGGGCAGCGATGTGCGCGAACTCGAAGGAGATGAAGCCGCCGCCGACGAACAGGATCCGCTTCGGCAGCGCATCTAGCTCCAGGAATGCGGTGCTGTCGATCACATGCGCTGCGCCGGGGAACTCCAGCGTGCGAGGACGCGCTCCGGTGCCGATCAGGAAATGTGACGCGGTGTGCTCGGCACCGTCGACGGTGAGTGTGTTAGGGCCGGTGAACACGGCGAGCCCGTGCAGGGCGGTCACGCCGGCCGCCATGAGCCCCTTCTCGATCCGTTGCGACATCGGCTCGGTGAACCCCCGTTTGTGCGCTATCAGCGCCGACCAGTCGATCGTCAGGCTTCCCGGCGCGATGCCCTTGCCCTCCAGGAGGCGGGCGGCGTCGATCACCTCCGCGCCGCGGCGGAGGATCTTCTTCGGGTCGCAGCCGCGGAGAGCGCAGGTGCCACCGTAGGGCAGGTCATCGACGACCGCGACGCGCCAGCCGGCGTTTGCGCATTTGGTCGCGGCGGCAGCACTCGCGGTGCCGGAGCCGATTGCGATCAGGTCGAAGTCGGAGCTCATGTGGACGTTTCCTTGTCTGTCAGCCGTCCTCGCATTCGCGGGGCAGAGTGGGCCAGGATCGCGCATCACCTTACGCACACCACCGAAATTCGTCTGTGCGTTCGATCACCCTGGGCGGCTTGACCTGGCCCCAGGGACCCTCTCCTAACGTGGAATGCCTCAAACTGCCCCGTCACATTCAAGCGAAAAGAAGGTGTACTCATGTTCGACAACGGCTCGGACTTCAAGGACTCGCGGATCCCCAGTTGCGGAACCGGACCCATCGGGCGCATCCGCTTCGTCGCCGCTGAACTGCGCCACTTTATCCGCGCTGCTCGCAACAACACGCGGGCGCGTCGAACAACCGAAAGGAGAAGCCGATGACAATCCTGACCGAAATCGCCAACGGACTGCTGACCGCGTTCTTCATGCTCTGGGGCACTCTCTGGGCCCTCGTGTTCGGGTTCGCGCTCTCCGGGGCGGTCCAAGCCTTCGTCTCTCGCGGCCAGATGCAGAAGTACCTCGGGGACCACCGGCCCAAGACCATCGCCCGAGCAGGGCTCTTCGGGATCATCTCCTCCAGCTGCTCCTACGCCGCTGCGGCGCTCGCGAAGTCACTGTTTCAGAAAGGCGCCGCCTTCGTCACGGCGATGGTCTTCATGCTCGCCGCCACCAATCTGGTTGTCGAGCTGGGACTCGTGCTCTGGACACTGATCGGGTGGCAGTTCGCGGTGGCCGAATTCGTCGGCGGCGCAATCATGATCATTCTGTTCACTCTTCTGGCGCCACTGGTCTTCCCCACCACACAACTGGCGGCGGCGAGGGAGGCGTTGGCGCAGAATGCTGAGTCCGAGCGGCCAGATGACGTCCAGGCTGCGAGCACCACGCAGCCGTCGGTCTGGCAGCGGATGCGGAGCCGCTCGGGTTGGGCGGACGCCGCGGGGTACGCCATCTCAGACCTGAAGATGCTCCGACGCGAGCTGGTGATCGGCTACGTGGTCGCCGGGGTTCTCGCGGTCGCCGTTCCCGCATCGATATGGCACGTGGCCTTCTTCTCCGGGCACGGGTTCTGGAGCGATCTCGAGAACGTGCTGATCGGTCCCTTCATCGCGTTCATCAGTTTCGTCTGTTCAGTCGGGAACGTGCCGTTGGCGGCCGCGCTCTACGCCAACGGGCTCAGCTTCGGCGGGACCATCGCGTTCATCTTCGCCGACCTCATCGCCCTTCCGCTGGTGTTGATCTACATCAAGCTCTACGGGCGACGCATCGCCTGGAAGCTCTTCGCACTGTTCTGGGTGGTGATGAGCGCGGCAGGATTGCTCACAGACCTGCTGTTCCGCCTGTTCCAAGTTCCCGTCCCCGTCCCGTCGCACACCATCGTCAGTACGGCCTTCCACTGGAACTACACCACCTGGCTGAACATCGCCGCGCTCGCCCTCGCAACCGTTCTCTATTGGCTCTACCGCAACCGGGAACGATTCAGCACCCACGAGCGGCTCGCCACAGACTACGTCTGCGGTATGCAGGTGGAAATCGCCCACGCCCCCGCGACCCATCAGCACCGCGGTGAGAAGTTCTACTTCTGCTCCGACCGATGCGAGCACCGCTTCGCCGAAAATCCGTCAGCCTACGCGGGTCGTTCCTAGAGCGCTAACCGGGCTGCGTTTCGTGCAACCGAGATCACAGTGCGATACGCCCGCCCCGATTTACTGTGGCCAAAACCCATGAAGGGAGAAACCGATGAGCTCCTCACCCGTCACCTACCGTGCCACGTGGAACGGCGTCGTCGTCGCCGAATCGGATCGCACCATCCGTGTCGAGGGTAACCAATACTTCCCGCCGGAAAGCCTCGATCGGTCCCTGTTTCACAGCAGCGACCTCACCTCGGTCTGCCCGTGGAAGGGCACCGCCCGCTACTACAGCCTCGAAGTGGGCGGTAAAACCAATCCCGACGCCGCCTGGTACTACCCGAACCCCTCCGCTGCGGCCAGCCAGATCCAGGGCTACGTTGCCTTCTGGAACGGCGTCCGGGTCACCAAAGCGCCCGCGCCCGATGCTGACTCCGAGACGAACCGCCCTGGTCTCTTCGCCCGGTGGATGCGCCACCTCACTCACGACTGACGCGCCGCGCCCCAGCAGCATCTCCGAAGAAAGGAAGAGCGGATCATGGTCGAACAAGTCGATGTCATCGTTGTGGGAATGGGTCCGGGCGGTGAAACAGCCGCCGAAGAGCTCGCCCACGCAGGTTTGTCGGTGATCGGAATCGACTCACACCTCGTCGGCGGGGAATGCGCCTACTACGGGTGCATCCCCACCAAGATGATGATCCGCGCCGCGAACGTTCTCGCCGAAGCACGCCGCGTCCCCGCACTCGCCGGCACCGCCGAAACTACCCCGGACTTCGCACCCGTTGCCCACCGGATCCGCACGGAAGCAACGGACGATTGGAACGACCAGGTCGCCGTCGACCGCTTCCAGAACGCGGGAGGCCGCTTCGTACGCGGCCACGCCACCATCACCGGTACCGACACAGTGCAGGTCGCGGACACCACCTATCAAGCCCGCAAGGCGATCATCCTCAATACCGGCACCTCGCCAGCGGTCCCCCCGATCCCGGGCCTAGCCGACACCCCCTTCTGGACCAATCGCGACGCGGTCGCTGCCACGACGGCGCCGGAATCCCTGATCGTCCTCGGTGGGGGCGCCGTCGGCGTCGAACTCGGCCAAGCGTTCGCCCGGTTCGGCAGCACCATCGACATCGTCGAAGCCGCCGACCGGCTCCTTCCCGCCGAAGAACCGGAATCCAGCTCCCTGATCAAGGATGTCCTCACCGCGGAAGGCATCCGAGTGCACATGGGATCCCCTGCGGAGTCCGTCAGCCACGACGGTGCGCGGTTCAACGTCACGATCGGCGGGACGACGTTGACCGCTGAGAGACTGCTGGTCGCAACCGGACGCCGGCCCAACATCTCGGACCTGGGCCTGGACAGCATCGGCGTGGACGCGACCGGGCGCTCCTTGACCACCGACGACCACGGCCGGCTCACCGACACCGTCTTCGCCATCGGCGACATCACCGGCAGGGGAGCATTCACGCACGTGTCGGTGTACCAAGCCCGGATCGTCGTGGACACCATCCTTGGCCGGGATCGCGGCGCCGGCGAATACCACGCTGTGCCACGCGTGACGTTCACCGACCCGGAAATCGGAGCGGTCGGGCTCACCGAGGCCGAAGCGCGCCGCGCCGACCTCCACATCAAGGTTGCCCTCACGCAGATCCCGGATTCCACACGCGGATGGTTGCACGCCATTGGCAACCAGGGATTCATCAAACTCATCGTGGACAGCCGGCGCGGAATCCTGGTCGGAGCGACCTCGGCCGGTCCCGTCGGAGGCGAAGTTCTCTCCCTCCTCACCCTCGCCGTTCACGAACGCACGCCGATCGAGCATCTCCGGAACACGATCTACGCGTATCCGACATTCCATCGCGCGCTGGATGACGCGCTCGCACATCTCTGATCCAAGACCAACGCACGATCGCCGAGGAGAGGCTCCCCACACATGTCCCCACGACTGCGACGACCCGTTCTGACCGGAGCGGCGATCGCTGCGGCTTTGCTGCTTGCAGGTTGCACCGCAGGCGCGCCATTCGGCGGTTCCGTAGCCCAGACGACGAGCGGCTCACCGTCCGGCGGGAACATCGTCATCGGATCGGCGGCGTTCCCAGAGTCCGCGATCATCGCGGAAGTGTATGCGCAGGCGTTGGAGAGCAAGGGCATCGCCGTGACTAGGCGGTTCAACATCGGTCAGCGCGAGCTCTACCTCAAGGCTCTTCAGGACGGATCCATCGACCTGATCCCCGAATACTCCGGCAACCTCCTTCAGTACTACGACAAGGCCGCGACAGCCTCCTCCAGCAACGACGTCTACGCACAACTGAGCAAGAAGCTTCCCTCCGGATTCACAGTGCTGGACGAATCCGCGGCGCAAGACAAGGACTCCGAGAATGTCACCAAGGCATTCTCGGAGAAGTACCACGTCACCAGCATCAGCGACCTCGCGCATGTGCCGCTCAACCTGACGATCGCCGCCAATCCCGAGTTCGCGGTGCGCCCGGCTGGCAGCGCCGGGCTGAAACGCGTGTATGGGGTAGATGTCACGTTGGAACCGATCAGCGACAGCGGCGGACCGCTCACCATCCGAGCGCTCACCAGCGGAAGTGTGCAGGTCGCGGACATCTTCACGACCTCTCCTGCGATCAAGGCCAACGACCTGGTCACATTGAAGGACCCAAAAAACCTGATCCTCGCCCAGAACGTGCTCCCGTTGATCAACTCCAGGAACGCCACCCCCACGGTCTCCAAAGTGCTCAATGAGGTCTCCCACGCATTGACAACGTCGGACCTGATCGAGTTCAACAGCGAGAGCAGCGGCGCCACGAAGGCGACCCCCACCACCATCGCCAAACGCTGGCTCGCCGGACGCAACCTCTAGGAGCATCGATGACGATACGGATGGGTGAACTTCTCGCCAACCACAACAACGACTTTCGCGTCGAGCCGACGCGTAAGCGAATCCGCGCCGTCCTCGACGGGAGGGTCGTCCTCGACAGCCGGCGCGCCCTGCTGGTCTGGCCCCCCAGCGGCCCTGTGCCCACCTACGCGGTCCCTGTCGAGGACATCCTCCTCCCCGACCAGGTCCTCCAATCGCAGAACGCTCTGCCATCCCCTGCAGACGATGCGCTGGCAGGAATGGTCGTCCTCCGCTTCAGCAACTTCGATGCATGGCTGGAGGACGACGACCAGATCCTCGGACACCCACGCGACCCCTTCCACCGTGTCGACGTGCGCGCTACGTCACAGCGCATCAAGCTCTCACTCGACGGTCAGGTCCTAGCCGACACCGTGCGCGGGCGCCTCCTGTACGAGACCGGCCTCCCGACACGCTATTACGTGCCGCGCGCCGACATCCTCGTACCCTTGCTTCCCACCCGGACTCACACGATCTGTCCCTACAAAGGCGAAGCGTCGTACTGGTCATTCACGCTCGGCGGCGACGCCTATACCGATCAGCTATGGAGCTACGAACGACCGCTGGCAGATTCCGGCGTACCTGCCGGGTACGTGGCGTTCTACGATGAACGGTTCGAGCTCACCGTTCACCCGCCGATCGACTAAGCCTGGGCACCTCAACCCAAGCGGGCGAGCTCTTCCAGCGAGCGCACCTCGTACAGAGGGGCCGCGAAGTACGGCGGATACGGCCCTCCGGAACGGTTCACCCACACCGTCTGCAGCCCCGCTGCATCCGCGCCATGAATGTCCCACGGGTGCACAGCCACCAGCATCATCTCCCCCACCCCCACTCCGCAAGCGTTCGCAGCGTATTCGTACGCCTCGCGGGCCGGCTTCCACCGCGACGTGTCCTCCACGCTGAGCAGCGCATCGAACATCTCCCGGATCCCAGCTGTTCGGAACAATCGGTCGGCCACCGACGTCGAACCATTACTGAGGGTGACCAGCCGCCGGCCGGCCGCGTGCAACGCTGATACACCGGGCACGACATCAGGGTGAAGGCTCAGCTCCGCGAATCCACTTAAGACATGCGCAACAGCCGGTTCGATATCAGTGTTGAGCGGCTGATCGCGCAGCCGAAGCCGCAGAAGGTCCTCGGAGATGGTGGCGAACCGCTCGCTGCCACCAGCCGCCGCCAGAGCGAACCCGTCACGGAGGACCGTCGCGAACCACAACGCGGCCTCCTCCGGGCGTGCACCAATCTCAGCGAACCGAAATGACATGCCGGACAAGTCCGACAACGTCTCGTTGACATCGAACACGGTCACAGCCGGAAGTCTCATCGGTTCCTTCTTCATCTCGTCGCGATGCCGCGCACTGTACGCCGAAAGCACGGATGCCCGGCCCGTGATCGAGCGCACAGAGCCGAACCGTTCGCTGCGCGTAGCGTGCCCTCATGAACGACCGACCGGCTCCGCCCGCCCGCTACGACGACCTGCGCGCTCTCCACATCAACTGCACCCTTAAGCCCAGTCCGCAGGTGAGCAACACCCAGGGCCTCATGGAGCGCAGCATCGCGCTGATGCGGTCAGTCGGAGTCACCGTCGAATCCATCCGGTTCATCGACCACGACGTCGCGACCGGCGTGTATCCGGATATGCGCGACCACGGTTGGGCGAGCGACGAATGGCCGGAGCTGATCTGGCTGAAGGTCGACGCAGCCGACATCCTCGTCATCGGTGGACCGCTCTGGCTCGGCGACAACGCCTCGGTCACACGAAAGCTCGTCGAACGGCTCTACGGGATGAGCGGGCTCTACAACGCCAAAGGGCAATACATCTATTACGGCAAGGTCGGCGGCGTCGTCATCACCGGCAACGAAGACGGGGTAAAACACGCCGCAATGTCGCTGCTGTACAGCATGCAGCACATCGGCTTCACCATCCCGCCGGCCGCCGACGCCGGCTGGATCGGACCGATAGGGCCAGGACCGTCCTACCTCGACCCCGGCTCCGGCGGACCAGAGAACGATTTCACCAACCGGAACACCACCTTCATGACCTGGAATCTTCTGCACACTGCGCGCAGGCTGAAGGACTCCGGAGGAATCCCCGCCTACGGGAACCTGCGAGAGCAGTGGAACAACGGCGAGAGATTCGGCTTCGCCAGCAACCCCGAATACCGGTGACCGACGTCACCGCGCGAGCAGGTCGCATCGACCGGCCGAGAAGACGTCCGCGCGGCGCCCATGCGGCTGGAGTCGTCATCCTCGCCCAATTCCTCCTTCGCGCGGCCTCAGCGGCGGGCGCACTCGTCGTCGGAAGCTACTTCGTCGACCTCGCGCACCACGGCGTGCCCATCAGTTCACTCGCCCTGGGTGCACTGTCCGCCCTCGCATATCTGGCCGAATTGATTCTCGCGCCGCTCTCTGGCTCGCTCAGCGACTTGAAGGGGCGTCGCCTCTTTCTGGTGGTCGCCCCGCTCGTCGCCGCCGTCGGGATTGTGCTCACGCCGGGCGCGTCGGTGTTCAGCGCAACACCTCCGCTGGCGATGGTGGTCGCGATCGTCGGAGTGTCCCGGCTCATCGACGGCACGTCGGCTGCGATGGCGACCCCAGCCACCCTCGGCCTACTCGCCGACAGCACCGATGAAGATCGTCACCGTCGCGGCCGCCTCAACAGCATGTACGAACTCTCCTCCTCCGGCGGTATCGCAGTGGGCGCAGTCATCGGTCCGGCACTGTACGCCGTCACCGGGCTCTGGGCTTTCACCGTGCTCGCCGGAATCTACGCCATCGCCGGAATCCTCGTCGCGACGTTCACCCGCACCGACCGGCCAAAAGCCGACACCACACCGGTCACACTTCGCCGCAGATTGAAAATCTTCAGCAACAGGCGGCTCCTGGCCTTCCTCCCGTCCTGGATCGCGGTCAACGCCATCCTCGGCACCTGGGTGACCTCGCAAATCACCTACGTCCTCGCCGGCGACCGCACACTCCCCGGCCAACGATTCACCGGCTCCCTAGCCCACCACCCCGCCTGGCTCTCCCCAATCCTCGGCGGCTACGTGCTCCTGTTCAGCCTCTTCATCATCGGATGGTCCTTCATCGTCGGTCGACTACCCACCCTGCCGACCCTCACCGTCACCATCAGCGGTGCAGTCCTCACCTCTACCGGGCTCATCATGGCGAACCACGGCATCGCGCTAACTGTCGCGATACCGATCGTCGTCGTCGGAGTCTTCCTGGAGGCGGGCTTCACACCCGCAGCGCTCACCCATCTCTCCGACATCTCCGCAGACTTCCGACCAAACCGCGGCCTCATCATGGGGGTCTACTCGGTTGTTCTCGGAGTCGGCTACCTTCTCGGCAACCTCCTGGGCGGTGTCTTCGCGCAATGGCTGGCTTTCGACGGCTTAGGCCTCCTCACCATCCTCCTCGCCATCATCGCGCTGACCACGATCCCCGGGATGATGCTGGCCGAACGACGCCATGGGCGCACACGCGAAGCACCGCCCCGCGATTCCTTAACATCAACTCCGGTCAGCGCGAGGCCGAACGATGACGCGACTCAATAACGTCGTTCAACTGCTCGAGGGTCGGAGAACCGGCGAGGCCGGCACCGGACCGGTATACCCGGCACGCCAAACCGACCGGCGCGTCCGGTTCGGCGAACGGATCATCGCCGTCGATCAGGACGGTCGGGGAACCGTGGAACCCCAGCGTCTCGGCTTCTTCGACACTGCTCACCAACTGACGCTGAATGGTGATGTCCGCGCGCCCGTCAGTGAGCTCATGCAAGCGCTGCTCCGTCGTCATCCAGTTCGGGCAACCATCGAAGTACTGCAGTGTTATCTCCATGCCGCAACGGTAAGCCTTGCACTGCAGTACAAGGTCAAGCAGGGAGGAAACCAAAATGTTGATCGGTGAACTCGCCGAGCGCGCACACATCAACCCGCAGACCGTGCGCTTCTATGAACGCCGTGGCCTCGTCGCAGAACCGCCCCGGACACCCAGCGGGTACCGCGACTACGCGTCTGCGGCCGTCGCGCGAATCCAATTCATCCGGTCCGCGCAGACAGCAGGGCTGACCCTGAAGGACATCCGCGGAATCCTCCAGATCCGAGACAGCGGATCCGCTCCCTGCGACCACGTCACCACCGTGCTGGACATCAAACTCACCGAGGTTCGCCAGCGACTGCGGGAGCTCGCCGACCTCGAGAATGAACTCATGGCTATCCTTCAATCGCGTCAGCGACTCGATACGCGCCACTGCTCGCCGGACGCCATATGCACACTCCTCGCTCCCACAACGCCAACCCTCCCGACGCAAGCGAGTACCTGAAGGACCACCGAGACGAGTAGCCCTGACACGCGACATTCTTCGTCTCCGTTTGCCCGCGATTACGTCAGGTCGGTCAAGGAAAGCGCATCGCCCGGACTACGTGCGGCTTCGGGCTTGCCAGTGGCGCGATGCGCTCCAAATCGAACGACGCGGCCCTGGCGACTGTTTGGGCCTATTGTGCCCTACCGCTTGTCGGGTTATGAGACATCCGATGGCGCCTGGCAATGGCGAGGAAACGCGGGTAGCGGCGATTCTCGCGGGTCTGGGTCCAGGCGGCGATGGTGGCAACGAAGTAGTAGAGCAGGATGCCGAAGGTGGTGAAGCTGATCGCTCCACGCAGGTCGGTGACCACGATGAGGAGGCAAACGACCAGGCCGAGGGTGAGCTCTGCCCCGTAGGGATGCTGAAGCGAGGGTGCACGGCAGCGAACCAGTGCGGGATGTCGCGGTTGCGGGCCATGGCAAGGGTGGTGCGGCGGATCCCGGCGATCATGGCCAGGAGCGCCCCGAGCGTTGCGGCGTTCGCGCCTATTCGGATGAACGATCACCGAAACCGTGAACGTAACCAGGGAGATCGCGACCAGGTGGAAATTCGGACCTCTTCTGAACGCCCTTGGCGTGCTGGGCTTGCAGCCGACTTCTTGCCATTCCGGCCGGCCGATCGTAGCTTCCTCCACCAGCTCCGTTCCCTCCAGCCGCTATTTGCAGACTCCGCGCGCTGCGCTCCCTCCGCTTAGCAACCGCTCCCCTCCGGGCACTGCGCTGCCTCCGCGCGCTCTCGATCTCTGTGCCGGAACGGCAAAAGAACTGATCGGCGGGTCAACCGAACTAACACCCGCTGACTTGACACAGGCCCTCGGGGGTCGATCGGGAGGCACGGATCATGAGCAGCAAGGTCATCACCCGGCATGCGGAGGAGCGTCAGGCGGCGGCGGAGGCGCTGCATGCGTCGATCGTGGAGCAGGTCCAGCAGTTGGCCGAGAGCGGACAGTGGCGCGCATTCCTGGAGTTCGCGCGCTCCTTCCACAACTACAGCCTGAACAACGTGCTGTTGATCCTGTCCCAGAACCCAGACGCGACCATGGTCGCCGGATTCCGGCAATGGCAGGCCAAGGGACGCCAGGTGCGCAAGGGTGAGAAGTCGATCAAGATCTTCGGATTCCGCGAAAGGAAGACGGCGACGCGGGACATCGATACGGACGAAGCAGCGGAAAGTGATGAGCGAGGCGCGCGATACTTCCCAATCCTGTCGGTTTTCGACATCGCTCAAACGGATCCGATCGAGGGAGCCGAGCCGCTGCCGGCGGATCCGACCCGTCGCCTCATCGGTGAAGACGACCACGGCATCATCGCTCCCCTGACCGCCCACCTAGAGGCGCACGGATGGAGCATCCATCGCGCACCGCTTACTAGCGCTAGCGGATTCACCGACCCCGAGTCACACCAGGTGACCCTGGCCGAGAACTTCGCGATCGAGCAAGCGGCCAAGACCCTCATCCACGAGACAGCGCACATTGAGCTGCACCATATCGACGACATCAACGAGTACCGCGCTCATCGGGGACGGATGGAGGTCGAAGCCGAATCGGTGGCCTTTATCGTTGCCGGCCTGACCGGATTCGACACCAGCTCGTACAGCATCGGCTACATCACCGGATGGGCGAACGAAGACACCAGCGTCATCCGAGACACCGCGACACGTGTGCTGAAGACCGCTCACACGATCGCGGAGATTGTCGACCATGTCGAATAGCCCCACTGAGGAAGTAGAGCCCCGGCCCAATTGGTCCGGGGCTTTTTGGGCGCCGCGGACCGCTGGCGAGAGAGGACGCAAGACCGATGCGATAGGGAACAAGGAAACGAGGAAGGAACTAAAGGAGGGAACAAGGAAAGAGAACAGAGGAATGAGGAGGTATAGGAGGGAACGAAGGAAGGGCGAGACGAAGACGCAACGAGGATAAGGAGGGACGAGAGAAGAAAAGTAAAGAGCGAATGCACGTAGGCACTCTTGGAGTGTGCCCTCTTCGCCAGGCTGGTTGTGAGTCAGTTCGGCTCGGTCTGGAGGGCAGTGTTGGTGGGAACGACGACGGGGTTCACGGCGGAGGAGATCCGCGAGATTGTGCATGAGTATCACTTGCAGCCGTGGGGAACGAAGCAGGAGTGGCTTCAGTCGCGTGGGGTCTCGAAGGACAAGCTGCGGCGGTGGCGGGCGGCGATCTTCGAGGGCGATATCGAGCGGGCGCTGTTTCCGAGGCAGGCTAGGCCTATGACGTATCCGGGTGAACGGTCCTCGATGGAACGGCAGCGGGCCAGGGAGCGTGCCGCGCATGAGCTCGAGGTGGAGCGGTTGAACGCTCGGGTGAAGGAGCTGGAGGCGATGAACGAGGCCCTGGGAAAAGCTATCGGGCTCTTGCACTCCAGGAGCGAGCAGGAGCCCGGCGAGAACCAGACACCGACCGATCCGTCCGATTCCTGACCGCAGAAGCCGACCTCGTCGGGACGCTGACCACGATCACGGGCTCGCAGCGCCAGGCGTTGCATCTGGCCGGGGTATCCCGGTCGACGTGGCACTACCGCCGCAACCCGCGCCCCCGGGCGGCTGACCCGATCCCGCAGAAAGCGCGGGCGTATCCGTCTCGGCTGAATGATCTGGACCGGGCCCGGATCGCGCAGCGGGTGACCGCCGGGTGGTCGCAGGGGGTGTCGGTGGATCACTCGTTCGCGTCCGCTTGGGATGACGGGGTGATGCTTGCCTCCCGCCGCTCCTGGTGGCGGGTCGCCGCGGATATTGCCGACCAGTCCGCCCGCCCGGTGCTGCCCCGGCGTCGTCAGGATCGGGCTCCGCGCGCAGCGCCGGTGCTGGAGGCGACCGGGCCCGGGCAGGTGTGGTCGTGGGACATCACCGACCTGGCCAGCCCCTGGCGAGGCGTCTCGTTCAAGGCGTACTCGATCATCGACATCTACTCCCGCAAACTCGTCGGATACCGGGTCGAGGACCGCGAAGTCGACGCCCTCGCCGTGGAGATGTTCCAGGACGCGTTCGCCCGTCACGGTGTCCCGGCTGGTGTTCATGCCGACTCCGGGCCGGCGATGCGCTCCAACATCCTCAGAGAGCTCCTCGACGCGCATGGGGTGACCCGGACCCATAACCGGCCGCGGGTGTCGAACGACAACCCGTTCTCCGAATCCGAGTTCCGCACCATGAAGTACCGGCCGAACTACCCCGGCATCTTCGACACGATCGAGCAAGCCCGGGCTTTCATGGACGCCTATGTGCCTTGGTATAACCAGCACCACAAACACTCCGGCATCGCCCTGTTCTCACCCGACCAGGTCCACGACGGCAGCTGGCGGCAGCTCTGGCAGCACCGTCAACACGTCCAACACGCCTACTACCAAGCCCACCCCGAACGCTTCCGCGACCGCCCCACCACGCCGATGCCAGCCGGCTTCGTCGGCATCAACACCCCCACCGAACGACTCCACGCAGCTTGACACAGACCGGTGCGCGCTCTGTGCGCGCCAAAATGCGCGCGCAACCGGAAGTTCTAAGTGTGAGAGGTGGAGTGGCGCGCTGGAAACGCGGACAGGCAGCCCAAGGGGTCAAGCAGGCGGTTAATTACGCCTTCGGCGGTGTGTGCGACGCGACCCTGACGGCTAAGACCGCCGACGGTGCGCTGGCCGCGGCCGGCTACGCGGACGCGGTGATGACTCGGTACATCGTCGAGAACGGAGCTATCCGTGACGACTTGCTCAGCCGTTCACAGTTGAAGGCTTGGGTCGACGGTGTTGACCCGCTGACTGGAGAGCGGCGGGGTCGGGATCTGGAGTCGCCGGTCGCGGATCTGATTCTGGATGCGACGATCAATGCGCCGAAGTCGTTCTCGATCGCGGCGATGCTGGATCCGGAGTTGGCGGCCGCGTATGAGGATCTGCAGGATCGGTTGCGGGATCGGATCATCAAGCTCTGGCAGACCGAACTCAACGCCCGCCGCGGGAAGCAAGGTGCCATCCGCGAGGACCTTGCTCGGATCGAAGTCGTCGAGCTGCGGCATGAGCGGTCCCGCTCGCTGGACCCTCACAAGCACCGCCACCTCTGGCTGAACGTCAAGGTCCAAGGCGTCGACGGGAAGTGGTCCAACGTGGACACCCGCGTCGCGCTCCGGTTCCAGAACGTGATGAACGCCGAAGGCGACCTCGCCTCTCGGACCGACCCAGCCTGGATCGCCGCGCTGGCTGCCAAGGGCTTCACGCTGAATGCGGACGGGGAGATCGACGAGCTGCAGCATCTGGTGCGACCGCTGTCGAAACGATCAGCACAGATCGAGGCGAACAAGGCGGCGCACCTCCGGACATGGAGGGATCAGCACCCCGGGGAGCAGCCCTCGGCCACCGTCCTGACTCAGATCGATCAGTGGGCATGGGCAGCTGGTCGACCGAACAAGCCGGGCCAGTTGAACGAGGAGGACTGGGCCTCAATAGTGATGGCCGAGGTTCTGCAAGCCGACCCGAAACTCGCTCGACCCCGACGTGAAGTTGCGGCAACCGCGGTCGCCATTGAGGACCTCGACCTTGAGCTCCTGGCGGCAAAGGCTGTCGTCGATGCGGATGCAAGGTCGACGGGGACGGGAGGTCGATTCAGCGACATGGACGTTCGAGCCGGAGCGATCCGAGCCATCTCCGCCTCAGGTGTGATGGCCGATCGAATTCAACTCACGGCACTGGCCGACGAAGTGTGTTCTTCTGCCATCGGCACCTACACCGTCACGCTCTTGTCCGAGCCGGACATACCTGCGCACATCAAACGGCGAATGGCGACTTCGACGGCGACTCTCAAAGCCACCGTTGCGCAGAGGACTGATTTGCTGGCTACACCCGGCGAGGTGCTTCCGCTAGCCGAGATCACCGCAGTTGCAACTGCCGTCGAGCCGACGCGCACTCTTGATCAGGGCCAAGCAAACGGCGCATCTTCGATTTCGGGGACGGACCGAATCGTCGCGGTCTCCGGCGCGGCCGGCACGGGCAAGACGACAATGCTTAAAGTGGCCGGAGCCGCGCTTCGACGTCGAGGTCGAAACATGATCATCGTCGCTCCGACGAAAAAGGCGTCCGCAGTCGCAGGCCGCGAAGCCGAGAGCGCCTCGTCGTCGCTTCACCAGCTGCTGCACGACTATGGATGGCGGTGGCGCAGCAACGGGGCCGGCGCGACCGAGTGGTCATGCTTGCGCATTGGCGAGACAGACCGGACAACGGGGGCTCAGTACACCGGGCCCCATATTGGTATCCACGCTGGCGACCGAATCGTCGTCGACGAAGCCGGCATGCTCGATCTCGAAGCCGCAAACGCACTCCTGGACGTGGTCCATCGAACGGGCGCGGGGGTGGCACTTGTGGGGGACCAGCATCAAGCTCTCCCTGTCGGCCATTCAGGTGCGATGGCCCTCTTCTGGCGCCGGGCAACTCGCCAGGTCGAACTCGACACCATCCACCGCTTTGCGGATCCCGGCTGGGCAGAACTGAGCCTCAGGTTCCGCAATCCGGATAGCCGCGAGGCTGTAGAAGTTGCGGACCAGCTTGTCCGCACCGGCCACGTGATCCTCGCGGAGAACGACGCGGCCGCGCGCAGCGCAATGGTAGCGGCATGGTTCGATGCATCTCGAACTCGACAGACAATTGCACTTGTGACTGGGACCCACGCAGAGGCTCAATCGATATGCGAGGAGATCCAGGCCCGCCGCATCACTGACGGATCGGTCGACGCGGAAAGTGGGACCTCCGGACAGGGTGGGCAACCGATATTCGTCGGTGACTATGTGCAGACGCGGCGCAACGATAGCGCAATGGACGTACAGAATCGCCAAAACTGGGTAGTAACGCGCGTCACAGTCGATCATGTGATTCTCGCGTCGGACCACGATTCCACCGATCTACGTAGAATCACTCACGAGTACGCCAGCTCGCACCTCCACTTGGCGTATGCCACGACCGTTTACGGCGTCCAGGGCGAGACAACCGACCTCTCCTTTGTCGGTCCCGGCGTCGATGCTGCAGGGTTCTACGTTGGCCTCACGCGAGGCAAACAGAACAACATCGCAGCGGTAGTTGCTACGAACCGGACGTCAGCAATTGCTAATCTCGTTGAGACGATGCAGCGACAGCCTGTTGAGGAGACCGTGGAAGTGTCGCGAGCGGCGGCGCGGGCAGAACTTCATCGCGCAGCTCGGCCTCAAAGCGATCCCGTTCAAGTTGGCCAGTCCGGCCATACTCGTGGCCCAGCCTTGCGCTGAACTTGGCTGTCAGGCCACAGCTAGCCCGCTCTCTCGCACGTGCCGACCAGCGCGGTTCGCGCCATCGAGGCTGCCTCCCTGCGCATCGAATCGGAGAAGCGCAACTCCGAGCGCATCTGCGCGGTCTTGAGCCTCCGGGAGCACGCCGCCGGACAAGAAGATCAATGGATGTCGCCCGTCACCAGCAGCGATGGCCTGTGCCTTCTCGACTAGTTCGGGGCCGAGATTCCCACGCTGGTTAGCCACCCAAGCGAGGAATCTGCTACTGAAAAGGTCACACGTTTGGCGAACGGCACCAGCGGCGGTAACGGCGTCGATGGCACCAAGGTAGACCATCCATTCGCGGCACAGCTCGAGTGCTTCTTGGTCTGAGGCTCTCCATGCCCTCGGATGCGGAGGTTGCAACTGCATGCAGCCCAGTTTCCTCTTTACCTCTGCTACGTGCTTTCTCGTACGTGCCCTCCTGCAGCGGCAGCGGGTTCCTCAAACATGAGTGACTACGCTGGAGCTATGCCCTTCGCCAGATTCTCAGCTGGGAGTCGGAGGGGTGTGTTATGTTCTTCTCAACACGGCTAGCCGCTATCTCTTCACCGAGAGGCGGCTAGTTTTCTTTTATGACGCATGACAGCACCTACGCGAAACCGTTCAAGACGGTATCCGAGCAGGTTGCTCTACTCTCATCCCGCGGTATGGATGTCGGAGATCGGGACACGGCTGAAGCTCTGTTGCGTCGAATCGGCTACTACCGGCTTTCGGGCTATTGGTATCCGTATCGAGAGCGGGACATCGACGACGACGGCAATGTGATTGCACTGTCGACGGTCCGGCCCGGCACGACGCTGGCGCAGGTTTGCGGGGTGTACGACTTCGATCGCGAACTGCGGAGCTCGTTGTTCGATGCGCTGGAAGCAGTTGAGGTCGCTATTCGATTTCAGGTCGGCCATACACTCGGACGACGAGATATTTTCGCGCACCGCCAACCGACCGCGTTGGATCCGGTATTCGTCTCGGCGGCGTCGGTGATGCACCCGGAGTCAGAGGCATCGGCTCTCCTGGACTCGAACGGAATCACAACCACGGCACTAGAAGGCGTCGTAGGAGAGCTCCGAAAGACGCGGCATCAGGAATGGCTTGAGCGCTTCGACGAGCAGGAACGCCGTTCGCAGGAGGCATTCGCTACACACTTTCGTTCGAAGTACGGTCCACACTTCCCCGTATGGGTAGCGACCGAGGTGATGTCCTTCGGCACGCTCGCGCAGTTGTACAACGGCGCAGCTCAGGATGATCGCGAGAGGATCGCGGCCAGCTTGGACCTTATGGGCAGGGACGGTAAGGGCGATGCAGCGTTGCTATCGAACTGGCTGAATCACATTCGTTACATCCGCAACCTTTGCGCCCACCACTCGCGCACATGGAACCGCAGTTTCGACGTGGAGTTGGCCTCTGCGGCTCACATTCCTGACCTCGCCCATCTCGACAGCAAGTCACAGCGGCGTCTGTATGGCACGATCTCAGTGCTCACCTTCATACTCGCGAGAGTGGCGCCGGAGGAGGACTGGCGCATTCGTGTCAGGTCCCTCATTCAATCGCGTACCACCGAGCTGGGGCTCGATCTGGACGCACTCGGATTTCCGTCCGGGTGGGAGACCGCTGAAATCTGGCGGGAGAGTTACGCACGGGATGCGGTACTGGCAAAACGTGTAGATCTGCTGTCCGATCTCGATCTGGCAAGCAATTCAACTATGCGAGGACTCCTCCACAGCAAGGAGCCGAAGGAACGGCGCAGTTGGCTGAACTATCTCCGAAGTCGTCACGCTCTGGTCTGGGTCACCATGGGCGAAACTAAGCTATATCCAACGTTTCAGATCGACCGGGATGCTGGCGAAATTCACTCGGTTGTTGGGGACATCAATGATGATCTCTATGCGCGCCTTACCGAAGGCGGGGTGAAAGACGAGGATGCTCGATGGCAAATCCTGGAATGGTGGATCACTCCGCCATCGACCGACGAGGCTGCTCCTGTGGAGCAACTGCAGGAGGGCGTTTTGACCAAGGATGGAGTGCGGTCCATCTATCCGTCGCCGGCCCACTTATAGTCGCTGAGCAAGGCTCGGCGCGTTGATCGGAACTCCTGGTGTCATGAAGAATGGGCCCGTCCAGCCGACGAAGGGGCAGGTATGACGACGCAGGACGAGGATACGGGTGATACGAATACGTCGAGGCAGGTCGACCCACACGAACTCAACCCGAGCGGTCGACTCTACCTATATCTAAGGCACGTAAATGACGCGGGGAATACCCGAATGGACCAGTGTCTCGCCAACTATCTGAAGATCAGCCGCAGCGACCTGCCGAGTTTGTTCGCGGCCGCAGCCGAGATATCGACTTTTCCCGAACAGATCCGGGCCACGCTGCAGGACGACCCGGACGCCACCCTGGTTCCGTTTGTTACTGAGGAGCTCGAAAAAGCCGACGCGGCCATCGCGTGGTCGGAGAGCCTCCAAGGTGAAGCCGATCGGTTCCGATCCCATTATGACGATGGCACTCTCCGGATCCTCGAAGCTTGGAGTCGCGAGCTCAACAAGCGCCAGCATTCCAAGCCCGAAACGGTCAGCAGGCAGCTCTCAGAAGTCCGCGAGCTACTTGACACGGTTGCTCGCGACATCCGCGATGACGTTGACATCGATCCACGCGTCCGTGCGATCCTGCTTCGGCATATCAACGCCCTCGTCACGAGCATCGATCAGTTCTACGTTGGCGGCGTCGAAGCTCTCCTAGATGAATTGGACCGGCTGACGGGTGCCTACATCCGCGACCCCAGAGTCAGCGGGGAAATTCACCGTCGGCCGGGGTGGGGCCAGCGCCTCTCGCAGGTTGCAATGCTCATCGGTGCTATCGGTACTGCCATCCACGGCATCGAACAAATCGCGCCAGTCGTTGTCGATTTTCTACAGTTGCCGTCCGCCGTGATTGT
>JABLTH010022440.1_pt1 | contig 32875 bp, 31 predicted proteins | sample 7875711 | NCBI WGS metagenome assembly JABLTH01 (sample SAMN14941262, study PRJNA633318) | bioreactor metagenome | isolation source: bioreactor | place: China | collected 2019-03-05 | reverse complement strand
CTCCAGCCTGGACAACATCACCATCAAGAACTGGCAAGCCAGCGTGGGCAAGCTGGGCATCAACCTGGACAACACCCCCGCGCCCAACACCGCCACCCACACCTACCTGGGTGACCAGCACCCCAACCTGAGCGTGGGCGGTGGCTACAACTGGAACACCACCAGTTGGGCCGCCGACGGCACTCTGACCGGCGGCGTGAGCGAGCTCAACTTCAACGACGTCATCTACGGCTCGCTGCAGGCTGACCGCATCAGCGGCCTGGGCGGCAAGATTCCGTCGCTGCCTTGATGTCGCCTGAAGCTGCGTCGGATGAGATTCAGACCCAACGCAGGGCTTCAGGGCGCCATGTGGCAGTCGCGTGACTGTTGGCGGCGGCAACCTCGGTGGGCGGCCACAGCAGGTCATCCAGCAGCGCCACGGTGTCACCCAGGCTGGCTGCTTCGATGCGGTTCTTGTTCAGGAAGGCCTGCCACTGGCGCAGCTTGGCAGCGTCTTCGCTGAACTCCTTGGTCAGGGCCAAGGGGCGCTCGGTGGGCAGCGCGGTCTGCCGCCGTGAAAAGGTGGCGGCAATAGCCGCGGCCATCGTTGCGCCATCCAGTTCCGTGCGCCGTGCAATCACCGCGAGGTCGAAGAAGTCCTTCATGCGGCTGTTCGCTTGTCCCAGCATCACCATGGCCTGGTACTTCTCGGAGATCACGGTGCAGACCGGATAGACCCGTAGCGTCGGGGCTGGGTAGTCCCCCAGCAAGGTGGGATAGACCACAGTCCGCGGCCCAGGCGTCACGGCATCACCGAAGCCCACATCGATCTGCAGGGCGCAGCGCGCGGAACCTATGCGTGCCACCAGTGTGATGCGGGTTCCACCGTAAGTGTTGTCTTCGCGAATGGCCTCCGCCTTCACGGATTCTGGGTCGAACACGATGCCATCGCCCAGGTCCATGGCCGCGACTTCGCGGAAGGTGGCGATCAGGTTCGTTTCATCGTCGGGGCCGAAGCCCAGCAGGTCAGCATCCCGCGTCGGGCGGTGCGGCGTGTCGTACCACAGCGCAAAGAGCAGCGCGCCCTTGAGCAGGAAGCGGTCGGCATGCGGGGATGTGCTGACGCGAGCCAGCAGGCCGATAGATTTCCGCTCATGCCGCCACCGCCTCAAGGTAAGGCTGCATGACGCGTTCAACCCGGTTGATCTTGGCGAAGTGGCTCAGCTCGGTCATGGTGACCTTGCGGCTGCGCCAGGCATCTTTCAGCGCCTCCAGTGCCACGTCCAGGCCGATCTTGTTGCGGAACTTGAAGCAGTCGGTCACCGTCTTGGCCGCGTTGTACACGCGGATGGGTGCGCCGTGGTCGGCCACGGTCTGGATACCGTCGCTGTACGCGGCACCGCGCAGGCGTGTGATGCGCAGCGCAGGGTAGCCCGGCGCCGGGGCCTGGCTGCCTTCAGGCAGTGCGATCCACACTTCGTGTGGTAGTTGCGTGCCGATCTCGTGGAATTGCAGCGCGCTCAGCAGGCAGAGCACGGCCTTTGGCACGCGCTGGCAAACCTCGATCAGCGTCTGATGCTCGGTGACTTCGGCGTCGGGCAGTCCGTACAGACCATGGGCGAGGCGTTGCAGCTTGCCAGCCTGGTGCAGCCGGATCAGAAGCTGCGGCGACCAGCCGTGCTCGCGAACATCCGCAGCCCGCAGCACACGCCGGTGCCGGGCCAGTTCAAGGATGTGGTCAGACTGGTTCATGAGGGGCGAGTTTAATATCTGCATTACATTTACTCAAGTAATGCGAATATCAACCAATGAAGGCGTTGGCGACCTCACAGCTCGCCAGCCCTGCGCATGGCCGAGGTAGTGAACTTGCCCCTGCTTTCCGGCCTCCATGGACGGCCCACTATGCGGACTTCCTGTCTTGCGGCTGGGCCGAAGGTGGCGCAGGAGGCGGCGCGGGAGCGCTAGGGTTTACCCCAGTCTTTCCTAGAAGCCGTTCTCTAGAACCCACCCATGCCGTGCGGGCGGGATTGAATTCGAGCAAAATAGAACGATCGTTCGTTTTATTCTGAATGCCCATCATGCCGGTTTCCGACCCTTCCACCCGCCCAGTGCGCGCCCGTTCGAGCCGTGCCTTGCGGGAGTCTGGTGCCCTGCAAAAGGGGCAACAGACCAAGGCGGCCATCGTGGATGCTGCCTTGGGGCTGGCCACGCAGATCGGGCTGGAGGGCCTGAGCATCGGTGCGCTGGCCGAGGTGACGCACATGAGCAAGTCGGGCGTGTTCGCCCACTTCGGTTCGCGCGAGGAATTGCAGATTTCCGTTATCCGCGACTACTTTGCGCGCTTCGAGGAAGAGGTGTTCTACCCGGCTCTGCGCGAGCCACGCGGACTCCCCCGGCTGCGTGCCCTGTTCGCCAACTGGATGAAGCGCGTGGCCGTGGAAATCCAGTCCGGCTGCATCTTCATCAGCGGCGCCGTGGAGTTCGACGACCGCACTGGCCCGGTGCGCGATGCGCTGGCCAGTTCCGTCAAGACCTGGTTGGCCGCGCTGTATCGCGCCGTGGTGCAGGCCAAGGAAGAGGGGCATCTGCGGTCGGACGCAGACGAGTGCCAGGTCGCGTTCGAGATTCACGGGCTGATCCTGGCCCTGCACTATGAAGCCCGCTTCCTGCACAACCCCGGTTCCATTGCACGCGCCAATACCGGGTTCGACAACATTTTGATCCGTTATGGCTGCCAGTCCCCCGCGACCAGTGCCGTAACACGCAAGGTTTCCCGTTCCAAGTCTTCGAGTTCCAAGGAGTAACACCATGCCCACTTACACCCCACCCCTGCGTGACCAGCAGTTTGTGATGCACGAAGTGCTCCGCGTCTGCGACGAGTACCAGGCCATTCCCCGCTATGCCGATGTCGATGCCGACACCATCAACGCCATTCTGGAGGAAGGCGGCAAGTTCGCCGCGGAAGTGATCTTCCCGCTGAATGTCAGCGGCGACTCCGAGGGCTGCACGCTCAACCCCGCCACGCACGAAGTCACCACGCCCAAGGGCTTCAAGGAAGCCTATGCCCAGTATGTGCAGGGCGGCTGGCCCGCGCTGAGTTGCGAGCCCGAGTACGGCGGCCAGGGTCTGCCGCTGGTGGTGAACCAGTGCTTCTACGAGTCACTCAACAGCGCCAATCAGTCCTGGACCATGTACCCTGGCCTTACCCACGGCGCCTACGCCGCGCTGGCCACGCACGGTACGGACGACCAGAAGAAGACCTACCTGCACAAGATGACCAGCGGTGAGTGGACGGGCACGATGTGCCTGACCGAGCCGCATTGCGGCACGGACCTGGGCCTGATGCGGACCAAGGCCGAGCCCCAGCCCGATGGCAGCTACCGTATCACGGGCACAAAGATCTTCATCAGCGCTGGCGAGCACGACATGGCGTCCAACATCGTGCACCTGGTGCTGGCGCGTCTGCCCGATGCGCCTCCCGGCATCAAGGGCGTGAGCTTGTTCATCGTGCCCAAGTTCCGCGTCAATGCGGACGGCTCCCTGGGTGAGCGCAACAGCGTGTACTGCGGCGGTCTGGAGCACAAGATGGGCATCCACGGCAACGCCACGGCCCAGATCATTCTGGACGGCGCCTATGGCACCATGGTGGGCCAGCCCAACAAGGGCATGAATGGCATGTTCGTGATGATGAATGCAGCGCGCCTGGGCGTGGGCAACCAGTCGCTGGGTTTGACGGAGGTGGCGTTCCAGAACGCCCTGGCGTACGCCAAGGACCGCATCCAGATGCGCTCGCTCAGCGGTCCCAAGGCCAAGGACCAGCCGGCGGACCCCATCATCGTGCACCCGGACGTTCGTCGCATGCTGCTCACGGCCAAGGCCTACGCCGAGGGAGGCCGTGCCCTGCTGATCTACTGCGCCACGCTGCTGGACAAGGAGCATCATCATCCGGACGAGCAGGTACGCAAGGACAGCGGTGAAATGCTGTCGCTGCTCACGCCGATTGCCAAGGCCTTCCTCACCGACAACGGCTACGCGGCGACCACCATGTGCCAGCAGGTGTTCGGCGGTCACGGCTACATCAAGCAGTGGGGCATGGAGCAGTTCGTGCGCGATGCCCGCATCAACATGATCTACGAGGGCACCAACACCGTTCAGAGCCTGGACCTGCTGGGTCGAAAGGTGTTGGGCAACAACGGCGCCACGCTCAAGAAGTTCGGCAAGCTCATCGGTGCGCTGGTGGAGGAAGAGGGCGTGAACGAAAAGATGTCCGAGTTCATCAACCCGCTGGCCGTGCTGGGAGATCAGATGACCAAGTTCACCACCGAGCTGGGCTTCAAGGGTTTCCAGAATCCGGACGAGGTGGGTGCCGCGGCCGTGGACTACCTGCGCGTCGCCGGCCACATGGTGTTCGGTTATTTCTTCGCCCGCATGGCCCAGGCAGCGCTGCGTCAGATCGAGGCCGGCAGCCAGGACCCGTTCTACACGGCCAAGCTGCAGACGGCTCGCTTCTACTTCGCCAAGCTGTTCCCGGAGACGTCGACATTGATGCGTTCGGCGCGCACGGGTTCCAGGGTACTGATGGATACTGACGCCGCGTTGGCCTAAACGCATCGATCCATCATCAAATCAGGAGACACACCATGAAGAACATCCAGGCAGGCGTTCGTACTCTGACGGCACTGGCCGTCACGTTGGCACTGGGCACGGCCCAGGCACAGATGAACCCGGTAGGCAGTTGGCGCAGCATTGACGATAAGACCGGCGAACCCAAGGCGGAGATCCGAATCGTCGACACCAGCGGTGTGCTCAGCGGCCGGATAGAAAAGCGCCTGCTCAAGGACGCCAAGCCGGAGGACGTGTGTGACAAATGCTCCGACGATCGCAAGGACAAACCCTTGCTGGGGCTGGAGATCATCCGCGGTGCGAAGAAGGTCGACGGCAAGGACGTGTGGGAAAGCGGCAAGATCCTGGACCCTGAAAACGGCAAGGAATACACGCTACGGCTCACACCGGTGGAAGGTGGCAAGAAACTTGAAGTGCGGGGTTCGATCGCCTTCTTCGGGCGCACTCAGACCTGGGTGCGGGTGCAGTAGCCCGTACGGGCCGGCGACCGCGCCGGTCCATGCGAATTTTGAACGACCCCTCGAGCTGACTCGGGGGACCAACGGAGGTGAGTCAGATGTCCAAGTTTCAAGTCAAGAAGGTGGCCGTCCTCGGCGCCGGCGTGATGGGCGCGCAGATTGCCGCGCATCTGGTCAATGTCAAGGTACCGGTCGTGCTGTTCGATCTCGTGGCCAAGGAGGGGCCGAAGAACGGCATCGTTCTCAAGGCGGTGGAGGGCTTGAAGAAGCTCAAGCCCTCGCCCCTGGGGGTAACGCAGGACGCAGCGCTTATCCAGGCGGCCAACTACGAGGAGAACATGGACGTACTCAAGGAGTGCGACCTCATCATCGAGGCCATCGCCGAGCGCATGGACTGGAAGACGGACCTGTACCACAAGATAGCGCCCTACGTCTCAGAGACCGCGATCGTGGCCAGCAACACCTCGGGCCTGTCCATCACGAAGTTGAGCGAGGCCCTGCCCGACGCGATCAAGCCGCGCTTTTGCGGCATCCATTTCTTCAACCCGCCGCGCTACATGGCGTTGGTGGAACTGATCAATACACCCACCACGCTGCCGCGCATTCTGGACGACCTGGAGGCTTTTGCCACGACGACGCTGGGCAAGAGCGTGGTGCGCGCGCTGGATACACCCAACTTCATCGCCAACCGCGTGGGCATTGCGGGCATGCTGTCCACGATGAAGGAGGTCGAGAACTTCGGCCTGACCTACGACGTGGTGGACGATCTCACGGGCAAGAAGCTGGGTCGCGCCAGCTCCGGCACGTTCCGCACGGCGGACGTGGTGGGCCTGGACACGATGGCCCATGTCATCAAGACCCTGCAGGACAACCTGAGCCTGCAGAGCGATCCGTTCTATGCCAGCTTTGGCACGCCCGAGGTGCTCAAGACCCTGCTGGAGATGGGCCATCTGGGGCAGAAGACCAAGGCGGGTTTCTACAAGAAGGTCGGGCGCGACGTGTTGCGCTTCGACCTGGCGAGCAAGGACTACGTGCCCGGTGGCGCCAAGGCCGATGAGGTCTATGGCCGCATGCTCAAGAAGCCCGCAGCCGAACGGCTGCAGTTGCTGCGCAACAGCGAGGGCGCGCAGGGACGCTTCCTGTGGGCCATCCTGCGCAACAGCTTTCACTACGCCGCCGTGCATCTGGGCACCATTGCCGACAACGCACGGGACGTGGACCAGGCCATGCGCTGGGGCTTCGGCATGAAGCAGGGTCCGTTCGAGCTGTGGCAGGAAGCCGGCTGGCTGGACGTGGCGAAGATGGTTCAGGAAGACATCGACGCCGGTCACGCACTGTGCTCGGCGCCGTCGCCGGAGTGGGTGTTCAAGGGGCCCGTGGCCGACGCCGGCGGCGTGCACACCGCCCGCGGTTCGTGGAGCGCCTCGGCGGGCAAGTTCGTGCCGAGGCGCGAACTGCCCGTGTACACCCGCCAGTTGTTTCCCGAAACTCTGCGTGGCGAGAGTCTGCCGCGATTTGAAGGCGCGGGATCGACGCTGTACGAGGACGATGCGATCCGTCTTTGGACCCTGGAGGGTCAGATATTGGTCGCGAGCCTCAAGACCAAGATGCACACCATCAGCCCGGACGTGGCCGAAGGGCTGTCCATGGCCGTGGACATGGCCGAGAAGGACTATCAGGGCGTGGTGATCTGGTCGGGGGATGAGCCTTTCAGCGCGGGCGCCGACCTGCAGGCCATGCTGCCCGGCTTCATGATGGGTGGCGTGGCCGTCATCGACGAGGCCGAGGCCGAATTGCAGCGCATCATGCTCAAGCTGCGTTACGCCAATGTGCCGGTCGTGTCCGCCATTCGAGGACTGGCGCTGGGCGGTGGCTGTGAGTTGGCCGTGCATTCGGCGCGGCGAGTGGCGCACATGGAAAGCTACATTGGTTTGGTGGAAGTGGGCGTGGGTCTGGTGCCCGGCGGTGGCGGTCTGACCTACATCGCGCGGCAAGCCGCCGAGAACGCCGCCACCAGCACCGGCAAGGATCTCTTGCCCTTCCTCACCGAGGGGTTTACCGCCGCGGCCATGGCCAAGGTGGGCACCAGCGCCCTCGAATCACGCCAGCTGGGCTATCTGCTGGAGAGCGACATCATCGTGCCGCACAAGGACGAGCTGCTGTACGTGGCGGTGAACGAGGCGCGTGCCATGGCCGCCAGCGGCTGGCGGCCACCGCACAAGCGCCTGTTCCCGGTGGCAGGGCGTGCGGGCAAGGCCACGATCCAGGGGCAACTGGTCAACATGCGCGACGGCGGCTTCATCAGCGCGCACGATTTCCACATTGCCAGCCTGATTGCCGGCGTGGTCACCGGCGGTGACGTGGACGCTGGCACGATGGTGTCCGAGGAATACCTCATGACGCTGGAACGCCGAGCATTCTGTTCGCTGCTGACCCATGCCAAGACCCAGGAACGCATCATGGGCATGCTGTCCACCGGCAAGCCGGTACGCAACTGACCTACGTGAATATGAAGACTTCTCCCAATCGCATGCAGCGCCAGCTCGGCCGGCTGGCGGGGGCACCATCCTTCTTGCGACCCTGGCTACGCAACACCGTGTTGCGGCGTACCGTGCCGTTCACCGGCACGGCCGGACTGGACTTCGTGGACCTGTCGCCCGAACGGGCGGAGGTGGTCTTGCCCAACCGTCGCAAGGTGCAGAACCACATCCGGGGCGTGCACGCCTCGGCCATGAACCTCGTGGCCGAGACCGCCACGGGCATGGTCGTGGGCATGAACGTGCGCGACGATTGCGTGCCGCTGGCCAAGGAGCTGCGCATGGCCTTTCGCAAGCGTGCCACCGGTTCGCTGCGCGCAGTGGCGGTGTTGTCCCCGGAGCAGCGGGCGGCCATGCAGTCGCAGGACAAGGGCGAAGTGAATGTGTCCGTTGTGTTGACCGACGAGGCGGGCGTCAGCCCGGTGGAATGTGAATTTGTCTGGGCCTGGATTCCCTCCAGCCCGCGCACGCGCTGACCAAAGCGCAGAGGAAATGACCATGAGCAAACAAGTCCAGGACGCCTACATCGTTGCCGCCACGCGCACGCCCATCGGCCGTTCGCACCGCGGGTTCTTTCGCAACACCCGGCCCGACGACCTGCTGGCCACGGTGCTGCGCTCGGCACTGGCCCAGGCCCCGGGGCTGGACCCCCAGGCCATCGAGGACGTGATCTGCGGCTGTGCCATCCCTGAGTCGCAGCAGGGCCTGAACGTGGCCCGCGTGGGCGCCATCCTGGCCGGTTTGCCCCAGTCGGTGGCCGGCATCACCGTCAACCGCTTTTGCGCGTCCGGCCTGTCGGCGGTGCAGATGGCCGCCGACCGCATCCGCGTGGGCGAGGCCGACGTGATGATCGCCGCCGGCACCGAGAGCATGAGCATGGTGCCCATGATGGGCAACGCGCCCAGCCTGTCGCCGGCCATTTTCACCAACACCGACGATATCCAGACCTACGGGATCGCCTACGGCATGGGCCTGACGGCCGAGAAGGTGGCGCAGCAGTGGAAGGTCAGCCGTGAGGCGCAGGATGCGTTCGCCGTGGAGTCGCACCGGCGTGCCGTGGCCGCCATGAAGGCGGGGGAGTTCACCAACGAAATCACGCCCGTGGAGGTGACCGAGCGCAGCGTCGATCTGGATTCGGCCGAGGTGGCGACGAGCTCACGTACCGTCAGCCTGGACGAGGGTGCGCGCCCTGACACCACCCTCGAAGGCCTCGCCAAGCTGCGCGCCGTGTTTGCCGCACGTGGCTCCGTCACGGCGGGCAACAGCTCACAGACCTCCGATGGCGCGGGCGCGCTGATCCTCGCCAGCGAAGCGGCGGTCAAGCGTTATGGCCTCACACCGCTGGCGCGCTTCGTGAGCTTTGCTGCGTGTGGCGTACCCCCGCACCTGATGGGGATCGGCCCGGTCGAGGCGATTCCCGCAGCCCTGCGCCGCGCCGGGCTGCAACGCAACGACATCGACTGGTTCGAGCTGAACGAGGCGTTTGCCGCGCAGTCGCTGGCGGTGATCAACACACTGGGCCTGGACCCGGCCAAGGTCAATCCCATGGGCGGCGCCATCGCCCTGGGCCACCCCCTGGGCGCCACCGGCGCCATCCGCGCCGCTACCGTGGTGCATGCGCTGCGCCGCCACAACAAGAAGTACGGCATGGTGACCATGTGCGTGGGCATGGGGCAGGGCGCGGCCGGCATCTTCGAGCGTGTTTGACATGGACATCCTGACCCATACCGAAGCTGGTGTGCTGACCCTCACGCTCAACCGCGTGGACAAGAAGAACTCGATCACGGTGGCCATGTACGCCGCGCTTGCCGAAGCCCTGGAACAGGCCGCGCAGGATGTGGCCGTGCGCGCCGTGGTGATCCAGGGGCATGAGGCCGTGTTCTGCGCCGGCAATGACATTGGTGACTTTCTGAACGGGCCTCCCGCCACCATGGACTCGCCCGTGTTCCGTTTCCTGCGTGCCGTCAGCAGCTTCGCCAAGCCCGTCGTGGCGTCGGTGTGCGGCCCCGCGGTGGGCATTGGCACGACGATGCTGTTGCATTGCGATCTGGTCTACGCCGGCGACAACGCCGCGTTCTCCCTGCCGTTCGTGAACCTGGGCCTGTGCCCGGAAGCGGCTTCCAGCCTGCTGGTGCCGCAACTCATGGGCTACCACCGTGCCGCCGAAGCCTTGCTGCTGGGAGAGCCCTTCACCGCCGAGACCGCGCTCGAGATCGGTCTGGTGAACCGCGTGGTGCCGCCACACGAGGCGAATGCATTGGCTCAGCGTCAGGCGTTGAAGCTCGCTGCCAAGCCCCTGAGCTCGCTCATCGAGACCAAACGTCTGATGAAGAAATCCCATGCCGGGGCCGTGGCCGAGCGCATGGCCGAGGAAGGTGCCAGCTTTGGCCGCATGATGCGAGAGGCCGCCGCGCGTGAGGCCTTTGGCGCGTTCATGGAAAAGCGCAAGCCGGATTTCTCCGGACTCTGAACGACGCTGCGCCTCAGTAGGCGCCGCTGGCGCGCAGGTCGGCCAGCAGCCGGTCCAGACGGTACTGGGCGCGGCCAAGTTCGTCGCGGGCGGTTTCCAGCTTGCGGTCGAGCGCTGCCAGTTGAGCTCTCAGGTCGCGTTTGCGGTCATCGGTGGCTTTGGGGTCGCGTAGCTCCTTTTCAAGCCGGTCCTGTTCGTACTTGAGCTGTGCCAGGCGATCCTGCGCGGCATGCACGGCGGACCCGGCACCGTGGTATTGACGGAAGGCGAGGTCGCGAGGCCCTGGACATACGCCGTCATACGACTGTCCGGCCAGCCCCTGGTTGATGGCGTTGTCCAGTCGGCAGTACTGCTGCAGGCCCTCGGCGCGACCGCGGCGGTAGGCGTTGGCGTCCACCGGGATGTGGACCTTGCTGCAGGCTTCGTGATGGTCGGCAATGCGCTCGCGGCGGCCATGGGCGCCATCGTCGCGTCCCAGTTCGTGCCAATTCGCCGTCGCGCATTCCGAAGGCGTGAGACTGGCGCAGCCACCCAGCAGCAGGGCGCCGGATGCGGCAAGCAAGGTGACGAAAATCTTCACGACACTCTCTCCTGGTTGGCGATGTGTCAGTTTACCCGGCGAAAATGGGCGCATGCCGCATTCCGCGAAACTACCGCCCACAGAATTCGAGCCCGGGTTCATTGCCGGACTGACGACCATCTTCGAGGACAAGATCGTCTTCAACCGGCTGCTGGGCCTGAAGATCACGCAGTTGCAGCCGCAGCGCGTGGTGGCGCGCATCGCCATGCGGCCCGATCTGGTGGGCCACTTTGCGTACAACCGGTTGCACGGCGGGGTCATCAGCGCAGGGCTGGATGCCATGGGCGGGTTGGCCGTGATGGCCGCCATCGGCGCGCGCCACATGGATGAGCCACCCGAACAGCGACTGCACCGCTTTGCCAAGTTGGGGACGATCGACCTACGTGTCGATTACCTGCGTCCGGCCATTGGTGAGGCGTTTGAGTTGCGTGCCGAGGTCATGCGCCTGGGCTCGCGGGTGGCCTCCACCCGCATGGAGTTCCTCGGCGCCGACGGCAAGTTGTTGTCCACGGGGGCGGGCGCCTACATCGTTTCCTGAGCGTGTCACCGGCTCGCCGCGGATGCTGCTTGCGACGCAGTTGGTGAAGCAGCTGGTGCGGCCGTCTGTTCAGGCAACACCGCTGCGCTGGCCTTGGGCGCACCAATGTATTGTTCGATCTCGGGCAGCGTATGCGCGATGCCCTTGTGGCAATCGATGCAGGTCTTGCCTTCGTTCACCGCGCGCTGGTGCGTGGCGGCTGCTCGGCGATTCTGCTCGACATAGTCCATGAAGTTGAAGTTGTGGCAGTTGCGGCATTCCTGACTGTCGTTGGCCTTCATGCGCGCCCACTCATGCTGCGCCAACTGAACCCGTTTGGCATTGAACTTTTCCGGCGTATCGATCGACCCCAGGATCTTGTGCAGCACCTCGTTGCTCGCCTGAATCTTGCGGATCAACTTGGGCCCCCACTCCTTGGGCACGTGACAATCCGGGCATGTGGCGCGCACGCCGGTGCGGTTCTGGAAGTGGATGGTGTTGCGGTACTCCACATAGACGTTGTTCTGCATCTCGTGGCATGAAATGCAAAACGCCTCGCGGTTCGTGTACTCCAGCGCCGTGTGAAAGCCACCCCAGAAGAGGATGCCGACCACAAATCCCGCGCTGAGCCACAGGAAGAGCGGTGTTTTCATGAAAAGCCAGGCACGGGTCAGCAAGCCAGGCCGGGAGTCGGGGGTGTTTTGATCAGCCATCGCGATGGGCTCCAGAATTATTGCAATCCGCGGGCACGCTGGAAGGTGTTGGCCACCAGTGGCTTCGCGTCGGTTTGCGGAACGTGGCACTGCGTGCAGAAGTAGCGCCGGGGCGAAATATTGTCCAGCTCCTGCCCCTCACGAGTGCGGAAGTGCGTGACGCTCACCTTGGTGGCGCCACTGGCCTTGGATTTCTGCCACGCGTGGCAGTCCAGACATTTGTTGAAGTTCAGGGTCACCTGGTAGCCCTGTGTGGTGTGCGGTATCAGCGGCGGCTGTTGCACGAAATCACGGTCGCTCACCGGATGGTCCCGTTCCTGATGCGATGCCGTGGCTGGGTTGTCCTGGTTCACCGGCGTGCCGCCGCGCAGGCTTTGCAGCTTGACGGGCTCACCCAGGGCTTGAGCGTTGACGGCGGTCAGACTCAGGCTGGACACGGCGCAGGCCATGGCCAGATTCAAAAATATACGCATGGTCTTGTTCATGATCAGACTCTCTTGTGGTCAAAACGGTGAGTGAAAACAAACACATCGGGGCCGCACACGTCCACGCAGCGGCCGCAATTGCTGCAGGCAGAGGCAAGGATGACGGGCGAGGCTCCGTTCTTGCCCTTGAGCGCGGCGGGGATCACCTGGGGCTCGGGGCAAACGGCAAAGCAGTCGGCGCAGTCATTGCAGCGGCTACTCGCCTGAGCGCTGACACGCAACAGGCTTGAGCGGCCGATCAACGCATACGTGGCGCCCACGGGACACATGTGCCCGCACCAGCCGCGTGGTGCCACGAGCAGGTCATAGAAGAACACGGCCGCGGTGGCAGCCAGCGCCGAGACGCCACCAAAGATCAGCGCCCGCTGCGTCAGGGAAACCGGGTTGACCCATTCCCACACGGTTACACCGCTGGCCGCACTGGCTGCCAAAACCGCCGCCACGAGCCAATAGCGCAACTCGTGGGGTGTTCGTCCCGTCGTGATTCTGAACCGACGCCGCAACCATCCGGCTGCATCGGTGACCGGGTTGACCGGACACACCCAACTGCAAAAGACGCGCCCGCCGGCCAGCGCATAAAACAGCACGACCAGCGCAACACCCTGCAGGGCGGCCACTTCGGGGAGGTGGCGCGTGGCCAGCACCTGCGCCAGGGTGAACGGATCGGTCAGCGGCAAGACATCCAGCGTCAGGCTGGCACTCAGGTTGCCCTTGATGATCCACACCCCTGCCCAGGGTCCGAGCAGGAAAAGCCCAAAGACGGAAAGCTGCGACAGACGCCGCAAGAGCAGATACCGGTGACTGCGCCACCAACCCTTCTCGCGCACCGCGCCTTCACCCGCACGCTGAGCTCTGCTGACTGAGTGCGGTGCATCGCTGGTCACCGTGGCAGAGACGATGCTGTTCATTGCGCACGCTCCACCGGCGCATGGCGATACGGGTCCTGGCCAGACCGCAAGACCTGCAGATCGCCCGGTACGGGCTGTTCAGGCAGGTGCTGCACGGGTTGCTCAAAATGCGGTCGACCGGGTTGGTTCTGCGGCTCCCATCCCTTGCGGTAGTGGCGGCCCAGTTCGCCACGAGCCAGTTTGAGCGGCATGACCTTGATGGCAGCCTCCTCGAGCACGCAGCTCTTTTCGCACTTGCCGCAGCCAGTGCAATTCTTGGCGTGCACGGTGGGCAGGAACATTGCATGACGGTCACTGCGGGCATTGCTGATCTTTTCGAGTGTGATGGCCTTGTCGATCACCGGGCACACGCGGTAGCACACATCGCAACGCAGTCCCAGGAAATTCAGGCAATTCTCCTCGTCCGCGAGCACCGCCACACCCATTCTGGCCTGGGTGATGTCGGTCAGACCACGGTCCAGCGCGCCCGTGGGGCAGGCCTTGACGCAAGGGATGTTCTCGCACATCTCGCAAGGTATCTGACGTGCCTCGAAGTAGGGCGTGCCCACCGCCACGCTGCTGGCCCAGTCACGCCCAACGACTTCGCCCCAATCGGCGAGCTTGAGGTTGCGCGGCGGGCAGTTGCGCACGCACAAACCGCAGCGCACGCAGGCCCCCAGAAAGGCCTGCTCACCCAGGGCACCGGGTGGTCGCAAAGCCTGCGCCGGTCGCGCCATGCTCGGCAGCGCCACCACGGCAGCGCCACCGGCCACCAAGGCGGCGGTCGTGGCACTGGCAGCGCCTTGCAGCAGATGACGACGCGAAAGGTTCACGGTCAGGGCTCCGAGTACACCATCGACTTGACGTCAGGCCCGTGTCACTTTCACGGCGCACTTCTTGAAGTCGGTTTCCTTGGAAATCGGGCACGTGGCATCGAGCGTGAGCTTGTTCACCAGGCGACCTTCGTCAAAGAACGGCACGAAGATCAGGCCACGGGGCACCTTGTTGCGACCCTTGGTCTCAACTGCCGCCAGGATCTCGCCACGACGCGAGGCCACCTTGATCTGCATGCCGCGCTGGATGCCCCGTGCCTGCGCGTCCTCGGGGTGCATGAACACCACGGCTTCGGGGACCGCTCGGTGCAACTCGGCCACGCGGCGGGTCATGGAGCCGGTGTGCCAATGTTCCAACACGCGCCCCGTGCACAGCCACAGGTCGTAGTCCTTGTCCGGGCTTTCGGCTGCGGGCTGATAGGGCAGGGCAAAGATGTTGGCCTTGCCGTCCTTGAACCCGTAAAAGCGGACGCCCTCGCCCTTCTTCACATACGGGTCATAGCCCTCGCGGAAGCGCCACAGGGTCTCCTTTCCATCGACCACCGGCCAACGCAGGCCGCGCACTTCATGGTAAGTATCGAAGGGCGCGAGGTCGTGGGCGTGGCCACGGCCAAACTCAGCATATTCTTCGAACAGGCCCTTTTGCACATAGAAGCCAAAGGCCTTGCTCTCGTCGTTGCTGTAGTCCTTGATGTACTTGGCGTTCACCCTGGTCAGGTCGGCGGACGGGAACTTGTTGACCTTGCCGTTCTTGTACAGCACGTCGAACAGTGTCTTGCCCTTGAGTTCCGGCTTCTTGGCGATCAACTCGGCCGGCCACACCTCCTCCACCTTGAAGCGCTTGGAAAACTCCATGTACTGCCACAGATCACTGCGGGCCTGACCCGGGGGCGCCACTTGCTGGCGCCAGAATTGCGTGCGGCGCTCGGCGTTGCCGAAGGCGCCTTCTTTCTCGACCCACATGGCGCTGGGCAGAATCAAGTCCGCCGCCATGGCGCTGACGGTGGGGTAGGCATCGCTCACCACGACGAAGGTGGCCGGATTGCGCCAGCCAGGATAGACCTCGCCGTTGACGTTGGGTCCGGCCTGCATGTTGTTCGTGGTGCTGGTCCAGTAGCACTTGAGCTTGCCGTCCTTGAGTGCCCGGCTCTGGGCCACGGCGTGCAGGCCGATCTTGTCGGGGATGGTGCCTTCCGGAAGGTGCCAGATCTCCTCGGTGTGCTTGCGATGCTCGGGGTTGGTGACCACCATGTCGGCGGGCAGGCGATGCGCGAAGGTGCCCACCTCGCGGGCCGTACCGCAGGCGCTGGGCTGACCGGTCAGACTGAAGGGACTGTTGCCTGGCTGACTGATCTTGCCTGTCAACAAATGAATGTTGTAGATCATGTTGTTGGCCCACGTGCCACGCGTGTGCTGATTGAAGCCCATGGTCCACAGCGACATGACCTTGATCTTGGGATCGGCGTAGATCTTGGCCAGGTCTTCAAGCTTCTTCACCGGTACGCCGGAAAGCGCACTCACCTTCTCGGCCGTGTACTCGCTCACGAACTTGGCGTATTCCTCGAATGTGATGGGTGTCGAGTCGTTGGGATTGCCCTTGGGCTTGCCGTCGGCGCCGGGGTATCCGTTGGTCTTGGCATCTTTCTCGAGCGCATGACCCGGGCGCAGGCCATACCCAATATCGTCCGCGCCCTTCTTGAAGTTGACGTTTTTCTTGACGAACTCGGTGTTGATTTTCTTGTTCGTGATGAGGTAGTTGGCGATGTAATTCAGGATCGCCAAGTCGGTTTGCGGCGTGAATACCATGCCCAGATCGGCCAAGTCAAAGCTGCGGTGCTCAAAAGTGGACAGAACCACGACCTTGGAGTTGGGGTTCGAGAGGCGCCGGTCGGTAATACGGCTCCACAAAACGGGGTGCATTTCGGCCATGTTCGAACCCCACAGCACAAAGGCGTCGGCCTGCTCGATGTCGTCGTAGCAACCCATGGGCTCGTCGATGCCGAAGCTGCGCATGAAGCCCGCCACGGCGCTGGCCATGCAATGGCGCGCGTTCGGGTCCAGGTTATTGGAGCGAAAGCCAGCCTTCATCAACTTGGCCGCGGCGTAGCCCTCGAACACGGTCCACTGGCCTGAACCGAACATGCCCACAGCAGCAGGGCCATCCGACTTGATGGCTTCCTTCCACTTGCTGGCCATGAGGTCAAAGGCCTCATCCCAACTGACCGTGACAAATTCGCCATTCTTGTTGTACTTGCCGTCCTTCTTGCGCATCAGCGGCATGACCAGACGGTCCTTGCCGTACATGATCTTGGACAGGAAATAGCCCTTGATGCAGTTCAGCCCGCGATTCACGGGCGCGTCGGGATCTCCCTGCGTAGCCACGACCTTGCCGTCCTGCACGCCCACCATCACGGCGCAGCCGGTGCCACAGAAGCGGCAGGGAGCCTTGTCCCATCGCACGGCGACATCAGCCGCTGTCTTTGCGGTCGCAGGCGGTGCGGCGTGGACCGCGATGGGAATCCCGGCGGCGGCGGCGCTGGCGGCCAGGGCTTGTGATTTCAGAAAGTCGCGGCGATTGGTTTGCATGCTGTTTTCTCCAAGTGACGCATTGGCATCAATATTAGTACAAATATTCGCTCGAATGGTGAGGAATTCCCCGCATTGGAGGCTCGTGATCAATGTTAGAGGCCGCGGGCATTTCGATCCTTAAACCGGTTCAAGTTTTTTTGGCGACATCCATGCCATGCACCATTTCGGTGAGGGTCGAGCGCCAGGTGCGGAAATCGACGTCACGGGCTGCATCCGTTCCTTGCGGCATCGCGTCACTGCCGGAGTATTCATACACCAGAGAGGTGTTGATGACTTGCGGCAGTAGAGCCATGGCGGCCATGGTTTGCGCTGCGGTGGCCTCGGCAGAATCCTCCAATACCACCACCAGGCGTCCATCTCCAGGATTCAATGCGACGTCCAGACCCGGCAGCTTCGAAAGCTGGGCGACAACTTCATCGAGATGTTCGGGTCGGACCCGAACCACGGTACCCAAAATACTCATGCGAAGGCCTCCTTGGTGCGGCCGCGAGTTTCGCGTTCAGCCCAGTTTCCGTTATTGACGCAAGTCAACCTTGTGCGTCACAGGACCAAATGGGGGTTTGGCGCCCATTGCGGACACTACCAGGAGACTGCGCCCACGAAGGGCGCTCCGTGTTGACGGCGCGCGAGCGCAGCCAATCGACCATGGACACCCTCGTCCAGGTGCGCTGCGCATGCCGAATCACATAACCCTGGTCGCAGCAGGGTTCCCGCAGTGGGCATACGCTGCGCCCTCGACATCGAAATTTCACCCCGTTGCTCGCTGGAACGTCTCGTATCACCCGCGCCAACAGGCTTCTTGTCAATTCCGTCGCTGGAGGTAGCCATGGATCCCGTCATACATTTCGAATTGCCCTGCGATGACCGTACCCGCATCGCCCAGTTTTACGAGGCGGCGTTCGGCTGGCAACTGCAGTTGTTGGGCGAGGACATGGGCCACTACGTCCTGGCCACCACGGCAGTCAAGGACGCCCAGCCCGGCGCACCTGCTGGCGCCATCAATGGCGGCTTCTACCCGCGCAACCCGGACTGGCCGGCACAGTACCCCTCGGTGGTGATCGGAGTGGCGGACATTCGCCAGTCCATGGCCCGCGTGACCGCTGCCGGAGGTCAGGTCCTGGGTGAACCCATGGACATTCCGACGGTGGGAGCCTATGTGTCCTTCTTTGACACCGAGGGCAACCGCGTGAGCATGCTGCAGGCCTTGGCGCCCTGAGTCAGCGGAACCCTGGTGCCTTCATGACGCCGACTTCGCGATGCCCGCGCCGCGGCATCGCAGGCACATGGGGCAAACCCGAGTAGAGGGGCCGGTGGCGCCTAGGCGATCTCAGTCCTTCGGTATTTCGCGCGGGCGGCCCCGTTCGTCGATGGCCACATAGGTCAATGACGCCTCGGTCACCTTGATGTAGCGCTTCTGGTCGGAAAAGCGCTCGGCGTACACCTCCACCTTGACGGTGATGGAGGTACGGCCAATGCGCGTGAGCTTGCCGAAGAACGACAGGATGTCGCCCACGCGCACGGGTTGCTTGAAGATGAATTCAGTCACCGCCACCGTGGCCATGCGGCCCTTGGCGTAGCGCGCGGGGATGACGGCACCCGCCAGGTCGACGTGCGCCATGACCCAGCCGCCGAAGATGTCGCCGTTGGCGTTGCAGTCGGCGGGCATGGGAATGACCTTGAGCACCAGCTCTTCATCGGTGGGCAATTGAACTGTGGCAGGGCTGGCGGGCGAGGACATGGGGGACAATCTCCTTTTGGTACTTTCTGGATTGTCCGCTATGCGCCGACACGGCGAATCTCTCTCTTCCGCACCCGGTGCCATGCCTCCCGCCGTGGCGTTGCCCCGCTCCGACTGGGCGACGCTCAAGCGCCTGTTTCCGTACCTGTGGCAATACAAGTGGCGCGTGCTGGCGGCGCTGAGCTTCATGATCGGCGCCAAGCTGGCCAATGTGGGTGTGCCGCTGCTGCTCAAGCAACTGGTGGATGCGCTCACGCCCCACACAGCCGTCATGGGCAGCGCGCCGCCGCAAGCGTTGCTGGTGGTGCCGCTGGCGCTGCTCGTGGGCTATGGCATGTTGCGCCTGTGCACGTCACTGTTTGCGGAGCTGCGCGAACTGGTGTTTGCAAAGGCCACCGAGGGTGCCTCGCGCAGCATCTCGCTGAGCGTGTTCCGGCACCTGCATGCGCTGAGCCTGCGCTTTCACCTGGAGCGCCAGACCGGCGGCATGACGCGCGACATCGAGCGTGGCACACGCGGCGTGCATTCCCTCATTTCCTATTCGCTGTACAGCATCATCCCCACGTTGATCGAGGTGACGCTGGTGCTGTCGCTGCTGGCGGTGAAGTTCGACCTGTGGTTCGCGGGCATCACCGCCATCGCCCTGGTGTTCTACATCGCCTTCACCGTGACCGTGACCGAGTGGCGCACCAAGTTCCGCCGCGAGATGAACGAGCTCGACTCCACCGCCCACAGCCGCGCCGTGGACTCGTTGCTGAACTACGAAACCGTCAAGTACTTCAACAACGAGGAGTTCGAGGCGCGGCGCTACGACGACAACCTGGAACGCTACCGCCGCGCCGCGCTCAAGAGCCAGCGCACGCTGAGCCTGCTCAACAGCGGGCAGCAGTTCATCATCGCCCTGGCGCTGGTGGCCATGCTGTGGCGTGCCACGCAGGGCGTGGTGGCGGGACGCATGACCCTGGGCGACCTGGTGATGATCAACGCCTTCATGATCCAGCTCTACATCCCGCTGGGTTTCCTCGGTGTGCTGTACCGCGAGATCAAGCAGAGCCTGACCGACCTGGACAAGATGTTTCGCCTGATGGACCGCGAGCAGGAGGTGCCGGACACGCCCGGCGCGCAGCCGCTGCAGCTGCGCCGCCTGCCTGCCGGGGTGGGGGAGTCCGCAGGCGGACTCGATGCCACGGTTCGGTTCGAGCATGTGAGCTTTGCCTACGAGCCTTCACGCCCCATCCTGCATGATGTGAGCTTTGTCATTCCCGCCGGCAAGACCATCGCAGTGGTAGGGCCCTCCGGTTCGGGCAAGTCCACGCTGGCGCGGCTGCTGTTTCGCTTCTATGACGTGACGCAGGGCCACATCCGCATCGGCGGACAGGACATCCGCGAGGTGACCCAGGCCAGCGTGCGTGCGGCCGTCGGCATCGTGCCGCAAGACACGGTGCTGTTCAACTACACCGTGGAATACAACATCGCCTACGGCCGCCCCGGCGCCAGCCGCGAGGAGGTGGAGCAGGCGGCGCGCAGCGCGCACATCCACGACTTCATCGCCGCCACGCCCAAGGGCTACGACACCATGGTGGGCGAGCGCGGCCTGAAGCTGTCCGGCGGCGAGAAACAGCGCGTGGCCATCGCCCGCACCCTGCTCAAGAACCCACCCATCCTGATCTTCGACGAAGCCACCTCGGCGCTGGACTCGGCCAACGAACGCGCCATCCAGGCCGAGCTGCAAAGCGCGGCGCAAAACAAGACCGCACTGGTGATCGCGCACCGGCTTTCCACCGTGGTGGACGCGCACGAGATTCTGGTGATGGAAGCCGGCCGCATCATCGAGCGCGGCACCCACGCCGAACTGCTGGCGCGGGGTGGACGCTACGCGCAGATGTGGGCGTTGCAGCAGAGTGGGGATTGAGGGTCGGGTCTTGCGCCGACTGGCGCGCTGTGGGCCGGGGTTTCGGCCCGGCGGCCGACTCACTTTCTCTTGCTTCGCCAAGAGAAAGTAAGCAAAGAGAAGGCGATCCGGATTCGTCGGCCCTTCGGGCAAGCTGCGTTGCTCGGCCCCGGCGGGAGGCGCAGGAACTCGCCCTGCGGGCTCAAACATCTGCGCCTCTTTCTCCGCCGTGGCCTGCGCTACTCGCCTCCTCATTGCGGCGGGGGAGAATGAATACCGGAATCCACAAGTACGCGCCATGGCGCGTACTTGTGGATTCCGGAGGTCTGGCTCCATCCCCGCCGTCCTGGCAGCGCAAGGTACCACGCGGCGGCCTGATTGCGGCTGCCCTCTTTTTGGGTGGCGACGCAAGAGTAACTAAGGTGCTGAGAAGCATGGACAAAGGGAATATCGACTGGTGCCAGATAATGGCAACTCCACTCATTTCGCTCAGTGATGACATCTGCAGCACATACCTCGCCCCTGACCTACGACCAGACTGGCGTCGACTACGAGCTGATTGATCCGCTGAAAGTGGCGGCGCAACGGGCCGCAGCGCAAACCGGCAGCCACTTGGCGCATCACGGATTCAGTGAAATTGCGGCTTCGCGTGGCGAGTCGGCCTATGTGGTGGACATCGGCCCCATGTACCTCGCCAGCATTGTTGAGTGTTTGGGCACCAAGGTCTTGCTAGCCGATGAGATGGCCAAGCTGACCGGGAAAAGCTACTACGACAGCATCGCCCAGGACACCGTTGCGATGGCGGTCAATGACTTGATCACCGTTGGCGCTACGCCGCTGGTGGTTCAAGCTTACTGGGCCGCAGGCGGCTCTGACTGGTTTGGTGATTCAAGGCGCTCGCAAGCACTGGTGGCCGGCTGGAAGCGTGCGTGTGAGATTTGCAACGTGGCATGGGGCGGAGGTGAAACACCCGCCTTGGCAGGCGTGGTAGCAGAGGGTCGTGTGGATCTTGCTGCCTCATGCACCGGCATCATCAGTCCCAAGCATCGGCTTTCGGTAGGCGACAAACTGGGCGCGGGCGACGCCATCGTGCTGCTGGCGTCCAGCGGCATCCACGCCAACGGCGTGTCCTTGGCTCGCAGATTGGCCGAGCGAATCTGACCGACATTGGAAACGGACAAGCCTTTGGCGAGGCGCTTTTGGCGCCGACGACACTGTATTCGCCCGTGACAGAGGCCTTGGCCGCAGCGGGCATCCACCCTCACTATTGCGCCAATATCACTGGCCACGGCTGGCGCAAACTGCTGCGTCACCCCAAGGCGCTGACCTACCGCATCAGGCATGTACCCGAAGTCAGCCCGGTATTCGCGTTCCTGCAACGCGAGTGCCAGCTTGATGACCGAGATGCGTACGGCACGCTCAATATGGGCGCCGGTTTTGCGTTGTTTGTTGCCGCTGCGGACTCTCAGCGCGTGGTTGAGATATCCAAGAGTTTGGGCGTTACTGCCCTTGTCGCGGGGCAGGTAGAGGACGGAGCAAAGCAGCTTGTCATCGAACCGTTGAGCGTTATGTACGGATCAGACGAATTGCAGCTTCGCTAACCCGAGGGCGGGTGACGACCAGGTGAGGTTCCCGCGGGCGGGCTAGCAGTTTCGTCATGCACTTGGCGTAGCACTCTGTTCCCGAACTTGAAAGACGACACAATCCGGTTGACGACGTTCTGATCGAATGAAGCGTCACCCGGAAGGTGAGCGGTAAACACGACGTTGTCCGCGATCAGGGTGGTCATGAACAGCTCGCCGTTGGCATTGAATCGCGATTCCATCTGAACGGCCGCCCGGTGATCAAGCATCACTCTTTTCCAACTGATTTCGTGAAGAACCGTTCTCTGCGTTACCGCTCCTCGATTCAGTTCCTCCAAATTGGGCGCTTGGAACTTGGACAACAGGTCGGCCAAGGACAACTCAGGAAATATCTGGATATCGAGTCCATGGAGGCGGGTCGTATGCTTGCGTAGGATCCGGACCGTTCTGCCGTCCCGGTGCTTCTCGCTCCCCGTAGCCAGGACTTCACAGGATTCCGGATACTGGAATTCATAGTGGTACTTGCCATTGGTGTAGGTCCGCCAGTCTTGCGCCAAGGCGGGGAGTCCCGGCATGACTGCAATCGCGATGAATGCAATCTGGTTCCACTTGAGGCAAGTCTGGAGAACGCGACGCAGAGCTACCCCGAGCTTTCCGCTCGACCTTGGCAGGCGTCGTCGCGCGAACTCGGTCCGATACTGCTGCAATCAGGGAATCCTCTTGAGCTTGGCCAGCTTCGCATTCCAGAGGTCAATCGACTTCTTGTCGGAGACGCCCGTCACGTTGATGCTCACGAACCAGCCTTGGCGCTCGTAAAAGAGCGATGGGAAAGGTGACACCCCTGCGGCGGCGTTGATGTGAACGGCCTTGTCGGGGTCGTTGGCAACTGGCGTGAGTTTCGTGCCTGGTGGATTTGACATCTTCAGCCACATCTCCGCTGTGGGCGCAGGTTTGGGGCCGGCATCGACCCACACACTGGCTTGTTTTCCCGTGTACTTGCATCCCAACCCGATCATTCCCTTCTCCGGTGCGCCGGGCTTGAAGGTCTCGCCCAACTGCACCGAAAGGTACTCGGACGTAAATGGACAGGCTCCAGACGTGGTGTTCTGGGCCATTGCCGACAAAGTGCAAAGCACGCTGAAAATCAATCCGAGAACGAGTTGACGCATTTCGAAACTCCAGTGGATGAACGAAGCTGGGAAGCGACGCCGATTCTGATCGGCCAGGTCCGACGATTCTATGAAATCAAGGACGAGTCAGGCTGAACCAGCCAACGCTAGGCCTGTGCCAGAGATCTGAACACTTCCCGTGCCGCGTCCACCGTGGCGCGGATGTCATCCACCGTGTGCGCCGCACTGACGAAGCCCGCTTCGTACAGCGCTGGGGCGATGTACACGCCGCGATCGAGCAGGCCGTGAAACAGGTGGTTGAAGCGCGGGCTGCTGGTCTGCATGACCTGGCTGTAGTTCTGCGGCAGGGTGTCGAGCAGGAAGAAGCCGAACATGCCGCCTTCGCTGTCGCCGCACAGGGCCACGCCTTCGGCTTGGGCCGCGTCGCGCAGGCCAGTCACCAGGGACTGGGTCTTGGCGGACAGTGCTTCAAAGAAGCCGGGTCGGCTGATTTCCCTGAGCGTGGCCAGGCCGCACGCGGTGGCCACGGGGTTGCCGGACAGGGTGCCGGCCTGGTAAACGGGGCCCAGCGGAGCGAGTTGTTCCATCACAGCGCGCGGTCCGCCAAAGGCCGCCAGCGGCATGCCGCCGCCAATGACCTTGCCCAGCACGGTGATGTCCGGTGCGAAGCCGGGGATGGCCTTGGCGTACACGCTCTGGGCGCTTCCCAGGGCCACGCGAAAACCGGTCATGACCTCGTCCAGCACGAGCAGGGCGCCGTGCTGGGTGCACAGCTCGCGGCAGCGCTGCATGAAGGGCACGCTGGCGCGCACGAAGTTCATGTTGCCGGCAATGGGTTCGATCACCAGGGCGGCGAGTTCCTGGCCGTGGCGCGCGAACGCTTCCTCGAGTTGTTGCAGGTTGTTGTATTCAAGCACCAGCGTGTGCTGCACCACCTCGGGCGGCACGCCGGCGCTGGTGGGGTTGCCAAAGGTGGCCAGACCCGAGCCGGCCTTGACGAGCAGGGCGTCGGCGTGTCCGTGGTAGCAGCCCTCAAACTTGATGAACCTGGAACGGCCCGTGGCGCCGCGCGCCAGGCGGATGGCGCTCATCGCGGCCTCGGTGCCGGAGCTGACCAGGCGCACCATGTCCATGGACGGCACGAGGCGCAGGATTTCCTCCGCGAGTTCGACCTCGCGCTCGGTGGGCGCGCCGTAGGAGAAGCCTTCTTGCACGGCCTTTTGCACGGCCTCGACCACGGCGGGGTGGCCGTGGCCCAGGATCATCGGGCCCCAGGAGCCGATGTAATCGGTGTAGCGCTGACCGTTGGCGTCCCAGAAGTACGCGCCCTGGGCGCGCTGCACGAAGCGGGGCGTGCCGCCCACGGCGCGAAAGGCGCGCACGGGCGAATTGACGCCGCCGGGAATGACGCGCTTGGCGCGCTCGAACAGCGTGTGGTTCAGGTCAGTGCTTGGTGAAGTGGGTGTATTCATCGGGGGAAGTCGGGGACGGGTTGTCTTCGGGCTCGAGATCGATGCCTTCGATATCGAGGGATTCGGGCTGAGCCCAGAACAGGCGGTCTGGCACCATATGTCCCATGCCAGGGTGGAATGCGCAGGACAGACATCGGTCGAGGTAGCTCCGGGCCTCGCGCGTGGCGGTTCCCAGGTCCGAACCGCTGGCGATCAGTGCGGCCAGGGCTGCGGATAGGGTGTCGCCAGCACCGACGAAGGTAGCCTCAATGCGTTCAAATTTCTCGCGGCACAACACTTCGTTCGGGGAGGCCAGCACATTGTCGATCCACTGCTCCGGCAGGGGGATGCCCGTGACGAGGGTGTACGGCACACCCATCTCGTTGGCGGCGCGTGCAATGTCGCGAGCCTCGGGGTTGCGCTGCGCGTTCCAGTCGGGCAGGAGCCAGCGCCACAGTGTGGCGTAATGGCCCACGAGGACCGTGGCTTGCGGTAGCACCAACTCACGGAACGCGTCGAGGTAGGGCTCGATCTGGTCGTCCTCCCACCAGGATAGGTCAGGCATGTAGGCGATCAGGGGCGCTTCTTCGTAGTCTGCGGCCATCTCCGCGACGATGCCCAGGTTCTCCGGGCTGCCCACAAAGCCGACTTTGATCACCTGGACCGTGACGTCTTCCAACACGGCGCGCGCCTGTGCCGCCACCGCTTCTTCATCCAGCGCGAAGTGCTCGTAGATTTCCCCGGTGTCGCGGGCGTAGGTGCCGGTGACCACTGGCAGGGCGTGTGCGCCTACCGAGGCGATGGCCAGCGCATCGGCATAGAGTCCGGCCGCCCCACTGGGATCGCTGGCGTTGAACACCATGACGCAGGCCGGCTGGGCTGTATCGGTTTCAGGGTCGTCAGGCAACTCGCTGTCTGGCATGGGAGGGGGGGAGTACGGGTTTGTCATAAGCCAGATTTCGGCAGGCGACGGAGCAAAACGCTGTAGTCGACCATGTTGCCTATATACAATCGGCCCATTTTATCGAGGTCTTTCTTATACTGTGGCTGACAGCAAAACCTGGATGTGCCTGATTTGCGGGTGGATTTATGACGAGGCTACCGGAGCGCCGGACCATGGCATAGCGCCCGGCACCCGCTGGGCCGATGTTCCCATGAATTGGACCTGTCCGGAGTGTGGCGCCCGCAAGGAAGATTTTGAACTGGTCCAGATCTAGCGTGGTCACTGACGTATCATTTTTGTCATTCGGGAGAATCATCACGTGAGTACAAGCCCCTCAGGTTGCAAGGTTCTGGTGGTGGATGACAGCAACACGATTCGTCGCAGCGCCGAGATATTTCTCAAGCAGGGTGGGCATGAGGTATTGCTGGCGGAGGACGGTTTCGACGCCTTGGCCAAGGTCAATGATTTCCAGCCTCATCTGATCTTTTGCGACATCCTGATGCCACGCCTGGACGGTTACCAGACCTGCGCCATCATCAAACGAAATCCACGGTTTTCCTCGGTGCCGGTGATCATGTTGTCGTCCAAGGACGGCGTGTTTGACAAGGCGCGTGGCCGCATGGTCGGCTCTCAGGAATACCTGACCAAACCCTTCACCAAAGACCAACTGCTGCAAGCCGTTCGACAGTTTGGTCCTGTTGCCCAAGGAGCAATGTAATGTCTATCCAGAACGTGCTGGTGGTTGACGACTCCAAGACGGAGTTGATGTTTTTGACCGATCTGCTCAAGAAGTTCGGTCTGTCGGTGCGCACCGCCGAGAACGCGGAAGAGGCCTTTCGTCGGCTCGAGGAGGCAAAACCCGATTTGATTTTGATGGACGTGGTCATGCCCGGGCAAAATGGTTTTCAGTTGACGCGGGCAATATCGCGCAATCCCCTGTATTCAGATATACCGATCATCATGTGCACCAGCAAGAATCAGGAGACCGACCGCGTTTGGGGCATGCGCCAGGGGGCGCGGGACTATATCGCCAAGCCGGTGGATCCAGCCGAGCTTCGCGCCAAGATCAAGGCACTGAACGGGCCGGTCTGATCCAATGGCAAAACGCGAAGCACTTCGGGAACTGCAGAGCCGCCTGTCCAGCCGGTTGCAGGCGGCACGCGCCGAGGGTGTGCGCCTGTCCTGGCTCGGTGTGGAGGCAGGTGGCAGGAAATATCTGTTGCCCTTGCATCAGTCTGGTGAAATTTTCCCCTGGGAGAGCGCGCACCTCGTGCCGTATACACAGCCTTGGTTCCTGGGGGTTGCCAACCTCCGTGGGGGGCTGTACGGCGTCGTGGATCTTTCCCGCTTCATCGCCGCCCATGGCGGGCCTGTCGCGTCCGGCACCGAGGTAGTTCGCACCGATTCGTACCTCATCGGACTCAACGCCGCGCTGGATGTGAACTGCGCGCTGCTTGTCGAGCGCCTGGTGGGTCTGCGCAGCGTGGACTCATTTGCCACCTCGGCGCCTGCGACCGAAGGTTCCCCGCCCTACTACGGCAGCGTGTATACGGATCAGGCCGGTGCGCAATGGCAGGAAATCAACCTGCAGTCGCTGTCGCAACAACCCCAATTCCTGAGCATCAGTGCTTGAGTTTTACAAAGAAGGTGAACCATGTCTGTCGTCGATCAATTCAAGAAATTGTTTCAAAGGAAGTCCGGCACTTCTGACGTTCCTGCGCCCCAGGATGGACAGGGAGATTCCTTCGGGCAGTTTTTCGGGGACTCGATTCAGGGCAATGACGATGCTGCCGCCTACGCCCCTGCGACCGAAGCCGCGGTTCTGCAGCCCGTGCCGGAGGTGACGCAAAACCTGTCCAATTTCGGTGTGCTGGACGGCGCCGCGGCTTCTAACGTTCCGCCGCAGGACAACGTGGAGGCTGCCGATGACGGGCTACTGACCGTTCCTGTGCTGGGATCGCGGACCTTGGGCCAGCACCAGCGCATCCTGTGGGTTGGCTTGGGTGTATCCCTGGCAGCGCTGTTGGCCATTGTGCTCGTGGCCCGCTATCAAACCGACGAGGTGGCGCAACAGATGGCTGCCACCGGTGACTCGCTGATGCAGTCCCAACGTCTGGCCAAATCGGTGTCGCAGGCTCTGGTGGGCAATGCGCAGGCATTCCCAGATGTGGCGGACAGTTCGAGCAACCTGGCCAAGACGGTGCGCGCGCTCAAGACTGGTGATGCGCGATTGGACGCGCTGCGCGCGGATGCTCAAGCCGACCTGGACAAGATCCTGCCGCTGGTGGAGCGTGCTGAAAAGAACGCAAATGTGGTGTTGCAGCAGCAAAAGATTCTGACTCAGGTGGGCGCTGCGCTGCGCACGATCAACCGCCAGTCCTCGGATCTGCTGGAGATCGCCGAGACAGTGTCGTCGCTCAAGCTGCAGCAGAACGCTCCCGCGGCCGAAATCTCGGCGGCGGGCCAGCTTGTGATGTTGACGCAGCGTATCGGCAAGTCGGCCAACGAATTCCTCACGATGGAGGGTGTGAGCCCCGAGGCGGTGTTTTTGCTGGGCAAGGACTTGAATTCCTTCAAGGAGATCGCCCAGGGCCTGATGGAGGGTAGCCCGGAGTTGCGTCTTGCCAGCACCAAGGATGGACAAACACGTGAGCGACTGGACGCCTTGTTGAAGCTCTACGAGCAAACGCGCCTGCAGGCGGGTTCCATTCTGGGCAATCTTCAAGGGTTGGTGTCCTCGCGTGAGGCGCAGACAGCTATCGTTGTCGATAGCGAACCGCTGCGTACCCACTTGCAGACACTGCAGGAGAGGCTGTCTGGCCAGACGGGCCTGGGGTTTGTCACGGTGCTTGCGTTGGTACTGTCCGCGCTGTTGGCGCTGGCAAGCGCGGCGGGTCTGGCCTATGTGCAGTTGCAGGACAGTCGCAAACGTCAGGCCGTGGCCGAACAGCAAAGACTCAAGGCCGAGCAACAGGAAAACGTCACCAAGCGCGTGAACGATGCCAATCAGGCCGCGATTTTGCGTTTGATGAACGAACTGCAGATGGTTGCCGAAGGGGATCTGACCCAGGAAGCCACGGTGACGGAGGATATTACCGGCGCCATTGCCGACTCCGTGAACTACACGGTGGAAGAACTGCGCTCCCTGGTGGGCAACGTGCAGAACACGGCGACGCGCGTGGCACAAACCACGGCGCAGGTGGACAGCACCTCCACCGAGCTGCTGGCAGCTTCCACCGAGCAGTTGCGCGAGATTCGCGAGACTGGCCGCTCGGTGCTGGACATGGCTTCACGAATCAACGAAGTGTCCACGCAGGCGCAGGAATCGGCCTCGGTGGCCCGCCAGTCCCTGCAGGCCGCGGACTCAGGTCTGGAAGCCGTGCAAAACGCCATCGGCGGTATGAATGCCATCCGCGATCAGATCCAGGAAACGTCCAAGCGGATCAAGCGTCTGGGTGAATCGTCGCAAGAGATTGGTGAAATCACCGAGCTGATTTCCGACATTACCGAGCAGACCAACGTGCTTGCGCTGAACGCCGCCATTCAGGCGGCATCCGCGGGTGAAGCAGGCCGCGGATTCTCGGTGGTGGCCGAGGAAGTGCAGCGCCTTGCCGAGCGGTCCGCCGATGCGACGCGGCAGATTTCGGCGTTGGTGAAAGCCATTCAAACCGACACGCAGGATGCCGTGGCCGCCATGGAACGCTCCACGCAGGGTGTGGTGGAAGGTGCCAAACTGTCGGACAACGCCGGTACCGCACTGTCCGAGATCGATCGCGTGTCGCGGCGTCTGTCCGAGCTGATTGAGCAGATTTCGAACTCGGCGTCTCGTGAAGCGGAACTGGCCAACGTGGTGGCCGACAACATCCAGCACATTTTCGCGGTGACCGAGCAGACAGGTGAAGGCACCCGGTCCACGGCGCAGCAGGTGCGTGAGCTCTCCCGCATGGCCGAGGAGCTGCGTCAGTCAGTGTCCCGATTCAAGATCGCCTGAGCATCACGGTCCCAGTTTTGACATTCGCGGGAATGGATCACGCCATGCAACTGAACGAAAATTCCGTCGACCTCGATCTGTCGGTGAACGATCTGGGGCCGTTGGCATGGGTGCTCGATGAGTTGCGAAAGTCGCTGGACGGCGCGATCAAGGCACTGCGGCGATTTGTGCGGGACGCCGATCTGGCCTTGGGGTCGGATCTGGCGGCACTGGATACCAGCCACCTGCGCATTGCTCGGCAGCAGTTGCATCAGGCTGAGGGCGCCTTGGAAATGGTGGGGCTGGGCTCCGCTGCCGGTGTGCTTCGGGCCATGGAAGCGGTGGCTCAACGGTTCGTGCAGCGTCCCGAGTTGTGCACACACGAACAGGCCGAGAAGGTTGAGCGTGCGAGCTTCGCGTTGGTGGAGTATCTGGAGGCCGTGTTGCGTTCCAAACCAGCGTCTCCTGTGTCGCTGTTTCCACAGTACAGGGACCTGCAGGAAATCGTCGGCGCGGAGCGCATTCATCCCGCGGATCTGTGGCCGGTGTCGTGGCGCTGGCTGGACGTGTCCATCGACCCCTCAGTTGCCGCGCTGGGCTATGACGATGCCAGTCGTTCCCGCTTCGACCGCGCCATGCTCCAGGTCATCAAGACCGGCGATCGGTCTGCGGCGAAGCGGCTCAAGGATCTGTGTCTGGGCTTTGCGGCTGCCCAGTCCGTGCTGCAGCCGCGTACCTTCTGGACGCTTTGCGCCGCTTACTTCGAGGGTCTGGCCGCAGGGGGATGTCCCAACGATGTCTACGTCAAGCGCACGTCCTCCCGCGTACTGACGCAGTACATTGCCTTGATGCGCGCCGACCTGACCCAGGCAGATCGCCTGGCGCGCGATTTGCTGTTCTTTTGTGTTCAGGCAGCTGCGCGTCTGACCGGGCTTGCCCCTACTTTGTCTGCGGTCCTGCAAGCATACGGACTCCAGGATGAGCGCAAGGCGGTGGATTACGAGACCAGACTGTTCGGGCGATTCGATCCCGCGGCACTGTCGCAAGCGCGCAAGCGCATTGGTGTGGCAAAGGAAACCTGGGCCAGCCTGTCCGGCGGAGATACCCAGAAACTCAAGACAGCATCCGACCAGTTCAGCCTTGTCAGTGACTCCCTGATCAAACTCGATTCCGCCAACCAGCCCCTGGCCCGGGCTCTGACCCGCGCGATGGACATGACACTGCGTTCTGGTCATGCGCCCACGCCCCAGGTGGCCATGGAAGTGGCAACCGCAGTTCTCTTCCTGGAAGCCGCGTACGACGAAGTGGACCCGGAAGACACGCAGATGGCGGTGCGATCCACGCGCCTGGCACAGCGGCTTGATCGCGCGTGCGACGGTGCGGAACCTGAGGCGCTCGAATCCTGGATGGAGGAGCTTTACCGCCGGGTCAGTGAGCGACAGACCATGGGCAGCGTGGTCAGCGAATTGGGCGTCACCATGGGCCTGTTGGAAAAGTCCATGGATCAGTTCTTCCGTAATCCCTAGGACAAGACGGCGTTGCAGCACGTCCCCGGGCAACTCGCCCAGATGCGCGGCGTGTTGTCGCTGCTGGGGCTAGACCAGGCGTCCATGGCCGTGATGCAGATGCGCGACAGTGTGGAGCAAATTCTCGTCGATGAAGTCGATGCGGAGCGGGCGCGCGCCGCGGGCACGTTCGAGCGTCTGGGCAACAGCCTTGGTGCCTTGGGGTTCATGGTCGATATGCTGAATTACCAGCCTGCCCTGGCCAAGAAGATGTTCGTCTTCGATCAAGCCAAGGGCGAGTTCCGCTCTGTAATGGGGCGGGCTCAGACCCCTCTCGCTCCGGTCGATTCAGTCCATGTCGCGCCAGTGCCAGAGGAGTTGGCTACGCCGACCCCGTTGGTCGACGCCGCCCCGATACCCTCGCCTGTTCAACTGATCGCGGTCACCCCGCCCGAGGCACTGCCTGAGGCTGCACCCGTGGCGCTTGCGCATGAGGAGCCGGTTGGCGCTATGCAATCGTCAGTTGTGCCGGCCGCTACTGGTGCACCGCCAGCGGCAGATGACGAGGAGCTGGAATTGCGCGAAATCTTCTTGGAGGAAGCGCGTGAAGTATTGGAAACCGGGCTGGCCACGTTGGATGCGTTGGCCCAGGATCCGGCCGACATCTCCCAGCAGACCACGCTGCGACGTACCTTCCATACACTCAAGGGCAGTTCCCGCATGGTGGGTCTGACCGAATACGGTGAGGCAGCCTGGTCACTGGAGCAGTTGTTCAACGGGTGGATCGCCGAGCAGAAGCCTGTGTCGGATGATCTGCGGGCCATCGCGGGTGATGCTCTACGTGCGCTGGAGGCGTGGGCCAAGGATATCGGCGTCGGTGCGGATGCCCATTGGAAGGCCGAGCCATTCCGGGTCATGGCGGATGCCATGCGCACGCAAAATCGGCGCCTGCCGTTGGTCTTGGCTCACGGGCAAGCCCCTTCCGTGGAGATTGCGTCAGAACCGACTGCCACGCCTGCGGTCCCACTGGATTTGTCGTCGGCCAGCCTGGCCTTGCCCGAGCCGGTGAGCGAGTCGCCGACACCTGTGCTCCAGGGTCCCACGGCATCACCGCCGGCGTCTGGCACCCTGGAGTTCGCGGATATCGATTTCGACGCGTTGTCCGCGGTTTCTGAACCCACTGAGCCCGAAGCGGATGCGACTCCCACGATACCGGCTGAGCCGGAAACGGCAGCGCTCGTGGCCGTCGACGTGGACTTCGAAAGTTTGGCGCCGGAACCCGCATCGGAAGCGGTCGAAGTGCAGGAACTGTTCTTTGACGAGCCCGTGGCTGGGGTGGCGGTGGATAGCCCTGCGGAGCCCCAACTCGAACCCGAGCCCGAGCCCGAGCCCGAGGAGGAGGTCAAGGTCATTGGTTCGTTGCGCATCGGCATTCCCTTGTACAACGTGTACCTTAATGAGGCTGACGAATGGTCTCGGCGTTTGGTGACGGAATTGGCAGAGTGGGCCATGGAACTGCCCAAGCCCGTTTCCGACTCCACGGTGGCACTGGCGCATTCCTTGGCCGGTGCATCGGCTACCGTTGGGTTCACGCAGCTGTCCTCCGTCGCGCGGGATCTGGAGCAGGCACTAGGGCATGTTCGATTGCTGGGGCGCGGCACCGCTTGGCACGGGCAGGTGTTCGCGGATGCCGCACAGGACATCCGCCGCCTGCTGCACCAGTTCGCGGCGGGCTTCATCAAGGACGCTGACCCACATGTCGTCCAGGCACTCAAGGATGTGCGCGATGTGGAAGTGGCGGATTTCACGGATACCGGGGGTGACGGCGCCAGCCGATTCATCGAAGAGCTCGCCGTGTCGGCCGCACACGAAGCGCCTGTGCCGGAGCCTGAGGCCGAGCCACCGACGAGTGTATTTTCAGGTCTGCACGAAGCGGTGGTCAGCAGTGCCTTGCTGACTCCCATTGCTGCGATTGAAGACGGGCAGGCCGACG